>Ga0074046_10004175_pt1 | contig 11860 bp, 16 predicted proteins | sample BogForMeECP23OM3_FD_94441 | JGI IMG/M metagenome (GOLD analysis project Ga0074046, IMG submission 94441) | Bog forest soil microbial communities from Calvert Island, British Columbia, Canada - Bog Forest MetaG ECP23OM3 | ecosystem: Environmental > Terrestrial > Soil > Wetlands ...
ATCGAGGTGGGGGAGCTTCCGGGCGGAAGAATTCTCTTCAGCCGTGACGCGCAACACCTTTTCCACCCCGCCTCAAATATGAAGTTGTTCACCACGGCGGCGGCGCTCGAAAAGCTCGGCCCGGATTTCGTTTTCCATACCACAGTGGAAAGCGAATCCGCACCGGATGCGCAGGGACGCGTGAAAACCCTTTACCTGGTTGGGAAAGGAGATCCCAGTTTTTGTGAAGACGTTTTGCCGCCGCTTCGGAATCTGGCTGAGGCGAACAATCATCCTTGCCCGACTCTCCAGAAACTGGCGGAGCAGTTAAGGGCACGGGGAGTGCTTGAGGTCACCGGGGGTCTGGTAGCGGACGCCAGTTATTTCTTGTGGGAGCCCTACGTCCACGGATGGGCCGCTGAGGACCTGTTATGGGGCTATGGGGCGGCTGTTTCAGCTCTGGCTTTGAATGCCAATGCTCTGCTACTCCGAATCAAGCCGGGATTGAAGGTCGGCGACCGCGCGCAGATTTGGCTTGAGCCTCTGGCAGACTATTACCAGGTCAATAACAGTCTGGAGACCAGCGCGGCGGGAACCGAGAGGCGCTTGTGGGTCGAACGCGGGCTGGATTCCATGCGCATAGACGTTTGGGGGCAGATCCCCCTCGACGCCGGTGAGACTACCGAACGCGTAGCCATCGCTCGTCCGCTGCAATTGGCGGGCGAACTTTTCCGCCAGGCGCTCGAAGACTCTGGCATTGTGGTTCGAGGCGGTGTCGAGGTCCACTATGTCACACGCTTGGAGGCAGCAATAGCCGGTCCTCCTCCTCTCCAACTTTCTCCGCGCGTGGTCTTGGCAGAGCATGACTCCCAGCCACTCCGGGAGATCGTGAAGGCGACCAACAAGGAAAGCCAGAACCTCTTTGCGGAAATGCTTTTGCGCACGCTCGGGCGCGAGGTGAAGCATCGTGGCGGCCTCGAGGACGGCTTGGAAGTACTCAGCGAATTTGCGCAGCAAGTCGGCGCAGCGCGGGGCGAGACGGTGTTTGCAGACGGCTCGGGCCTTTCGCGAGATGATTTGGTTGCACCAGAGGCTTTCGTAAAACTACTGATTCACATGGCGAGTGGGCAGGCTTTCAACATATTCCTGGATACCCTGCCGGTGGCGGGTGTGGACGGGACATTGGCTGGCCGCTTTAAAGGGACCCGGCTGGAGGGAAGAATCCACGCCAAGACGGGCACGCTCGAGCAGGTGAACGCCCTTTCCGGGTATATGGACCTGCCCTCCGGAAAGAGGCTGGTCTTCTCCATCATTGGGAATAGTTACCCCCTCAAGGAGCAGCAGGGCGCAGCCACCCTCGACCAAATTGCCTTGGCCGTTTATGATTGGTTTTCGCGCCGGAAGAGGTAGGAGCGCCGCAGCAAAAGCCTTGGCGCTCTTCGCCGCGGCCCCGCCAAGCCGGGGGCATGTTGAAAGTAGGCACTCAGTAGCGCGGACCAAGGACAACGTGATTCATAGCTCAGATGCTTGCGCCGCTGTTGTAGGATATCGTGCTCAGGTCCCTCAGGCTGGCGCAGACATTTCATAGGAGCGGGGGCCTGAGATCAGAACAGATGGACACAGATAAACCTAGGTTCAAGCACCAAGAATTGACAAGGAAGATCATCGGCGTCTTCTATGAGGTTTATAACGAGCTCGGGCATGGATTCCTCGAGTCCGTCTACGAAGCGGCAATGCTAATCGCGCTGAGGGAGGCCGGGCTCAAGGCGGAGACCCAAGTGCCCATTGCCGTCTATTTTCGAGGCAGCCGGGTCGGAGATTTCAGGGCTGATTTGATGGTGGAGAGCGCCGTTCTCCTGGAGCTAAAAGCAGCAAGGGCACTTGACTCCTCCCATGAAGCGCAACTTCTCAACTACCTACGTGCCACCCAAATCGAAGTGCGCTTGCTTCTGAACTTTGGAGTGAAGCCGGAGTTCAAACGGTTGGCTTTTGACAATGAACGGAAAATCCGGCCGCAGATGAACGCAGATGAACGCAGATAAAACCCGGCATAGAAGAAAGGGCAAGCGTGAGGATGGTAAGAGCTTCCTGAATTCAAGGCACCTGAGAACACATGGTCCGAGCTTTTGATCTCCTTTTTTGTCTTGATGTGAGCTAAATCGTTGCTGTCTGTTTTTGCCTTGATCTGCGTTTATCTGCGTTGATCTGCGGCTAGTGCTTATGAAAGTCGTAACGATCTTCGGAAGTTCACTACCCGGTGAGGCGAGCCGCGCTTACGCGGAAGCGCGGCAATTGGGAAAGCTGTTGGCGGAAGCCGGGTTCGCCATCTGCAATGGCGGATACAGGGGATTAATGGAAGCCTCAGCACGCGGCGCTCGAGAGGCAGGCGGGCACACCATCGGCGTGACGTGCGAGATTTGGCCTGGCAGGGCGAATCAGTGGATTGTAGAAGAGGTCCGCACAAGGTCGTTCTCGGAACGCATCATGACACTGCTGGAGCGCGGGGACGCCTACGTGGTCCTCCCGGGGGGGACGGGAACACTGGCAGAATTGGCGCTGGCCTGGGAGATGATGAACAAGGCCAACCTATCGAGGACTGTGGGCGGGAGCAAGCCCCTGTTGGTGATGTCGCCTTACTGGCTGCCGGTCATCAATTGCCTCGACCAGGAAGGGCAACTCAACACAACCCAGCGGGAATGGAGATCACCGGCTTTGGATATCGTTACGCTGGTGAGAGATGTGGAGCAAGCGGTCGAATACTTGAAGAAGAACCGCCAACGTGTGTCATTCTGACGCCAACATCACGGCGATCAGGGGACGGCAAGCCGTCCCCCTACAAGCCGTAGGGGTAGGGCTTGCCCTACCCCCCGAGCTTGTGAATTCGGGCTGAACACCATGACTGATCAAGACACAACTCCGATCGTTGTGCCCATAAGTGTGCGGCTTTGGCGTGGCGTCAGGAAAGCCGCGCTTTCCGTATTGTTCGCGGCCATCCTGGTGATCCCCAGTATCAGGCGGCTGCGTCGGAGAATCTGGGAATGGTCAGCGATTCGAATCCTCGTGGCGGCGGTGGGGTGCTTGCTGGGCTGGCGATACAAGCATGCAAACGGCGGGATAGCGGATTTGGTTGTGGGCGTGGCGCTGATGGCTTTCGGCCTGCTGGTTCGTGCCAAGCCAGAAGCAAAGTCGATAGACGCCCAGGCCCGTGAGCTCGATGCCCTCGTGGTGCTGAACGGCGGGGCATTCATCCCGGCAGGAAATGAACGGCCCTCTCGCCTTGTGAGCATTTTCGTGAATCCCGACCGGCTATTTGTGGTTGACGAACAGGAGCACACTCTGGAGGAGATCCCACTGGTCCGCATGCGCGAGTTGGCTGTGCACCCAGTTCTCGCCGAAGGCGAGTTGGAGGCTGAAGCACAAACCTGGGACCTTGCGATTACCTGGGAATCAAAAGACATGCGGACAGCCCGATTCCGCTATGACGGCTTCTTCGCTGAGCACTTGGCTCGTGTCGCAGAAACCACAGTGCGAAACGTGCTGCGGAAAGAGTTGCCGGTCCTTAGGGAATAGGGAACAGGGAATAGGGAATAGGGAACAGAGAACAACGTTGAACGTTAAGGGGCAACGGGCAAGGAAAGGATAAAGGGTAAAGGGTAAAGGATAAAGGGTGGAAGGTGAGCGATAACAGCCAAAAACGTCACTTAGGATTTAGCCTTTAACCTTTACCCTTCACACTTTACCGCTGTTTCCTATTCCCTGTTCCCTATTCCCTGTTCCCTATCGAATGGTGTCGCCCGCGAGTCCCCAGAAATCCTTTGCGTAGTAGGACGAAAGCACATTCCCAAATAAATGACAGATGCCATGGCAATCGGGTATATCCCCGTAGAGCTTCCGGCCTCGCGCGAAAACCTTCTTGAATGATCCTTCGCGCAGCAGATTCCCGCCAATCTTTTTCAGCGGCTCGCAGGGGTAGAAAACATCGCCGTTGGGGTAGACGCGCGGGAACATGGTGGGGAAGCATTGGAAATCGCCGAACTCGAGCAGAGTGCGAATGAGCTTGGGCGTGCCATTGATAGGTTGGGAGCGCTCGCGGCGGCGCTGGATAATCTTCTCGACCAGGGCCTGGTAGCGCGGGTTCTGCCGCAGGCGAAGATTGGGCAACTTCTCGTTCAGCGCGGTCTGGGTGGCGAAGACAAATCCCTGCTCGCCGCAAAAGTCCATGATGCGCTCGACCTCAGCGATGTTCCATTCTTCGATGACCGTGCTGATAGTGATGTCCGTCGGCTTGGGGAAGCGCGATTTGGCCAGTTGCAGGTTCTCCAGCACCTTGGAGAGGACAGCAGGCTTGGACATTGGCTTTGTCGAATCCGCCTGCAACGAATCCAGGCTGACAATGAGGCCGTGCAAGGAGTCAAACAACCCCTGCCGCTTGTGGAGGAGCGTGCCATTGGTGATCAGCAACACGGAGCGAAACTTCAAGTCATGGCGCGCCGCGCGGGCCAGTTCCTCGATATCGTCGCGCAACGTTGGCTCCCCGCCGGTAAAGAGGATCGAATCGGTTTCCTTGCGAACGATTCGAAGCAACCTGATGGTTTCGGCGGTCGGCAGTTCCTGGCTGAACACGTCGGGCTCCTTCTGGGTGCAGTGGGTGCAAGCCAAATTGCATTTGTGGGTGACGTAGAGCACTGCGGCATAAGGCGCTACAACGTTTGTGCGTCGAATCTCACGCCGATAAAGGTTCTGGAAATAATGCTTGAAGTTCTTCAGGACAAACGGATAGTGTTGCAGCAATCCCCGCAGCAGCGTCAGCCCTTTTTCTGCACGCGCCTCGCCCATTGACGAGAAGCGTACACGAAGGCGCGGAGTCCCGGCAAGAATTTTGAGGCCAATGAGGCGGAAGTGGGGTCTAACTGCCTCCTGTCAGCCCTCAAGTGATTCCCGTTATTTCCGCACAAGCGGGCATCAAGTGATCTCTGCAGTGGAACCGGCGTCAAGATACAGGGGCGCAAAAATAAACGTTGACATCATCGCAATATTGCGATAGCATCCGAGCGTTGGAAAGGAAAACCGCATACCTGCTACCACCGTGGTCTTTTTCGTGGATGAAGATGGCATCTGTCCCTTGCTGGTGTGGCTGGACCTGCTGCCCACAAAAGCGCAGGACAAATGCATCGTGCGAAATGAGTAATCCCAGGACGACATCCAACGCTGTTCGGATTCTTCACCGCCGCTACGTCGGCGAGGACGTTCAGCGCAAGGCCTCTTTAGAACAGGAGCGGGTGAACGCAGAAGTCGCCCGCACCATTTATGAACTTCGCGAGCAGGCTGGGCTTAGTCAGAAAGAGTTGGCAGATCGGGTGAGGACAACCCAATCAGTCATCAGTCGGCTGGAAGATGCGGATTACGAAGGGCACTCTTTATCGATGTTGAATCGCATCGCGAAGGCCCTCAACCAGCAAGTTCAAGTCGTAATGCAACCCAAGGATCGGGATTTAGAGACGGTCAGATTCGCTTTCCGTGAAGTGATCAAGCGATTGCGGAAAGAACGGGGCCTGACCCGTGACCAGCTTGCACGAGAGATCGACTTTTCAAGCGAAGAATTGGCCGAATTGGAGCGGAACAGTACATATCGCCCTCCACCGCTGATGCTGCACAAGCTCAGCCGTTTTTTTGACATCCCACAGAGGAAACTAGCTCTTCTCGCGGGGGCCATTACTGATGTGTCGGCTGCACTTCGTCAGGAGGCATCAAGTTTTGCCGCAAAATCGGAATCCTTCTCCAAACTGACAACCGAGGAACGAAAGATACTTGATGAATTTGTGAATTTTCTGCGCGCTGAGGTCAACCAAGGATGAGCGGAGGCGAGCGCCGAGTTGGCTGACACGATGCGGTTCTTGACGGGCTGATCGAGGCGTCTTAGTTCGCGCTCGGCCCGCGAGGTAATGCTGACCTTAAACATCAATTTCGCCGGCCGCGCGCAATTCCTTCACCACGTCTTCGAACGGTCGGCGGGGCTGGCCTTTGCTTTCACGGGCTGCGCGGCGCATCTCCAAGTCTTCCACCATTTCTTCGTACTCTTCGATAGGCAGAATCACGGCAGTCTTGCGCCCCTCTGCATCGGTGACGAATTGAAGATTCTTCCGCATCGCTCCTTCTACAAATAAACTGTATCACCGACCGGGCGCGAACATACAAGACAGTGTCTGCGCTGCCCGCGTAATTTCTTGTTTTTCTAGCAAACATTTTGCGCGAGTCGTAGGGGCACCCCTCGTGGGTGCCCTGGCGGGGGCAGGCACGAGGCCTGCCCCTACAAAACGTGTTTGGTTGCAGCCGCAAGGCCGCGCTGTGCTGCCTGCTCTCTGATACCGGAAAAGGCGTCTAATTAGAATGAGCTATTATGGCTCATACTGGCAGGGGTCGAATTCCAGAACACTGTCCAGTGCCTGCGGCACTCACGATGGGTACGAAGGAGGTACTATGGTTTGGTTACTCGTCATCGTTCTCAGTGCGTTTCTTGCAATTTTGTTCAAATGGATGCGCAGAGTATTGCGCGTCTTTGCTGGGACTCCGCTGCTTCGCATCTGTGGCGTTGCGCTCTTCGTCGCCAGTGTCTTTGTGGCATTGACGGGAGTCTTCGGCGGCATCACGGTAGCGACCGGAGTCGATAAGTTCCCGGCCGACTGGCTAATCGGAACGCCGTTCAGCAGCTACTTGATTCCAGGGCTGATTCTGGCAATAGTGGTGGGCGGAAGTGCAGCCCTGGCCGCGGTTGCCACGCTGCGGAGGGCGGACGCCGGCGCACTGACCTCGATGCTGGGGGGCGCCATCTTGCTGGGGTGGCTCGCAGGCGAGCGCCTGATCCTCCCCCCAGCGGCGTTTTCCCCCCAGTTTTGGTGGCTTGAGGCCATTTACATTGCCGCCGGTTTGATGATGGTGGCGCCGGCGCTGACGGTCCTGTGGGCCAAGCGCCGGCGTCAGTTCCCGCCTGGCAGTTCGCCGAAAAGCCGAGTTTCGTGACGGTTTTCTTCGTCCATTAGCCTTGTGTGACGGTGACCTGCGGAAACCACCGGTTCAGATCATTGGTATTATCGAGCATCCGAGGGTGTGACACCCGCCAATTTGCGCCCCCCCCCACTCCTTCAAAAACCCCTTGACAAGATAATTGTACTACTGTATTAGTACAGTATGCTTTTCCACGTAAACACCTCCTCGGGCGTTCCGGTTTACCTGCAGATTGAAGGGCAGGTGAAGCATGCCGTGGCGGCCGGGGCGCTCAAACAGGGTGACGTGCTGCTCTCCGTGCGCAAGCTGGCCGCGGAGCTGCGCGTGAACCCCAATACCGTGGCGCGAGCCTACCAGAACCTGGAGAGCCACGGCGTCATCCGCGCCGTGCCGGGCGGCGGGACGTACGTCGCCGACTGCCAGCCTGGCCTGTTGAAATCCGAAAAAGTGCGGCGGCTGCGCCCGCTCGCCCGCCAACTGGCCGTGGAGGGAGCGCAGTTGCGGCTGGCGCCGGAAGAAGTGGTGAAGCTGCTGGAAGACGAAATGAATGGTTTGGGAGGACGACGATGACGGAACTGGCGATCTCATCCCAGGGTCTCCAAAAAATCTATCCCCAGGTGCGAGCGGTGGACGGCCTCGACCTCAACGTGCCCAGAGGCGCTGTCTACGGCTTCCTGGGGCGCAACGGAGCCGGGAAAACCACCACGATTAAAACCCTGCTGGGGTTGGTGCGCCCCTCCGCCGGCGCGGCCCAAGTGCTGGGTCTCGACATCCGCAAGGATCACCTGGCCATCCTCGAGCGAACCGGCTTCGTCTCCGAGACCAAGCTCCTTTTCGAATCGCTTACGGCCCGGCAACTCATCCGGTTTAACCGCGGCTACTTCCCCAAGTGGTCCGACGCGCTTGCGGAACGTTACGCCGGGCTTTTCGAAATCCCCATGGACCAGCCCTTCCGCAAGCTCTCGCTCGGCAACCGCACCAAGGTCTGCCACCTGCTGGCGCTCAGCCAGGGGGCCGACCTACTGCTCCTCGACGACCCCACCTCGGGGCTTGATCCGGTGATGACCGACCTGCTAATGGAGATTCTGATTGAAGACCATGTAAACGAAGGGCGCACGGTCTTGTTCAGTTCGCACCATCTTTCGGAGGTCGAAAAAATCGCCGAATGGATCGGCATCCTCGAGGCAGGCAAGCTGCTGCTGGAAGCCCGCCTGGAGGACATCCGGCAGAACTTCCGCCTGGTAATCGTCTCGGGTGATTCGCTGCTGATGCTTGCCGCGCCCAACTTGGTGTTCCATAAACGCGCGGAAAAGTTTAGCCGGTTCCTGGTGTCGTACGACGCCGAGGAGTTCGCGGCAAAGTTGCGCGGCGAGGGCGCCACGGTCTTGGAAATTTCTCCGGTCAACTTGGGAGAAGTCTTTTTGGGGCTCGCCGGAAAGGAACTGCCATGTATGCCTGGAAGTGCTGGCACGACTCGCGCGACCGCGTAATCCTTTATGCTTTGGCTTCCCTGGCAATAGGGCTTATGTTCGGCGCGATCGCCTTGGCTCAGTACCACAGGTGGCTTTCATATGCCTGGGTATGGAATTCGCATGTGAGGCGCTGGTACATGGACCCGGTTCGGTGGGCGTGGGATTGGGCACTGTACATGACCGAGGGCAGCATCTTCCCGGCGGCTCTCTGGGTTGCCCTCACCCTGGGCGCAGTGAGCGTGGGGCGCGAGTACCGTTCCGGCGCCATGCCCTTCCTCTTGACGCGCCCCGCAAGCCGCAAGGCATTCGTTTGGACGGACTGGTCGCTGGGTCTGGCGGAAATGACCGTCATCCTGGCCATGATGGTGGTAGGCGTGGTGTCGGTTTTGTGCCGCATCAGCCGTGATTATGTTTGGCTGAGCTTTCCGCCGCTCCTGGGATGCGTGCTCCTGGGCGCGGCCCTCTATGGGCTCACACATTTCACCACCGCACTTGCGGGTTCAAGCATGAAAGGGCTGAGCGCAAGCGCAGCCGTCATCCTCTTTTACGAACTACTCCCCGGCGCGCTCCAGGAGTGGTGGCGCCTTAGCGGACCCCTCAAGCTCAGGGACTGGTCGCTTAACCTCTGGGAATATAAGTCAGGAGTGAATGACCCCTTCACTTTGCACGGCTGGCCCATGATGATGTGGTTGCTGGTGGCCCTTGCCTTCCCGCTGTTGTCACAATTCGTTTTGGAATGGCGAGAGGTAAAGACGTCGAGGGATCTATGTATTTCTGGGCATGTTGGTTCAACCGGCGCTATCGGCTAATCGCCTACTTGGCGCTGACTCTCGTCCTTGTGGTTCTGGCAGCGCTGCCGGCAGGTCTCGAGAAACTCCAGGGTCATTGGACCGTCGTACGAATCACCTCGCAAGAGCATTTGGCCTGGGTTTGGAATACGGGGAGCAGTAACACGGTGGCGGCGATGCTGGTGGCCTTGGTGTTCATCGGCGCCGACCTGGGCGCCCTGGGCCTGGGAGATGACCCCGAGCGGGGAAACCTGGACTTTCTGCTGTCCCGGCCGCGTTCGCGCGCCCAATTGGTATGGAGCGGTTGGTTCGCGGGGCTGACTCAGCTCCTACCGATGCTGGTCCTCCCGCTCGTGACAAGCCTTGGCGTGTTGGCGGCGCTTACCCACACTATGCTACCCGGAAATCTACTCCGCCTGAGCGTGCCCCTCTTTGCCATGGCCGCCGCCATGTACACTCTGGCCTTCTTTATGGCAACGGTCACTGCGAGCGCTCGCCAGGGCTATGAGCTGGCAGCACTGGCGGCTGTTCTTTTTCTGGGGTATAGACTCATCCTGAGCGGGGAAGGTGAGTTCGCGTTATGGAGGACTGACTGGATGTGGGAATGCCTGCGCAGCGCCTTCGACTGGTACCTCTCGCCCCACCAGGTCTTCCCCTCGGCAAATTTGATGTTTGTCACCGGGGCGATCCTCCTCCTGCCTTACCTGGCTCAACTCAGCTTTGACCGCCGGGACCTTTAGCTCGAGTTCCCTCGCTAGGCAGGCACACGCTCCTCGACCGGTTTAGCCCGTCGCACGCGAACTCTCACTTCCAGGCGCGACCCGAGCCGGTTGAGGATCGACATCAGGCGATCGACGGTGAAGCGCCCGAGATCCGCATTGCGGATACGCGAGAAGTCGGCTGCCGCAATGCCGGTGCGGTCATGAGCCGCGCGCACGCTTAGGCCTTCCCGATCGAGCGCCTTGATGACTTCGGCGGCGAGGATCGCTTTGAACTGCTCGGCATCCGCGTTCTTGTGCCCGAGGTCGCTGAAAACATTCCCGCTTCCGCGCACCACTTCCAGCTTTTCGCCTTTTTTCATTGCGACACACCGATGTCATTCCGAGCGTAGCGAGGAATCCCGCTCTGGTCTGTGGAGGAAGGACTCGGAGCGAGATTCCTCGCGGAGTTTACCCTGAGCGGGCAAAGCGAGATCCTTCGCTGCGCTCAGGATGACAGCGAAGGGCTCGGGATGACATCCGAGATGTTGTCATATTTGACAACACTTGTCAACCAACAATTCTTCCGCCCCCCGCACTGAACGTGGAGCATGATCCCCAGGCCGTGAGCCCGTTTCGTAGTGTTGCACATGAATGTGCGACAGCCGACGTAGCGCGGGCGTCTCGCCCGCTGTGGCGGGAGCGTCCCGCTCCCGCGCTAAGCTGGAGGTGAAATCGATGAACGGGCGGGTAGGACGTCCGCCTGGCGGGGAGCGCCCCGCTCCCGCGCTAAGCTGGAGGGGTGAAGTCGATGAGCGCGCGGGCAGGATGCCCGCGCCCCAGCGGGCGAGACGCCCGCGCTACGTCGGACGGGTCGGCTTCCACTTCCAAGTCGCGCAGCCCTTGCAGTTTGCTCTTGCACTTTGCTCTTGACACCGGGCTGGAGTCATGGTAGCCTATGTGGGTTGTCGCATGAGGAAACTTGCTAGCGAGCGCGGGAAAGGGTTTGCAGATGGGCGCGGCGGTGGGGGAAATTGCGTCGAAAACAGAAAAAAGATACTAAATAGAGGGAACGAACCTAAGAATACATTGAAAGCAAAGGAGTTAGCGTTTTCAGGAGCCCAAAACGAACTGGTTTTTGAACGCAAAAAAGCCCAATCAAAGCGAAAAATGGGGCCCAAAACCCGCGAACTGCTGAGAATCGGCATGAAATTCCTGGAAGGTGGAACCTGATGGGTTCGCCAAAAGACTCCGGTCATTTGGAAATCACTCGCCGGGAGTTGTTAGCCAGGATGGGCGGCGGCTTGCTCGTCCTAACGGTGAGCACTCCCTGGGGGGAGCTCGCCCCCGCCGAAGCTCGGGCGAAAGGCGCCGGCTTCAAGAACCTCACCGCTGAGGAAGGCGCCTTGCTGGAGAAGCTGGGAGACGTGTTGCTGCCCGGCGCGGGCGAGGCCGGGGTCGCGCATTACATTGACGACCAGTTGAGCCGCCCGGACCCGTTGCTATTCCTGAAGTACATGGAATACCCGACTTCGCACTTGGAGTTTTACCGGGAGGGATTGGCGGCGCTCGACCGCCTGAGCCAGTTGCGTCACAGTAGTCCGTTCGCTCGTGCTTCGCAAGAGCAGAAGGCCGCGATCATTCAGGAAATCTCTCACAAGAATCCCGAGGGTTGGAACGGTCCGCCTGCGCCGCTCTTCTATTTTGTGGTGCGCAATGATGCCGTGGACGTTTACTACGGCGGGGAGGAGGGCTTCGCGAGGCTGCAGATTCCATACATGCCACACCTGCCTCCACCCGCAAAGTGGTGATTGCTGATGAGCGCTGAAAAAGTTGACGTCGTCATCGTAGGATCGGGAGCCTCAGGGAGCTTGCTGGCTGCAAAGCTGGCGCAGGCCGGCAAGAAAGTGTTGGTCCTCGA
>Ga0074046_10004176_pt1 | contig 11855 bp, 12 predicted proteins | sample BogForMeECP23OM3_FD_94441 | JGI IMG/M metagenome (GOLD analysis project Ga0074046, IMG submission 94441) | Bog forest soil microbial communities from Calvert Island, British Columbia, Canada - Bog Forest MetaG ECP23OM3 | ecosystem: Environmental > Terrestrial > Soil > Wetlands ...
ATGCGCTGCCAGCGTTCGCGGCGCTTCACGGCGGCGGCGGCCAGATGAGCATCCGTCCGGCGCGCGATTACCGGAATGATGCGGGCCACGCCGATCTCCGTGCACTTCTCGATCGCCCATTCCATGCGGTCGAACTTGAAGATGGCGAGAACAAGAGTGATCTTCGGATCGTCAAACGGCTTGGATCTTGGCCTGTGGTATTGCTTCGCGCCAAGTGCGAACTCAACGCGGTCATAGGAGATTGTGGTGATGGTCCCGCGGCGAACTTCTTCTCCGGTTGCGATGTCAAATTCCTGCCCGACTTCGGCGCGCAGCACGCGGGCAAGATGCGCGGCATGTTCGCCCACGAGCGCAGCCGTGTCTCCCGTAACCTCGTCGGCGATCCAGCGGCGTCGTGGCATTCTTAGCTTTCAGCTATCAGCCGTCAGCTGTCGGTAAAACCACCTTGCCCTACAATTCAAACGAATGCGCTCTTACTGATAGCTGAAAGCTGATAGCTGCCTCACACAAACATATCCTTCACCCGTCCCAACAGCGACCGGCGCTGCGGTCTGTTTTCCACCGGCGACAATTCTCCCAGCTCAGTCAACAGTTCGCGTTGGCGTTTAGTCAGTTTCCCGGGCGTTTGGATTCGCACTTCGACGTACAGATCGCCTTTGCCATGTCCATTGAGCACCGGCACGCCTTTGCTGCGGATGCGAAACGAGGTTCCCGACTGCGTGCCTTCGGGAATTTTCAGCTTCTGTTCTCCCTCCAAAGTCGGAACCATAATCTCGGTGCCCAGGGCAGCCTGCGGAAACGAAATCGGAACCACGCAGTGCAGGTCGTTGCCCTCGCGCTCAAAATAGGCGTGCTCTTTGACGTGCAGCACAACATACAAATCCCCCGCCGGCCCGCCGAACGCGCCCGCTTCGCCAAAGCCGTTGAAACGAATTCGCGTGCCGTCCTCCACTCCCGCAGGCACCTGGGCTTCGACTACACGATCGCGCAACAAGCGGCCTTGGCCTTTGCACTTCGGGCAAGGATCGGTGATCACGTTGCCCGCGCCCTGGCAGGCCGAGCACGTCCGGGCAATGCTGAAGAAGCCTTGCTGATACCGTACCTGCCCCCGTCCATTGCACGAGCGGCACGTCACCGGAGCTTTACCCGGCGCTGCGCCAGTCCCGCGGCATGCGTCGCAGCTCTCATGACGCCGCACGCTCACCTGCTTCTCGATGCCGAACACCGCTTCCTCGAATTCCAGATTCAGGTCTTCGCGCAGATCCGCTCCACGCTGCGCCCGGCTGCGGCGACGGCTGCCCTGCCCGAACATGTCGCCGAATCCGAAAATGTCTCCGAAGATGTCGCCGAAATCCTGGAAGATCGCCGGATCGAATCCGGCCCCGCCTCCCGTGCTCCCGCCCACGCCGGCGTGCCCAAACCGGTCATACAAAGATCGCTTCTCCCCATCGGCCAGAATCGCGTACGCCTCCGTGATCTCCTTGAACTTCTCTTCCGCATCCGGATTGTTCGGGTTGCGGTCGGGATGATAGGTCATCGCCAGCTTGCGGTAGGCACTCTTGATTTCAACCTCGGTGGCCGCACGGTTGACACCGAGGACCTCGTAATAATCGCGTTTTGTGTTTGCGGCCAGAAACTCCCCCCACTCTTTAACGGATCAGACTTTGATTTTATTATGCGCGGCTATTGCGAGCGACCCGCACCATCGCGGGACGCAGCAGCCGGTCCTTATACTTGTAGCCGCGCTGTAGTTCGTCGAGAACGTAGTGATCCGGAACCTCGGTGCTATCCACCATTTCAACCGCTTCGTGAACCCGCGGATCGAAAGCCTGCCCCACCGCCGCAATCGGATGCACTCCGATCTTCTGCAACGCATCCTGGAATTGACGGTAGATGAGCTCAATGCCGCTGCGGAAGTCGCTGCCGCCCGGGCTCGCAGCCTTCAATGCGCGCTCGAAACTGTCGAGGATCGGCAGAAAGTTCTTGATGACGTCGGCCGCGGCAAATTCGCGGAATTCCTGCTGTTCACGCACCCCGCGCTTCCGGGCATTGTCGAATTCCGCCTGCTGGCGGGCAAGACGATCCAGCAGCGCGTCGCGCTCGGCCTTGAGCTTTTCTGCTTCCGGTGGCGCGCCCACCTCCGCCGGTTCCGCCGCCACCGGGTCAGGGGCGGCTTCTTCTACTAAGCTTTCCGCGGCCGGAAGCTCGTGCTCCACATCCTTGGGCTGCAGACCGTGCTTTCCCAGACGAAGCACCCCTTCGGTCTTTCCGTTTCCTTTTCCCATCCTGCTCTGTCACTCCGCTTCGTTCAAAAGTTTGTCGAATAGCCGCGCAATATACGACACGGCCGACATGGTGTGCTGATAATCCAGCCGCGTAGGTCCAATCACCGCCAGCGACCCCATCACTTCGCCGCCCACCCGGGCGGGTGCGCCAATCAGCACAAAATTCCGCAAATTCGAAGCAGGCAGCGCCGCGTCCAGCCCGATCACCACCCGCACCGCTTCCTGCCGCGTATCCAGATAAGCCCCCAGCAGCTTTACAACTTTCTCTTTTTCCTCAAGTGTACGCAGCATTTCTTGCAGGCGCTGCCGGTCTTCCTGCCCGCTCACGTTGTTCATGACCAGGTTCGCGGCTCCCTCCACGAACACCGCCTGCGTGTCGCTCGTCGAAGCCAGCGCCCCCTGCCGATAGAGCTGCTCGATCGACCCCATCAGCCGGTCGTACTCGCCGCGTTCCTGTTCCAGCCGCCGGGCAATCTCGGCGCGCATCTCGTCCATCGTCCAGCCGCGAAAATTGTCGTTGATGTAACGCGCCGCCAGGTCCAGATCCGATTGCGGAATATCCAGCCGCAGCACCCGGTCGCGTACCACCCCCGAGCGCGTCACCACAACCGCCAGCACCTTCTGATCGGCCAGCCGCGAAAAGTAAACGTGCTCCAGCGCATTCTGCGGTCCGCTCGTCGCCACCGTGACCCCAACACTGTGCGAGATCAGGGAGAGCACATGTGAGGTGCGCTCCATAAACTCCGCCACGTCCGTTACCCCGGTCAGCGTGTCCTGAATGATGCTCTGATTCTCGGGCGAGAGATGCGTTTCACCACTAAGCTGCTCGACATAATAACGATAAGCCTCCGCCGTAGGCACGCGCCCCGCCGAAGCATGCGGCTGCTCCAGAAACCCGGCATCCGCAAGGTCGGCCATCACATTGCGAATCGTAGCCGCACTCAGCCCTTCGCGACTGGAGCGCGCCAGCGTCCGCGACCCCACCGGCTCTCCGCTGGCAATGAATGTCTCGACAATGGCGGTAAGGATTTCCCGTTCCCGTCCGCCCGCTGGCCCTGCTGGCATATCGACCTGAACGAGGAGCTGAAACGCCCCTCTAAATTCTTTAGATGCAGTGGCTTAGGTAAAGACTCTACCGCCGCCTAATGGAATTCTAGGGAGCGTGGGCTGGGGTGTCAAGGAATGGAGTAAACGATCGAACCCGTCTAGCGCCTAGCCACGAACTATAATAACCTAAGCAGGAGGCACACCCCATGCCAGCTCTCGATTGGTCGCAATGCCCCGGCGTTGAAAGTATTCCCGGTAAAGTCAGCGGCGCGTGGGTTTTCCGGAACAGCCGCATACCCGTCAAGCTCGTTTTCGAAAATCTGGAAGACGGCATGACCATCGACGAAATCATCGAGCAATATGACGTGACTCGGGAACAGGTGAAAACCGTGATCGACTTTGCCGCTCGAAGCCTGGATACAGTTAGCTCCTCATAAGTGCCGATCTTTTTGTGCTAATCCTCTTGGATAACAATGTCCCGCGAGGCCTTGCCCGGGCGCTCCCCGCTCATACGGTTGTTGAATCGCGGGAGCGAGGCTGGCACCTGTTCAAGAACGGCGATTTACTCAACGCCGCCGAGGCCGCGGCTTTTGACGTGCTGGTAACGAGCGACAAGAGCATCCGATACCAGCAGAATTTGACGGGCCGGAAACTCGCTCTCGTGGTGCTAAGTCAGGGGCGCTGGCGACTGGTCCGCCAAAGGCTCAAGGCCGTTGCCGCCGCTGTGGAAGCAGCTACACCAGGCAGCTATACCGAGGTAGAAATACCGGCGCAGTAGTAGGCAATTCTCAAAACGCGTGAGAAGTAGCGCACACGACATCGCGGCCCACCCTTGCAAAAAACGCAAGGATGGGGCAGCCACGTTTCATTATGGGAAAGGAAGCACAGAGCGCGGGAAGGGTGGGCCAGCTCCCCGGTCGATTGATTTTCAGCGAACGGCAAACAGTGTCTTAGCCGTTTGTGTCAGGGGGCTGGCCCACCCTTCTGCACCTCCACCACTGAGGCTGCCCCACCCTTGCGCTTTTTGCAAGGGTGGGAAGGCTGCTCACGTCACCTCGGACCTGACCAACGTCTACGCCTGATTAGATAACCGTGTCGGCTCCCAGGCCGCCGAGTAGACTTGGTGCGCTCAAGCAAACCAAGGCTCGGAGGAAAGGAGCCGAGCACATGAAGATTGTAGGGTGTGATTTGCACACGCGCTACCAGCAGATCGCGATGCTGGATGCAGAGACAGGCGAGTTGGTCGAGCGTCGCCTGGAGCACGAGAACGGAGAAGCACGAGCGTTCTACGCAGGTCTATCGAGCCCGGTGCGAGTGGGGATCGAAGCCACCGGGCACACGCGTTGGTTCGAACGCATGCTGGCCGAACTGGGGCACGAGTTGTGGATCGGGGATGCGGCGCAAATCCGGGCCGCGATGGTACGCAAACAGAAGACGGATGCGCGGGATGCGGCGCACGTGCTGGAGTTGTTGTTGAGCGAGCGTTTCCCGCGGATCTGGCGACCGACGCTGGAGGAGCGCGATCTGCGGCAACTGGTGTGGCATCGTCAAAAGCTGGTATGGATGCGGAATGCAGTGGGGAATCAGCTGCACGCCTTGGCCATGGGCGAGGGCGTGTGCCGAAAAAAGAAGCTGTTTACGAAGAAGGGCCGAGTCGAGTTGGAAGGCCTGAAGCTGGGTCCGTGGGCAAGTCATCGCCGGCACGAGTTGCTGGAGATGCTCGATCGGCTGGACGAATCGTTGCACGAACTGGACCAGGCGGTGCAACAGCAAGCCGAACAGAACGCGGAGGCGGTACGGCTGATGACGCATCCCGGAGTGGGACCGGTGACGTCGCTGGCTTTCGTGCTAACGCTGGGTCCAGTCGAGCGTTTCAAGCGGAGCAAACAAGTGGTGAGTTACTTGGGGCTGAATCCGCGCGAGCACTCCTCCGGTGGGCGGCAGCGACTGGGAGCGATCAGCAAGCAAGGCAATCCCATGATGCGTTCGCTGCTGGTCGAGGCGGGACACACGGCGGCACGTCTGGACGCCGAGCTGCGGCAAGATTATCAACGGTTGAAGTTGCGGCGCGGCAGTGGAGTGGCGAAAGTAGCAATGGCCAGAAAGTTGGCGGTACGGATGTACTGGATGCTGCGCAGCCCGGCCAGTTATGCGCAGCTGGTTCGCATGCAAGGCTGCCCGAGGGGCACCCTGGTGGGCCAGTAAGACATCGTTGGCCTGATTGGGCGCCTTGCCTCCCCGAAAGAGTCGGGGAGTCTGAACAACGAATCATGGTCGGAACTGGAGTGACCGGATAGATGGTTGGTGGAACCAAACTTCCACCGCAGGATTCTGAAAGCGGGCCTTGGTCGCATGAGCAAAAAACAAGAGCAAGAGCAACAGCAAAACCAAAACCTTCTACGAAGGGAAAAGTCAAAACCTTCGAACGGTCCACGTGTCTCTTGACAACGCCGACACGGTTATAGAGGGTGCCCCACACATTCGCGTTCTTTGCGAATGTGTGGGCGTGCGCACCACTCTAGTCTTCAGGGCCTATACCCCGCATCACGCGAGAAAAGACCCCCCTCCCGTGGCCGCGCTCTTGTCAAGCTTGACTCTTGCTCGGGACGAAATGGGGGTCCAACGCCGGGAGGAAGTAAAACCGCCCATCCTGGAGCCCAAAGGAGCAGCGGAAGCGGACCTAAGTCCAAGGCAATCAAGACTTTGCCTCTAAGTCATTTCCGTTCAATACTTTGGCTGAAAAATCCCGCTAAGGTCTTGATTCCAATAGACCGGGTAGGGGAGGCCCCCCCCAATTACCAACCAGTAAACGCCCCATGAAACCAGAAAACCCCAAAAAATCCCTCTCGCCAACCCACCACCAAGAAATTTATTTCCGGGCGAACAAACGGAGAACGGAGAGCTGCAAAAGAAACGAAGAAAACCGGGGAGAAGAAAACCTTTTTTGCTTCAACTGAGAACTGACAGCTGACAGCTGAGAGCCGTCCCTAGAACGAAATCGTTCCCTTGAACAGCCAGATCAATTCAATGACCAGAATAATCACCACCAGCACCTCCAGCACAAACGCGCGGCTCTGGTGGAACTGGTCGACCATGAAGCGGTAGAGTTCTTCGGCGGTGTGGACTTTCTGGTTGACCAGGTTCTTGTAGTCGGTGACGCCAATCTTCAACGCGGCGACTTTGTACAGTCGCGCCGAGAACATGTCGCTCAGAAACTTGATGGCATTGTCAGCGCGCTCGGTCAGTTCGCCGACATCGAGCAGCACAGTGTGCAGGCGGCTGGCGCGTTTCGCGGTGCGCCAGCGGGCGAGGATGCCCATCGATCCGTTTTCCATGAAATCGTAAACGCTTTGCAGTTCGCGCGTCAGCAGTTCGTCGTAGTGGCGGAATTCAAGCAGCTGCGAGTTGGCGTATTCGAGCAGTTGAATGACGGTTTCCGCGCCCGCCGCAGAGTCGTAGAGGAACGCTGCGTTCCAGCTGATCACGGCCAGATCGTTCGGGTAGTACGAGATTTTCGACTGCATGATTTCCTGCTGCTCGCCGTCGGAGAGCGGAACGTTTTCGCCGCGGACGATCTGCGCGATGCGTCCACCCTGGGTCGAGAGCAGTTCGGCCGCCGACGGATTGCCGGCGATGTCGCGCACGTGAAAGACGAAATAATCTTCATGCAGCCAGCTCTCGTAAGACTTGGTCAGCGCCGGCCGCGCGCGCTCGATCTTCTGTTTAACGATCTTCTGGGCGAAGCTGGTGAAATCCGTATCCCAAACCCAGCGGCTGGCCAGACGGACAAGCGTGTCCCAGTCGCCCGAAAATGGCAGCTCGAAAACAACGCTCAGCACGCCGTAGTCGTAGTACTTGATTTTCACGTCAAGCCGTTCGCCGCTTTCAAGAACCAGCGGTTCGACCGGCTCGACGACCGGCGCGCGCTGGAAGCGGACGTATCCTGGCGCAGGGTGCTTGAAGCTAGCCTCCTGGCGCCGAGCTCCGAAGATATCGCGGAGGGCGTCGAGGTTGATCTCCTCGCAAACGTCGAACTGGATCAGCACCAGCACCGAACCTTGCAGGGATTTGCTCTGGGCGATGGCTGCGGACTGACTTGGCGTCGGGGCTGGGGCTACGACGGTTGGGTTTGCGGCTTCCATAGGAAGGTCTGCTGGCTTTGTCTAAGTCTATTCTCCCAGAAAAGGGACGGGATGGGCAGTGGGAGGATGAACCTATATATTGCAATTACTTACCGGCGTGCTATCCCTGGTTACGGCAGATTCGTGTGAATCCCGAGAGCTTCGGCGACCTTGCGAAGCGGCTTGTCTTTTGTCCAGAGAAGGGTTGGAGGATCGATGAAGATGGAGGCTATGAGTTGGGCGTCAACCAGGCCGATGCCCAGATTGTACAAGCGACGAGACTCGATCATGAGCCGCACTTCGCGTAGCTGCGCCACTTTCACCTGCGGCAGGAGGTCGAGCAGTGCAAGCGTTCGAGTACGGTCACGCAGGGATCCGAGCGCAAGTTCGGCAACGACGAGCGGATGGAGGACGATGCGGCCCTGATTGAGATGCCGACGCATCTCTTTGTTTTCGGAACGGAGATGGTCGATCCAGACCGAGGTATCGGCAAGAATCACTGCGGCCTCATCCGGCGGCGTGGAACCTTCTTCAATGCCGGCATGGTGCCGCCCAGGGAGGCCAAGCGGCGGGCGCTTTCGCGCTCGATGAGGGCTTTGAGAGCTTCCCGAACGAGCGCGGTTTTCTCCTCTACGCCGGTGAACTCCTGGGCGACGCGGACGAGATCGTCATCGAGGGCAAGAGTGGTTCGCATGGGTACTCCAGGCACTCATTATAGCATCAAACGATGATAATTTTGGTGCGCTCCAGTGTCGCAACTTCCCCACCCTAGCGTCGCAGAAGGCGCGACGTTAGGATGGGGCACCCTGATAGGATAGGATCCGGATGGATCTCTACATTATTGCGGGGCCGAACGGCGTGGGGAAAACCACATTCGCCCGGGAGTTTCTTCCCAACTACGCGGACTGCAAGAATTTCGTCAACGCCGACTTAATCGCGCAAGCGATGGCGCCTTTTTCTCCCGAGACTGCCGCTGTACGAGCAGGAAGAATGATGCTTAGCGAGATTCGTGCGTTTGCTAAGAGGCGTGTGTCGTTTGCCTTCGAGACGACGCTGTCTGGCCGGGGCTACATGACCCTCTTTAGACAATTGAAGGCCAAAGGATACGAGATCCACATCTTCTTTTTGTGGGTCAACACTGTGGATCTGGCACTTTCGCGAGTGCAAGAGCGGGTTTCGAGGGGTGGACACGATGTGCCAGAAGCGGTGGTTCGGCGGCGATTCGATCGGTCGATGGGGAACTTTCTGGCCCACTATCGCCAACTGGCGGATAGCTGGATTCTATTCGACAATTCAGCCAAGAAACCTGTGGTGATTGCATCGGAGGAAGATGAGGATATCCGTATAATGAATAAGAGTCTTTATAGCATTCTGGTTAAGCGTTACGGTCGCACATGAAAAAGCCTTCCAAGGCCGTACTGCGGTTGCCGCTTCACAAGCGCGCGGAAATTGCTTTCAAGATCGCCGTGGCGAAAGCGATTGACGAACACGCTCGTCTGGGATTGCCGGTTTACGTTTGGCGCGACGGGAGAGTGGTTAAGCTGTCACCGGACGACGCAGTACAGGATGGGCGCGTGCGCAACATCAAGCGTCGGAGAAAGGAACATGACTTTCACTTGCTCTAAATGCGGTGCGCCCGCAACGCATATGACGCGCATAACAGGGACTAATATCGTGCCCCCGAATGACTATCGATGTCTAAAGCACAAAGGGCCACACGGGTATTCGCCCATTCCGGGAGTTCGTTGGACTCCAAGTAAGTTGCGGCGAGTGCGGTTAGGTCGGCGTTCCGATGGAAGGCGCTCGTAGTATGCTGCCTTAGGCGCCCATTAGATGCTCGACTGGGAGTGTCGGTATCGCGCTACCTCCTTAGCGATGTTTTCGATCAAGTCCTTTGCTAAGCGGTCTTCGCCTTCATAAATCTCCTCACTTCGGAATTCAGAATATTCTGGCCAATAGCAATATTTCGTCTTCGTGACTCTTACCCCTGCTTCCTCATGGAACTCGCTGTGCCCTGATTCACCACGCCAATCTATTCCATAGTTCGGTTCAATTTCCCAACGCAAATCGGGTGTAAAGTTCGGACGATCTTGCTGCCCGATTTCCAATACTGCTCTGGTTTCGGTTATCGACGTGCTTAAGTAGATCGGCTCGATAGATTTCGCAATCTCTTGCAGGACAGCCGCCATGGGTGCAAAACGGGCTCGCTGGCGCAGGTGGTATTCGGCATTCTTTTGGTGCCAAATCTCCAAGTTTGTACGTTCAGCTCCGATAATCTTCTCGATTTCGTCTTTAAGGCTCATCACCTTTGTACCCACCGAAGGCGGCACTAATCCCCGCAAAGGAGTATAGCGCAGGTGGCTCTGGGCAGTTTCGCAGGAGCAACCGGGGTGGTCCACTTCAGCGTCTTCTTGCAACCGCCAATAGCAGCGCTGCTCCCGCAGCAATCCCAGCCACCGCCAGCCCAGTGCGCTTCATGGATTTCTTGATTGCCACTTCGTGCGGGCGCACCCAGGCGTCTTCTGGAAAGTGTTGCGGCGCGGGGTCGAACATCGGGAAGCCTTCCGGGGTTTCGGTGGCTTCGCGGAGGGCCATCTGGAGAACTTCGGCGAGGTGCAGGGCGTGGCGGTCGGTTTCCTGAGCGATCTGCTCGCGGCAGCTGAAACCGTCGGCGACGACGAGCCAGTCGGTCGGAGCCTGGCGGACGGCGGGCAACAGTTCAAGCTCGCCGATGCTCTTCGAGACCTCGTACTTTTCTTTTTCGAAGCCGTACGCTCCGGCCATGCCGCAACATCCGGGGGCTGGCGCGGTGAAGTGGATCCCCATGCGCTCAAGCACCGCCTCTTCGGCGGTCATCTTCATGATGGCCTTATGATGGCAATGCCCGTGGACGAGTGCTCGGCGCGACAGTTTAGGAAGCGGGAAATCTCTTGCGCGCTGCTCAATAAACTCGCTGAGCAAGAAGACCTGCTGCGACAGGGCTTGCGCGCGTTCGTCTTTGGGGAAAAGATTCGTAAGCTCATCGCGGAAGACAGATGCGCAGCTCGGTTCGAGAACAACGATGGGCGTTGCCGCTTCGATTTCAGGGAGAAGCTCGTCCATGATCTGGAGGAGCAGGCGCTTGGCGCGGTCGAGCGCGCCGACGTCGTAGAGCGGGCGTCCGCAACAGAGGTGGGCGCGTGGGACAGTTACGTTGAAACCGGCGGCTTCGAGCACTTCGACGGCGGCCTTGGCGGTCGCCGGGCGGAAGTGGTTGTTGAAAGTGTCGGCCCAGAGGAGGACGGGGGCGGCTTCGCGGAGCTGCGCTCCGCTGGACGGGCGAGGACGCCCGTCACTCCACCGTCGCTCCCACCACTGCCTAAACGTCTGTGGCGCCAACGCCGGAATGCGGCGCTGGGCCGGGATTCCGCCGGCTAGCTTTGTGAGGTCGCGCAGGCCGGGGAGTTGGGTTGTCAGATTCACCAAGCCCGGCATGTGCGAAGCGGCACGGAGCCACAGATCAATCTGCGAAAGCGCGAGAGCATTCAGCGGACGGCGATTGGTTTCGTAGTAGTGCGACAGGAATTCTGATTTGTAGGTCGCGACATCGACGCCTACGGGGCAATCGCTCTTGCAGCCTTTGCAGGCGAGGCAGAGGTCGAGCGATTCTTTCACGGCTTCATTCTGCCAGCCGTCTTTGATGATGTCGCCTTTCGTCATCTCCCATAGCAGGTGGGCGCGCCCGCGGGTGGAGTGCTCTTCATCGCGCTTGGCACGGAAACTGGGACACATGACTCCGCCTTCGTCGCGGCGGCACTTGCCGACTCCGACGCAGCGCAGGGTCGCGGCTGCCAGGCTGCCGTGGTCGTCGGGAAATTTGAAATGCGTCTCGGGCTGCCACGGATCGTAGCCTGCGCCTAGCCTCAGATTTTCGTCGAGGCGATAGGGTTCGATGAGCTTGCCCGGATTCATTTTCCAATCGGGATCCCAGAGCGATTTAAACTCGCGAAAGGCTTGCATGAGTTCGGGGCCAAACATTTTGGGAAGAAGCTCGGCGCGGGCCTGGCCGTCTCCGTGTTCGCCAGAGAGCGAGCCGCCGTAGCGGACGACGAGGTCGGCGGCCTCTTCCATGAACTGGCGGAACTTGCGCACGCCTTCGGTGGATTCAAGATCGTAGTCCATGCGCGTGTGCACGCAGGCATGGCCGAAGTGTCCGTAGAACGAGCCGTCGTAGTGGAAGTCCTGCATCAGCCGGCGCAGGTCGCGCAGGTAGGCGCCGAGTTTGTTGGGCGCGACTGCGGAATCTTCGAAGCCTTCCCAGCGCAAGGGTTCGCCGGGAACGTGCGACGTCACGCCCAGGCTGGACTCGCGGACGTCCCAGATGCGACGGGCTTGTTTTTGATCGGTGAACAGGCGCATATTC
>Ga0074046_10004177_pt1 | contig 11852 bp, 12 predicted proteins | sample BogForMeECP23OM3_FD_94441 | JGI IMG/M metagenome (GOLD analysis project Ga0074046, IMG submission 94441) | Bog forest soil microbial communities from Calvert Island, British Columbia, Canada - Bog Forest MetaG ECP23OM3 | ecosystem: Environmental > Terrestrial > Soil > Wetlands ...
ACCGAAAGCGTCGGCACGGGCGAAGAGCGTCAGGTGGTTATTCACCCGGCTAAGCCGTAGCGCTGTAGTTCGGACCTTTAGTCCTGAGACTTTTCACACTTTCCGCAAAATCTCAAGAACGCATCCACGCCCGGGGCTTGGCAGCTTGCCTGCGCTTGGGAGATTCTCACCCGTGAAGGGACGAGCTAGAGCCAAGTGCGCAGTACCTGCTCTATCGGCGCACCCAACCCTGCGCAATCACGGTTCCGTCGCCCGAAAACCGCACGCGATATGTGAACGACGCCGGCCGGTCTGGTCGTATCTCCGGAAAACGCAAATCCGAAAATTCCACCACCGCTTCATCGCCTTCCTTGTGAAAGCGGGTAACCGGGAACCGCGCGAACCACAAAACTTTCTGAACTTCGGGCAACTGCCGAGCCCGATCAATCCAGGGATTCGGAAATGCGTCAGGATAGTACGTGTGCTCCATCACGTCGGAGTCAGGATTGCCAGCCTTTTGCGCGTTTTCTTGGAATAGTCCCGCACTTAAATCCATGCGCATCTCGTAAACGCCGCGCGGCCCTCGTACCAGCCCATCCCAGTGCCACAGCGATGGCGGCAAGGGCAGCGCGCCAATCGCTTCAATTCGTAGGTTCTCTTGCGCGGCGAACTTCTGGACACGCCCGAACGCCACGTGGTGCGCATAGCCAGCCGCAACGAGATAGCTCACCGCCAGAATCAGGCCAGCGCGATTCCAGTTGGCGTACGCCACGCGCAAGCCCCAGCCCCGCACTGCCGGGAGCAGGAAGAGCACCGCAAACAGAACCGTGGCCACGAGAATCGCGGCATTGGAAATCGGGGCGCCGACAAATTGCCCAATTCTCGCAATCAGGAACGGCGCCGGCGTGAACACCAGCCACATCAGAATGGCTCGCCACCGGATATGCGCCGGGTCTTCGTAAGTCCAGGAGAGAAGTTGCGGTATCAGCAGGATGGCCGTGAAGCTGAAATCCACGATGAAAATAAGGTCCCAGGCGGGTCGCGACCATGCGACCGGCGACCAGATCATTGTGCCAAAGGTGGTCACAAGATCCAGGAATATGTGGCTCAGGATTCCGATTGCCCAGATACCGCATAGCGAAAAGAAGGAGGGCGCTTCCCATTTTTTCCACTTCGCCACCACGCACGTCACCGCTGCCAGGAGCACAGCCCAGATCGGCAGGCAGACCAGCGAATGCGTGATGCTGCGATGCCAGGTGAGCATCAGCAATTCATTGTGCGAAAAAAGGTCTCGCAAGACATCGCTGTCCGGAAAAATCGCGCCCAGCATCAAGGACCAGGTAATCAGGCGCTGCTTGCTCAGCGACCGCGGCGAAAACAGGTCGCGCCCGCCAAACACCGCTTTGCTGATCAACGCCCCTGCGATGCCGTGTGTGATGGTGTCCACTGTGTGCTCGTCGTCGTCGCTCTCAGACCACCATAAGCAGCCCGGATGCCTTCGGCACAACGCGGCCGATCCGCTTGGCGCTCGCGCCATGACGCTTGAGATTTTCCCGCGCCGCTTCCTCATGTTCCGGAGCGACCGCGATCAGGAGACCGCCGGACGTTTGGGGGTCGAAAAGTAGCGCGCGATTCTCTTCCGCCACGTTTGTTGCGAAGACAACGCAGTCGCCTAAGAACTCACGGTTGTTTTTCAGCCCCCCGGAAATCATGCCCTGGCGCGCGGCATCGAGCGCACCGGGAACCAAAGGAACTTCCGCAGCGACAATTTCGAATGCCACCTGCTCAATCCCCGAAGCCGCGTCTCCCAACGCCATTTCCCGGGCATGCCCCAGCAATCCGAATCCGGTAATGTCCGTTACTGCGTGCACGCAGCGCATTCCTGCTTGCAGCTCCAGTTCGCGCAAAGCTTCGGCCGCCGCGCAATTCAATTCCGTCATCGAAGCGATCGCCGCGTCCACCGCGGCTTTTTCCGCACGTTCATTTTTCAGCGCCGTGGCTATCACGCCCGTGCCCAAAGCTTTTGTCAGCAAAAGTACGTCATTTGTCTGCGCGCCGACATTTCGCCAAACTTGCAACGGATTGATCACCCCTGTGACGGCATAACCAAACAGAATGTCATCATTGCGAATGGAATGCCCCCCAATCACGCTGCATTTCGCTTCGCTCATCTTGCTGAGCCCACCGCGCAGAATCTGCTCCAGAATCGCGGAGTCTCCTTTTTCGGGAAATCCAACAATCGATAGCGCGGATACCGGCCGGCCGCCCATTGCGTACACGTCGCTTAACGAATTGGCCGCCGCGATTTGCCCAAACGTGAACGGGTCATCCACAATGGGCGTGAAAAAATCGACCGTGTGTACCAGCGCCAATCCTTCAGCGAGCAGATACACCCCTGCGTCGTCGTTGGTGCTGAACCCAACGAGCACGTTCGGGTCAGTTGGCAGTGGCAGGCGCCGTAGTATTGAGTCCAGCGTCCCGGGACTCAGCTTGGCCGCTCAACCCGCTGCCTTGACCATCGCCGTGAGTTTCACGGAATCGGTCAAGCCACACCTCGCGGTACTGCGCTTTGATTATAACGATGCCGCGCCGTTCCTGCTCGCCACCGGATGAAAACGCGGCCTTCAACACAACTTGCGCGGGTTGCCCGGAAAGTGTTCTCATCAATCAATGCCTTGGGACTTCTGGTTGATCTTTCTTTTTCTTGGAATTGTTGTGCCCTGGCGCGGCGCTGTGCGGCTGAAGAAACTCCTTGCGCTCCCTTCCGTCAGCACCAAGGAAAGGCTCGTTCTTTATGGCTCGACCATCGCCGGGCAGTGGCTGATTGCAGGCCTTGTGGCGTGGCGTGTTCTTGCACGCGGATTGTCTCCGGGCGCCCTGGGCTTGGCCAACTACGGCGGCGCAAGCACGATTCTGGGCAGTGTGGCTCTGGCTGTGATCATTGGCGCTTTGCACTGGCTGAATCTCCGACGGGTCGGCAAGTCTCCGGGTAAAGCCCCGGAGTTGATGCGCTTGCTTGCGCGACGGATTCTTCCCGCTAATTCCGTGGAACTTCTCCCCTACTGTGCGCTCGCCGTGACTGCTGGCGTCTGTGAGGAGTTCCTTTATCGGGGATTCGCGATGGCCGCGCTCTCTCGCGTGGGATTCCCTGCATGGTCCGTTGTGATTCTGACTGCCGTCCTCTTCGGCTTGGCCCATGTCTATCAGGGCCGTAGCGGAATTGGCGGCACTTTTGTGATGGGCATCCTTTTCGGCATCATTCGCCTGGTCTACGATACACTGGTACCGGTGATGCTGGTGCACATAGTGGTGGATCTTGTAGCGGGAATCGCCGGCCCGCGGTACCTTTTGCCGAAGCTCTTAGAAGAGCAGAGGTAGTTTAAAGTCACAGCGTCGCTGGATAATTACTATTATGGCAATAGAGGCTGAAAAGCCCGTCCCAGAAGAAACGATCCGGCGCGCGCTGGGTGAATTCCAGGTTGCCTTAAATGAGCAGCAAGTCGTGTGTATTCAACAATATATATTGATTCTGCGGCATTGGAATGAGAAGCTGAATTTGACCGCTATCCGCGACCCGCTAGAGATACTATATCGTCATTTCTGCGAGTCCATGTTTGCGGCCGTTGCTGTTCCTGTGGAAAACGGTCGACTCGCCGACATAGGTTCCGGCCCCGGATTCCCTGGCATTCCACTGAAGATTTTGCGTCCGGAGTTGGAGCTTTTCTTGGTGGAATCGAGTATCAAGAAGGGCACATTTCTTGCGGAAGTCATCCGTGAACTGGGGCTTGAGAATACCCATGTACTGATCAACCGCTATGAGGAATTAGGCGAGGAACTGGCCCCGCTAGACTTTGTCTGTTCCCGTGCCCTCGGAGAGTTCGGCTCATTCCTCGAGTGGGCCTCGTCGGACAGTGTCGCCGCCTCGCGCGCGGTTCTTTGGATCGGCGGCCGCGACATCGAGGAAGTTCGCAAGTCGGACCGGTGGGAGTGGCAAGAACCGATCCCAATGCCGCAGTCGCTGCAGCGCTATCTTCTTGTCGGCAAGAAAATGACCCATTTGTCGGCGTAACGACAACATAACAAAGGATTTCTTTCTGTTTTTCTGCAGCGTGCTCTGAATTGCGCGCGATTCTCCCGCTCGCGGCGTTTCACGTGAAACATCAGGGTTATTTCCTTAGTTTCGATTCCGGTTGTTCCACGTGAAACGGTGACTGACCCTAGGCTTGGTCTCCGTGCCAATACGAACCCGCATCCCTCGCCCAAGAAATTTCCCAAGAAACTGTTCCACGTGAAACATCCACTTTCTAACAGAATATCCGCAGTTCTACTCCTGTTCCACGTGAAACATCTTGCGTCCTGTGGGCGGCTCTGCTAGCTTCCCTAGGTTGGGGAGACCGTCTTGGCCCGGGTCATTGCTGTTGCTAACCAAAAGGGTGGGGTTGGTAAGACCACAACCGCAGTTAACCTCGCAGCTTGCCTCGCGGCTGCCGAGCAGTCTACTCTCCTTATTGACTGCGACTCTCAAGCCAATGCAACGGCGGCCATCGGATTTCAGAAGGACCCTGCCCGGCGCACCATTTATCACGCCCTGATCTTGAACGAGTGTTTTGAGAGGTTGGTGCAAAAGTCCCAAGTGGAGGGCTTAGATGTCGTCCCCGCCGACAAGAACCTTGCGGGAGCCGCAGTGGAACTGGTCCTCGCTGAGAATCGTGAGTACAAATTGCAATCCTTCCTGCAGAATGTGCGACCAAATTACAAATTCATCTTGCTTGATTGTCCGCCTGCCCTGGATCTGCTCACTCTGAATGCGCTGGTCGCGGCTGATGCAGTGATGATACCTATCCAGTGCGAATACCTGGCTTTGGAGGGCGTATCGGAATTATTGGATACCCTGATGCGTATTCGTCGCACGCTCAATCCCAGCCTCGAAATCGAAGGTATCCTACTGACGATGTACGACGAGCGCACGACTCTCTCAAAGCAGGTGGCCACGGACTTACGCAGTTTCTTCGGCACTCAGGTCTTTCAAAGCCTGATACCCCGCAATGTTCGCCTTGCCGAAGCACCAAGCTTTGGTAAGCCTATTATTTTCTATGATATACATAGCAAGGGCGCTGAGGGATACACGCAGCTCGCCCAGGAGGTTATTGGCAATGCCGAGAAACGCGTTGGGGCGGGGGCTCGGAGCGCTCATTCGGGAGCCTGAACCGGCAGCTCCAGCAACGCCAGTCGCAGCGACAACTTCGCACGCAATTCCTGCCGCGCACAGCTCCGGAGGAGCTGCTGCAGCCGCAGCCCCAGCCCTGAGTCCAACACCGTCTGGCCCCTTGCAGATCGACATTGATCAGATAGACCCCAGCCCCTATCAGCCACGCACTCGGTTCCGTGAGGAAGCGCTCGATGAGCTGGCCCGCTCAATTCGGACCAGCGGCATTATCCAGCCGCTCGTCGTGAGGGCGATCGGCCAACGATTCCAACTCATCGCCGGGGAGCGCCGGTGGCGCGCTGCACAGCGTGCCGGCCTCAACAAGGTCTCTTCCATCATTCGCCAGGTTTCCGATGAACTGGCGCTTGAAATGACGCTGGTCGAGAACATCCAGCGCGAAGATCTCAACGCCATGGAAGCAGCACGCGCGTTTGCGCGATTGATGGATGAATTCCAGCTTACTCAGGAATCGGTGGCCGAGCGCACGGGCAAGGATCGCACGACGGTCGCCAATGCCATCCGCTTGCTGAAGCTTGAGCCGACGATTCAGGAATGGATTGAAGAAGGAAAACTGACCGCGGGACATGGGCGGGCATTGCTGGCTGTTGCCGAGCCGCAACTGCGCATGCGTTATGCACAACGCGCCGCTCGCGGCGGGCTCACAGTGCGGCAGATTGAACGATTGGCTTCGCGGCGCGCTCGTGGTGCAAAACTGCCCACGGAAGTCCATCTCGATCCGAACGTCCGCGAGGCCGTTGAAGAGCTTCAGCGGCATCTCGGCACAAAGGTCCTCTTGCGGCAGAAAACGAAATTGCGACCGGGCCAACTCGTTCTGGAGTATTACGACGACGCCCAGCTCATGGGCATTTACGATCGGCTGATGAAGTAGCGCCGCAGCAACGGTGCCCTCAGGCTGCACCATCGTTCAGGCATTTCATTCGACAACTCCCCCCGTAACACGCGTTGACTTCTCGCCGCGTCAGGTTACATTGGAATCTGCACGCACAGGGAGTTCACATATGGCATGGAAGTGGCCCGGCACGTCTAAGGATGGTGGGGGTGAGGAGTGGACCGGTTTCATTGATCAGGGCGTCTCGCTCGAAGGCACGCTGACGCTGACCGGAACGTTTCGCATTGACGGACACATCAAGGGCAACATTATCTCGGAGCAAACTGTGATCCTCGGCGAAAACGCGAAAGTCGAAGGACAGATTGAAGGAAATCGCGTGGTGATTGCTGGCCGGTTTGATGGCGTCATTTTCGCCAGAGGCCGCGTGGAGATTCAGCCCAAGGGAGTCGTAACAGGCGAAGTTCACTCACCCTGCATGGTCATCGACCCTGGTGGCATCTTTGACGGCCGATGTCACATGCTGGCGTCCTCAGAGGCAGCGGCTGGTGTGACGATTCCAATCCGAGCCATAAGCCAAGCGTGAAACCGCAAGAATTGCCAAGAAAGCAGCCCCACTGAACTAACTGTTAAACTCCAGCCAAGCGGTTAGTAGACGCTGTCCTTTTTCGCCGCTTTTCGCCTTTCAATAAGGGATGGCCCCACTTCAACGGGGCACTCCGGCGGGGACCGAGGTCAAGGCTCGTTCGGCATCCTGCAGGCCAGCTTGGATGTTTGCCTCCCAGTCCAAATGCGGGACTTTGGAACCTGCCGCGGCCTTATAGAATCTCAACGCATCTTCGAGGCGATTCAAGTTCTTCAAGCACAGCCGCCCCGCCGCCAATAACGCCAGCAGCGATTGTCTTTCTGCGGGGTAGGTTTCGGCAAGGCGCTCGTATTCGGAAACGGCGCGATCGAAATGCTGCTGCGCTTCGATGGAGCGGATGATCTCCAGCCAGGTTGATGCGGGCATCTTGTCACCGCCGGCATTGTGGTATTCCTCAAAGGCACGCCAGGCAGCATCAGCATCTTGATTTTTGAGATAGGCATGGCAGAGCTGAACGGTAGCCTGTCTGTAGGCCGGCATGTCGCTGCGGCGCCAGTGTGCCTGTTGCAAGAGATTCAAGGCGTCGATTGAGTTTGGGCTTGCAGCAGTATGCTTCTGGAGAATTGACGCAGCTTCATCCAGCTTGTTTTGGTCCATGGCTTCGGAAGCGCGGACGACTTCCGGATCGCCGCTCCAGCTCAGTTTGGATTCGATGGCATCATTGGCTTTTTGCTCCAGGCCCGATTGCCGCAGCGCAAACGCTCCGGCCATCCCGAAGAGAAACCCGCCGACGTGGGCCCAATGGGCCACCGGAGAAGAGGTGCCTAACGCCGAGCCATAGAAGAACTCCATGGCCAACCACAACGGAAGCAGCCAGTAGGCGGCAGCTTTGAAACGGGGGCGATAGAAAATGGTGAAGAACATCATCTCAATTTTCATCTTTGGGAAGCGCACGAGAAACGCGCCCATCAGCGCGGCGACGGCACCGGAAGCACCTACGAGCGGTGTAAAGCTCCCATGAGCGCACCAACCGTAAAACTGCAGCGCTGCGGCTCCCGAGACGAGGTAGAAAACTGGATAGATCACGCGGCCCCAGGTATCTTCCAGAATGAACCCCGCCAGCCACAGGAACCACATATTACCTATCAGGTGGATCCAGCCACCGTGCAGAAAATTCGCGGTGACATAAGAAAGCAGCCGGGGACGCGCGGGGACGTACGCGTACTTATCCAGGATCGAGGCCTGCTCCACAGTGTCAAATTCGCGACAAATGTTATCCATGTCGTCCTGCAATTCGGTGGGGTCCTGGACTTGGCGAATCTGGGTGTCCCAGGGATCTTCCGCCATCCGAGAAGGCGATGCTAATTTATCCCACTCATCACCAGCAGACTTCTTGATCGCATCGACAAAATCCGTAGCGGGGACGGAGGTTTTGAGTTCCGGGTGCATAGCCGCGAGCAGAATGAGGTGGACACGGATCTCCAGGCGCTGCGGGGCTTGATCTTCGATGGGGCCGTGGGTGATCAGGAAAACCAGGATGTTCAAACCAATCAGGGCAAACGTGATCACGGGCCATCGTCGGCCGCGCATACTCTCGTGACGTATAGGGATTAGCATCGTGTTCTCCCGGGGGCCAGCCTCCGCTCCAATCGATGGGAATCTGTTGATTCAGGTTAAGGGTGCACCGGGCAAGGCGAAGAAAACCGAAGTACAGGTGGAGCTAAATAGTTATCTTGACGGATACGTTACGCGGCGACGCACACAATCAGCCTTGGTGCAGCGCCCCTTTGAAAGGAAGCGCTAGGTAACATTGCAGGCCTAATTGACACACCCTGACCGGCGGATTATCGTTCCGAAAGCGTTCTTACGAGGCGAGATTCATGAGGGTTTTGGTGATTGGCGGTGGCGGGCGCGAACATGCGCTGGTATGGAAACTCCGACAAAGCACAGGTGTCGAGAAGGTCTGGTGTGCCCCGGGAAACGGCGGAATTTCTGGCGAGGCGGAATGCGTGGCGGCCAACGCAGGGGATGTCTCGGCTCTGGTGGCGCTGGCAGAGCATATCTCGCCGGATCTGACAGTCGTCGGGCCGGAACTTCCGCTGGTCAACGGTCTGACCGACGCCTTCCGGCAACGCAACTACGCGGTGGTTGGCCCGTCGCAACAAGCGGCACAACTCGAAGGCAGCAAGATCTTCGCAAAGGAGTTCCTGCAGCGGCACAATATCCCCACGGCGGCGATGTATGGCTCCTACGATTCACCCGGGGCCGCGTATTCGGCGCTCTGCTCTGTGAATTGGCCCGTGGTTATCAAGGCTGATGGCCTTTGTGCGGGGAAAGGCGTGTTTTTGGCGGACGATCCTGACGCCGCGACCGGATTCATCGAGCGCGTCATGGAGAAGGACGAATTGGGCGCTGGCGGCAGGCGCATTCTGCTGGAAGAAACACTGGAAGGCGATGAGCTGTCGTTTATCCTGCTGACTGATGGTGAGCGTTCCACTTCACTCGTGCCCACACGGGACCACAAGCGCGCCTTTGACAATAACGAGGGGCCGAACACAGGGGGTATGGGCGCGTATTCCTCGGACGAGCTTTTGCCCGAAGCCCTGCGCCAGACGATTCAGGCCACCATCGTGGAGCCGACCTTACGCGGCCTAGGCAAAGACGGCCTGCACTACCAGGGGTTCCTCTATGTGGGCCTCATGCTGACCAAACAGGGGCCCAAGGTGCTGGAGTTCAATTGCCGCTTGGGCGATCCGGAAACACAGGCGATTGCCGCGCGTATGGATTTTGACCTGGCCGAGGTGCTTGCTGACGTTGCGGCGGAGAGACTGGAGCCCGCAAAGCTGAAATGGAAGCAGGGCGCCAGTGCTTGCGTGGTGTTGGCATCCGGGGGGTATCCGGGGAAGTTTGAAAGCGGCAAGGAAATTAGGGGCCTCGCCGAGGCGGGGCATGTCCCGGATGTGAAGGTGCTGCACGCGGGAACGCGCCGACAAGGCAATGCCATCGTCGCCAGTGGCGGGCGTGTCCTGGGCGTCACGGCAACTGGCGATTCGCTTGCCGCGGCTCTTCACAAAGCCTACCAGGCCGCCGCGAAGGTTCATTTTGACGGCATGCACTATCGCAAGGACATCGGCCGGCACCATCAACAAAGCACGGCTGCGGGAGACTGACGCCTTTGGCTAGGATCCTGCACCTTTTCCGGGCACCAAAACGCCACATGCCCATGGAAGCACTCGCCACCGCCCGTGCCGTCGAGAATTCAGGTTTGGAGGGTTGTGCCCACGCGCGTCCGAGGGGCAAACGCCAGGTGCTGCTGGTGGATGCGGAAACGCTCGGAACCTTGCATCTGGCGCCGGGAATTATTCGCGAAAACATCACTACCGAGGGTCTGGACGTGAACGCCTTGCAGGTGGGGCAGAAGCTGCGCATAGGCAGCGTGCTTCTGGGCGTCAGCGCCGTCTGCGAACCTTGCGAGCTGATGGAGACGATCCGCTCCGGCTTGAAACAGGAACTACAGGGGCAGCGCGGGATGCTGTGCCGAGTCTTGAGCGGCGGCACGTTGAAGCGCGGGGATGCGATCGATTTGCAAGCACCGCCAAGCGCACGGCAATCGAATTTGGAATCTTAAGGCGTCGGCTTGCGCCGAAGTGTAGGCGCCTCTGGGGGACGATTTTTGTCCTCGGCTTGCTTTTCCTTCTCGATCGGCTCCTCCGGCGGAACGATCCACTCGAATCGGCTGTTCTCGCCCATGGTTCCCTCGAAGAAGTCAGCTCCGCCTGCCAAGAGCGGCAAAAGGGCCCGCATGAAATCGGCCGAATCTTTGCTCTCGGCCTTTTGCGCCTGGCCGCGCTCGATCAACTCGATCACTTTCGCAAAACGTGGCTCGGCGGACTTCAAACGCGCGATGCGGGTATCGTTCTGCTGGATTAACCCCAAGAGAGGTATATCCTGGGAATCGTTCGGAAAACGCACTTCAACCAGCGTATGTGCTTCGTGCTTTTCCGGTGGATACAGTTGTGTAAAGCGCGGGCGTAACGGGCGCGTCTGCAGGTAATCGGCTTGAGAGCCGATCGATTCCTGTTCTACGCGATATTCAATCAGCCAGACTTCCGGACCGTACTGCTTTGGCGCGTAGCCAATCAACACGATTTCCAGGAGCGGTTCGTCGGGTTTCAAATCGATTTTGTGGTGGAGCTGAGAAACGAGCGGCCGCAGCTTTTCGAGGAAGATCACGCCAAGTTGTTCCAGATCGGTTTCGCTGCCGGTGGGCTGCTGGTAGTGCGGGTCAGGCCGGGCCACACTTTCGATGTCGTGATCCAGGCGAATGGGCCGCGGCTGGGCGGGCACCTGCCACTCCTCGGCGCCGAAGAGAATACCGATGTGCCCGGTGTCAATCGCGGCCACGCGCGGGGGGACGCCTTTGGCTTCCAACGGGCCATTGATCGCGCCAAAGATGATGGAGTCGCGCGCCACGTGGACAATGACGCGCCCGCCGGACAGGTCGGCGACAATCTCGTCCTCCTGAGCCCAAGCGGGTGCGGTGGCCAGAAGCATTCCGCCAATGAGCAACAACCCTCGCATCGCCTTCCTTTCGATGGCAGGCCGGCGCCTGCTGCCCCTAGCATACTCCGCAGTCCGGTTGAGCGTTCAAGCAAACCTGGCCGCCTGCGCATCAGCGTTTACCGCTCGGCGTTCCTTCCAGTAAGATAGGAGAATACTCACAAGACAAGAAAAGACAACGCCCTATGGGACTTCGGAAGCTCAAAAGCATTCAGCATAACGGTAAAACCGTGGCAGCCATCCTGGAGGCGCACGAACGCTTCTGCGGTGGCAAAGAAGGCGGAGCGCGGGCCGATCTCACCGGTGCGGACCTGTCCCGCGCGGATTTTACGAAGAGCAATCTCGCGGGGGCCATTCTGCGTAATGCCAATTTCGAGGGCAGTGACCTTCGCGGTGCGCGCCTGCCGGGAGCGGATCTCAGCGGGGCGCGGCTGCGCATAGCCGATTTGCGCAACACGGACATGACCGAGGCGGTGCTTGCGGGCACGGATCTGAGCGAAGCCCAAGCCAGCGGCGTGGAGTTTTTCCGCTGCGATCTGACCGGCGCTAACTTCCAGAACGCTCTGCTGCGGAACGCCAACTTCCGCGATGCACGCGTGGATGGCGCAAAATTTTCCGGCGCGGATATGGGCATCAGCATTCTGCGCGAGACGGATCTGAGCAAGGTGGATTTG
>Ga0074046_10004178_pt1 | contig 11851 bp, 10 predicted proteins | sample BogForMeECP23OM3_FD_94441 | JGI IMG/M metagenome (GOLD analysis project Ga0074046, IMG submission 94441) | Bog forest soil microbial communities from Calvert Island, British Columbia, Canada - Bog Forest MetaG ECP23OM3 | ecosystem: Environmental > Terrestrial > Soil > Wetlands ...
CCGGAAAAGGTGCGCTTCCGCTTCAAGCTGGAGGGGCAGGACAAGGACTGGCGGAAGGTGGTGAACCAGCGTGAAGTGCAATATTCGAACCTCGGTCCGGGCAAGTACACCTTCCGCGTGACGGCGTGCAATAACAGCGGGGTTTGGAACGAAGTGGGCGATACGCTGGATTTCTCCATTGCTCCGGCGTATTGGCAGACAAATTGGTTCCGTGCGCTGTGTGTGCTCGCGTTTGTGGCGATGCTCTGGACCGTTTATCGCCTTCGCGTCCGCGTTTTAGAAGAGCGCGAGGCCGTCTTAGAACGGCAACAGGCTTTGTTAGAGCGCCACCAGAGCGAGATCGGGGCACTGAATGAACGGCTAATGAAAGCGCAGGAGGAGGAGAGAATTCGGATCGCCGGGGAACTGCACGACGGCGTTCTCCAGAAGATTACGTCGCTCGCTCTCGAATTGGCTACGGCGACGATCGAGCTTCCAGCCGATTCGGAACCCAAGGCAGAAGTGAGAGAGGTCGAGAAAAAGCTGATCGAGGTGGGCACGGAGATTCGTCAACTGTCTCATGAGCTGCATCCTGCGGTATTGCAGGATGCGGGTTTGCCGGCCGCGCTGTCCTCGTATTGCGAAGAGTTCAGCAAGCTACGCGGCATTGCCATTGCGTATCAAGCCGATGAGAGTGTGGAAGAATTATCGCCCGGGGCCGCCTTATGCATTTACCGCATCGCGCAGGAGGCGCTCGGAAACGTGGCGAAACATGCGAAGGCCAAGCAAGTTGAAGTTCGGCTGACCCGGTCCGACGGTCGCGTTTGCCTCGTGGTGTCGGATGATGGTGTCGGTTTTAATCCCGACGGAAGCGGAAAATCCGGAGGGCTGGGGCTGATCAATATGAGAGAACGCGTGCACCAGCTGGACGGGACGTTTGCGTTCGAGAGCGAACCCGGGCGCGGGACTACGGTGAAAGCGGAAGTTCCTTTTCGGCCCGCGCCGTAAGTCTACCTAAAGGCGCCGCCTGCGGTATCGCAGGCCTCCTCTCCGGTAGTGGCCAACGCCAAGAGGGCTTATGGCGAAACATATCTGTGGCGTATCCCGTCTGAGGGCATATTTGCGGTGCACTTCTTGCGCTAGCATCATTTGTGGAGGCAGGAGGGATCGAGAGCAATCATGCGTCGGCTTTGGCCTTTCTTGCCTGCCATTGTCCCTGTTTGCCGATCATGGCTTCGAGTTCCGCGGCATAGATTTCCGCGCGTTCATAGAGTCGCGCGTTTTGAATGGCGACAGCCGCGGAGATGGCAAGCGACTGGGCGACACGGAAGTGCTCAGCGCTAAAGGCACAGGGACACGAATGGCCGACCGAGAGCAGGCCCAAGACCCGTTCCGACTCGGGACGCTCGGTGGACGCAATGAGCGGCACACAGATCCAGGAGCGCATGCCTCGAAGGGCGCCCGCATCCTCCCAATCCGGTTCTTGTGATGTGTCGGGAAGGAAGACACTCGTTCGTGCCACCCGAACGCGCTCGAGGAACGTATTCCGCTGGCCCTCTAGCATTTGCACGGTCTTGGCCGATGTACGGGCAACGTAGAGGCAGTCGCCTTCGGTCAAGATCACGCTTGCGGCATCATAAGGGACAACCTCCAACAAGGAAGCAAGGAGCGTATCGAGGACGGCGTCCATGCTCAAGTTCTTGGTCAAAGTAAGGGTAGAGAGCCGCAACGCCTCGGCTTCGGCCCGTGCCGCCACTGCCGCCGCGAGGTGCTTGGCAATCTCAAGCTCCGCCTGCTTGCGCTCGGTAATATCCTGCGCGATGCCTACAAGCCGGGGAGGGGCTTCGCCAGGGCCACCGGCACGAGTGCCCTTAGTCCAGATCCAGCGTGAAACTCCGTCCGGGCGCACAATGCGGAATTCATCGTCGAACTTCCCAGTGGTGCGGGCCTCTTCGAGTTTCGCGAGAAAGCGTGCGCGATCCTCAGGGTGGACCAGGTCTTTGTAGGAAGAGGGGTTCTCACGGATCTCCCGGAGGGAGTGCCCGGTGATCGCCTCATAGGCATTGCTGACGTAGAGTAGTTCCTCCGTGTCCGCTCTCAGCATCCATACCACTTCTTGGACATGATCGGTCACCTCCTGGAGGAGTTCCTGGCTCTGCCGAAGGGCGGCCTCGGCTAGGCGGCGTTCGGTGGTATCGCAGAGAATCGCCACGTGCCGCCCGGGAACATAATTCGCGGCGATGGCGTAGTCGACGGAGAGTCTTTTTCTGTCACCACGGATGAGTTGGGCGTGTCCGCGCTGGTCGTTCCCCTTTAGCAGCAGATTCCAGGCATGGGCGAATTCCCGCTCGTCCGTAAAAAAACGGGAGAACGAACTTCCGAGAAGTTCCTGGCGAGACAAACCCAGAATGCGGAGGGCTGCAGGGTTGGCATTGAGGCAAGTCGCCTGGTTGTCGAGAATCAGAATGCCGTCGAGGGCATGCTCGAAGATGGACGCGAACTCCCTGTCTGTGACGTAAAACGCGTCCGCAGCGGCATGCCGCTCCCTCCCGGCGTGAAGCAGGTAGAATGCGTGCAGGGCAAGAGCGCAGACCAAAATAATGGGAATGACGGCGAGAAACAGCCGTGATTGCCGGTCCCCTACAATCAGAGACAGGGCGAAGAAGACGATCCCGAGGAGCAGAAGGGAGAGGGAAGTGATCCAGAACCACCGGGGTGGCGGTTCAGTCGGCAAGCGCGTCTTCGGAAGGAACGTAGGCATAGGTATGCGAGAAGAACTGATCGAAGGTGACCGTCGAGGGTTCCTCTCTGATTTCGTTACCGTTTGGTAGCCATGCTACGCGCCGCCGTTCCACGGAGTCAAGAAAAGAGGAGGCCGCGTTCACTGATAGCCTTGCCTGAGCACGAGGGGGACGTGCAACGGTCTTCTGTACTCGGGTAGAGTTCAAGATGACGTTCTCTGATTTCTCATATTTTGCGCTCGCTCGAAGCTACTGCTTCCAATCGCCCAATTCGACTGCCTGGTTGGAATCTAAGCGTAGTTCAGATTCTCTGCCTGTCACTCAGTGCGTTCTCCCGAGTCAGTTCTCGGAAAATAGGCGCCAAGCCACATTCTCAAAGTGCCGTCATGCCAGCTTTGTCGTGCCATGAGGTTGGGCCGCAGCTCTTGCTCGTATCGTTCCTGAAGTAATTCACCACTGAGCGGAACTGTTCTTGCCAAATACTCGACGTCACCTTGATCCTTTGGGCTATTCCGCTCGAGCTTGGACAAAGCTAAATCATATGGGTCAGGTGCAAAGAGCTTGAGTTTCTTAAACCGCCCAGGGAACATTTCTGTTAATCGAGATTCATAATCTTCCGGCATTGTCGCGATGGCAACGTGTTGTAAGTAGACTTTGTACTTCCGTGCGAGCTTCGACTCACGACCCGCAAGCCGTTCAAGCTCCTCGATTCGGTGGGGCGGGATCGCCGAAATGTAGTCCACATCGCCTGTTGGTCGCGGAAGTCCGTATAGCAAGCTGATGACAAACCCACCGATGCAATGCAGTTCAACGTGTTCAGAAAGGGCTTCGTCAAGTTCATCGAGAAATTCTCGCCAAGGCGATGGCAAGTCCTGGCTGGTGCTAACCGTCATACGTTAAGTGCTCCGGCCGCCAATTGGTCAGCAAGTTCCAATGTCGCGCCTCGTCGGATCGATTCTCTCTCAGCCATTCCCGCTCAACTTCGGTATTTACCGGTTTTAGAAACGTATCCTCGCGAGCGAGTCGGCTCTTTTCGAGCCTGTTCCGAAGCTCACTCAGCGCTCGATTTCGTTCTTCATCCCTAGAACCTGATCGTTTTAAAACTTCCTCCGCCAGGCTTTCTACAAACCCTAAACGGTTCTGCAGGTTATTTAGCTTCGCTTCCCTGACAAGCCATCCGAGATTCATGTCCCAATACGTAAGCAACAACCAAGGAAGAGCCTCTACGACGCGTGACTCAAGGCTCGTCTGACTCAATGCTTCAACGAGTGTTTCCGCTGGATTTCTCTCTTTGACACGAGCTTTTAGATAAGCAAAACCAGGATAACCGAGTGCAGAAACTTCGTTTACTAACTCCTCGTTCGCAACTAAAACACGGGGCTTGAATTCATCCGGTGTAGGCAAAACGGTCGGAGGCAGTCCATAGACTGACTTAAACTTACGCGCAAGTCTCGGCGTCACCTTTCTTTGCCCCCCTTCAAGCATCGCAAGATAGGACTGTGACATGCCCAGGCGTTCAGCGGCTTGGGCTTCGGTCCAATCGCGTCGAGAGCGGGCCGCCCTCAATGTGCTAGACAACATTGTTCCTTCCTCTGACATGGGCCAAGTATATCACAAATGTTGTGATTTTTGTGCCTCATATAACAATGATTCTAGTGATTTTATTTGACATAGATCAGAAATAGGTCTCATATCGGAGGGTCTGGCGCGAGTACGATCCTAGGAATAAAGAATGGTCGAAGAGAGTTCGGGAAAATCTCTGCAAAGGTCAGGAAAACCCTACGACATCCACAGGTGGACAAGGCCACAACACTGGCAAAGGTACGAATGGTTCCACTCGGTGAGCTCTCGCGGCTACCTGAACTCATCCTTTGCGAATAGGAAACACGCCGCCAAGTGGTTACTTGCGGGTTACTCGACCCGTCGATTACGCTCCAATGCACATGCAAAGGAGCCACTTATGAACGTATCTTCGTTTCAGGCCAAGACGACTTTTTGGGGAGTCATTCTTCGCTCCCGCAATGACATCATTCACTTTCAACCCGGCGAGACGTTGTATCAGGCGCTATGCCGTCAAGCGGAGGATGCCTACGAAGATGCAATGCAGAACGGCAAATACGGGCCCAACGTCTCAGTGACGGTCGATGCAGGCGGTGGAAATTGCGCGAACTACCCCAGGCCGCACGCCGGCCATTCTGTTAGCCTCGCTCGTGGTTTGAGAAAAATCAAATACGCGGCGGAAGGTATCGTTGAACTGGAAGATGCCGCTGAAAGGCCAATCCCTATTTGTGACTTGTGGCTGTCACCGCAGCACGGACCGAATACCTGGGTAATCGACACAACCTGGGTTGATAGAGTTCCGTCAGCGGAGTAGGCGTGATGGGGCAAGCGAGAATAAAAGAAGCTAAAGCAACCAAAGACGCCGACGTGATCGCAGTCGCGACCGGCCTCGCCATAGCCGTTCCTGACCTGTTGAAGGCGACAAAATCGTGGTCAATGCCAGCCCCGAACGAGTTGCAGCGGCAGTGGCATCCCAGCTCGAACAACTCTACGACCTGACGTGCTGCAGGCAACCCTGGCCCCGACCACGCTGAAACAACTCCACTAAGCCGCGACTGGTCCGAAGTGAGATGGCCTTACGCCGAAACGCGCGGAGTGGTTTCTAGAACCTCAAGAACTTTTTGGATTCTCGATGTCCTGCGCTCCAGGTCGTGTTCCCAGAGACGAATGACTCTAATGTCTTCGCGACGCAGCGTGCGCGTCACTTTCCGATCGCGCTTGCGGTTGCGTTCGATTTTTGCTTTCCAGAAAGAGCCGTTTTGCCGAGGAGCCTGGAAACACCGCGGGCAGCCATGCCAGAAACATCCATCGACGAAAACGGCTATCCGCCGCTTGACGAAATAAAAATCCGGTTTTCCTACCACGTCCGGACAGTGCAACGTCCACCCTGATACCCGGAACCGCCTGAGCAAGGCAGCGAACGTGCGTTCCGTCGAGCGATTGCCGCGGTGACGTATCGCCGCCATCACCTGCGAGCGCTTCGTTTTCGAGAAAACGTCCATTCCTCTAACCCAGCATCATGACGCCTTGTCGCGCGCCTTGGTACGAAGCCCAGGACTGAACGTCCGCAAGCAGTTGCGTGCGGACTCGGGCCTGTGCACGGAGCTTTTTTACTTGGTTCGGCTTGGCCGTCGCAACGAAGCGTGAATTGAGAAAGAGCGTAAAGGCGCCGGGCGCAAATGGTTTTTCGGAGAAATAGAACGGCCCCGCCCGTTTCAAAAACTGGCCGCCCTTGATATTCCTGAGTTGCTCATTCGCCACCGCAAATCCCGTGACAAGACGCGACAGCCCAATCTTGTTTTGGGCATGGTCACAAACCGGCGTGACTTCCAGCGCACATAAATGCACGTGCTTCAGAACCACTTTCAGGTTCTCTGCTCGTTGCGCCGGGTCGTTCCCCTGAATGCAGTCGCGCAGTACATCTTTGATCGGCGGCATAAATGCGGGCCGGTTGCGCTTGCCGAAAACAAACAGGTTTCCGGGGCTGAAATTGTCGAGCTGGTCGGAAGCCAAGTGCAACATTGTGTTGACCTTTGCTTTCCGCTCAACTGCTGACCCACCTTTCGCAGCCATTATTTTGTTAGCGTGGTCGGACAAGTCCTCTGCAAGTTGTTCCACCAGTACGTCCATACGATCGGAGTGAAGTGGGTCTAGCGCCAGGAAAATAGAGGGAATACAGTTGTCCACCGTATGGTGCTCTTCGGCGTGCGCTTTGCTGATCACAAACAGCAGCTTCAATGTCTCGTCCCGCCAGGCAAGCCTCCACTGATCCAGATCCGCCGCCGCGACTGCACCGAGGCTACCTATGCTGTTTGTAACGTTTGTGGCAGCACGGAAACAGGTCCCCTCCCACACCTGCATGCATTCAAGGGGTGAATTCTCCGCCAGGACCTTCAGCAATTCCTTCGAAAGCTTTATGATCGAAAACTGTTGCTTGTTCCCCTTGCCGGACTTCTTGAAATCGGCCTTCTTCAACATTTCAATGAATACCGGATTCGGTAGATCTGCGTGCTCGTAGATGTACTGAGCGACCTTCTGTTTCAAGTCGGGATGGTTTGTCCAGATCAAAATCCCGTAAGGGCCATTGTCACGATCGATGATTCGTCCAAAAGTTTGGACGAGCGTCGCTGCGATATTTTCGTTGGAACCGCCAAAGCCAAGGTCCATGTCCAGAATAGCGAGCCGCACTCCGCGCAGCCTTTTCTTGTTCTTGGGCAACTCAGCTTCTTTGCCATCAAAGAACGCGACCGGAATGCCCGCCTTTGAAAGCGCCTTGATAACTGGAAGCGCCGCCGCAGATTCGTCGTCTAGCAGGACCACTCGTGCTCCGCTCAAACCGTTCATTCTTGCTCCTTAAAAGAGAGCGCCACGACGGCGCCGTCAAACTCTTTGGGCAAGTCAATATCTCCACTGTCCGGAAAGAGCAGTTCACCGCCTTGCGCCTTCATCACCTCGCTCGCCACGTGCAGCCCCAGGCCCATACCGTCGGGCTTTCGGCTCAGGAACGGCTCCACCAGGAATTCAGGCGGATCGATAAAACCAGGGCCGTTGTCCGCAACGACGATCGCTCGATGACCGTTTAGATCGTTTAGTGCCTCTATGAAAATCTTTTTCTTTCCCGCCCGGTCCCCCCATTTGTTGTCAAGCCACCAGATGGAGTTGTCGATCAGGTTCATGATTGTTGAAATCACCAGCCGTCTGCTGCATTTCACCTCGAAGTCTTTTCCTCTGGGACTTCGCACAAGATCGATCTTGTGAACCCTCAACCGCAGCTCCAGATTGAACAGAGCCTTCGAAATCAAAGAAGAGGCGCGTTCCGTCCCCACCCCCGACCGGCGGACGAGAGCACTGAATCCTTCAATCAGCTCGGCCAAATGCTTTGCAAGAGCACGAATGCGGTGGGTAGCCTTGTCTCCCTCAACCGCCAACACCAATTCGGCGACGCCCTTCTCCACTTCGTGGATCACGACCGACAGGCTCAGTCCCGCCGTGGCACTCGTCAACAAACGATCTCTTATAGCCCGGAAGTCTGTTTCAATACGGTCTAGGTAAGGACCAATTTCACCTGTGAGTTTCTTTTTTTCGACGATCTCCCTGAGTTCCGTAATGTCTTCGAGCACCGGCTCGCGCAGTTTTGAATCGGTGTAGGCGTTTCTGATACGCCGCTTGTCCATATTTCGTTCGACTTCAATGCTCTGGATCGCGTAGACGACAGCATCCCGAAAAGCTTCATAATCTCCGTTCTCAACAAAACCCTCCCGGTTGGTCTTTTCGATAAGGCCCCTATTTAGGTTCAGGTCCACAGATTTCTTGATGTCCAACGAGACGGCGCCTACGAGCAGGTTATTGCTGAGACGTTTCGTCGGAACGTTAACTCTTCTGCCGCCGAGACCCAACCAATCGTTCCCGCGTTCACCATAGTCATAAACCCGGATTCCGCCGCGATAAACGCGGACGCCGCCGGACTCGTTCAGGAATTCCTTCAGCCCCTTTTTGTCGTTCACCTCCCCTAATTTCAGGACTCTTGCATCTTGGTCAAATACATACAGCCGCAACTCCACGGGGCCGATATTGTGGTCGTCCAGGTTTATCAAGCGCTTTGCTTTGTCCAGGGACTGAAGCGGCAAACTGTGGACGACCTTGCGCGCTTCGACCCGATCCATGCCGGGAAACGGCGTGAATTTGTACTCGTAAGTGAGTTTTGCCGCTTTTAGCACGCATTTCGCCTGATAGAGCGAAAACTTCAGCACATCCCGGACATCGAGCAGGCCTTCGAGCCACTCTTCGTGGCCCTCCAGCACAAGCTTCGTCTTGAAGTCACCGACAACTCCACTAAAAGGCGAAGAGATTGCGTTTATCGCTCTGGCAAGATCGCGGATCATTCCGCGCGACCATGTGTCGCGCAGCTGCGTTATTTCCAGACGCGTTCCCGTTTTTCTCCCCGTAAAGTGTTCCGGGGTTCTTTCCACAACCTTGATTTCTACCTCATCCAGGTAACGCTTTTGCTTGAAGTCGTTGTCCCAGTCGATTTCCACCACGACTTCCTGCGATCCCGCGCTGCGTGTGACGAGCCGCACCTTGTTACCCAGCTTGTGCGCGGCGAATCTGCCAACCCCCTTTTCGCCTATCGGAATGCGCCCGTATTTAGGTGTCGGGCTTCCTTTCTCTTTCTGTTTGATCCTGTAGTCAGTCCCCGGCTCAAGCCACACACCTGAGACGGTGTCGCCATCCATGCCCATTCCACGGTCTTCGACGATGATCTGACCACGGGCGGGATCTTCAACGCGCGACATCGTCACCGTCGCACTCGGCGAGTCCGCATCGAACGCGTTCTTGACCAGCTCGAATACAGCGACGCCAGGATCTCGTATGAGCTGATCGCCGAGCAACAGCAGGAGGCGAGCGCGCGGCTTAAAGAACACCTTGCGGGTTTTCATGAAGCCTCATCCGAACCAGTCAATGCGCGAACCACTGCAGCCATGACGGGCGGACAAACGGCATTGCCCAGCAGCTTGATCTTTTCGCGGCGCGTCCCGTGCTCCAACGCGTAGTCAGGGGGGAATCCCATCGCCGCTTTTATCTCCGGTACTTGCAGCATCCGCATTTCGTGTCCCTGCCTTGTCGGTCTGACATATGCAAACCGATCCAGCGTCGTCAGCGTGCGCAGCGGGACATTAAGCCGTTGCCATCCGCCGGCCGCATCCGAACCATAATAGACCAGCAGGAAGGACTTCCTATCACCGACCGCCGCCAGCGCGCGCTCGGCACGTTGAAGCGTGGCTGCGGCTCTAGTTGCGGACCGCAGCTCCGAAAACTTGTATGCTCCATTCCCGTTCAGGACCGACGCCGCAGTTTTTTTTCGTTTCACTGTGGCCTTCACTTCCGAAGGGACCCGATCGCGGTCGCACATGATGAACAGGCGTCTGCGGGCCTGCGGTACCCCGTGATCAGCGGCATTTATAACCTGTTCTCTGACGTTATAGCCGAGCGCCCCAAGCTCCCCCAGCCATTTCTTGTAGGATTTCCAGCTTCGCATGTGCACCACATTTTCGATCACGATCCAGCGCGGATTGAACTCCCTGGCGAACCGTATGACCTGAAACGCGGTGCGACGGCTTGTTTCCGACCTCGGTGCATTGCCCTTCGCGCAGGTGTGGCTGGTGCACTCGGGCGAAGCGAGAATCAAATCGACCGCGCCCACTTTTTTCTTCAATCGACCCGGTTTTATCCCTTCGCACCGTTCCAGAAGAAATGTAACATCAGGGAAATTGGCCTTATACGTATCCTGTGCGAGTGACCAGCGATCTACGGCCGCAACGACATTGATGCCAGCGCTTGTGGCGCCCCAGCTACTTCCGCCCGCGCCAGCAAACAGGTCAATCCCCTTTATGTGTTGCTTTCTCTTAGCCATCGTTCTCGGTTTCCGCGACTGTGGTTGTGGAAGCAAACCAAAATTCGTCGCCCAATATGCGCGCCGGTGACAAGCGTGTAGACTTCTTGAGGTACCAATCCGTTTCTCTATCCAGCAGTTCCCGCAGACCGAGCCTTTCCTGAGTCAGCACCTCGAACAGAACCTTGGCCAGCCGCCGCCCGTTGATCAGCACAACTGGGTATCTGTCCTCCGCCAGTTCAAGCTGGGCCGCCCGCGAAAAAATTCCAGTTGTTACAAACACGCCAATCCATCCTCTTTGCAGTCGGGCCACAACGCGAGCCAAAGCGTGTCCTCCGATGGCCGTGCCCACGCCGACACATTTGGCTTGGCCGAGGACAACTGCCGGAGTAGAGCTTAACCGATCAGCGCGGTCGCCAACGTCCAACCGACACACAAAATCCACGCCGCCGTCGCCCGATCGTTTTGTGACCCATCCGCGCCTGCACTGGTCCCCCAGAACTCTTTGAGTAATGAATGACGCCAGCCCCTCGAAAGCGTGCTTCTTCTTCCCGTAATACTCCAGAACCTCCACGAGTATCTTGCGTTCTTCCTTCTCTGTGTCCCGCTGCTCGGACAAATCCACAACTGTCCGGCGGGCTGCGATGCGCCTGCAACTCTCGACGGCAAGCTCACCTCCGGCAACCCACTTCTTCCATGAAAAAGGGGACGCACGGAGAGCCGTGTCGGCATCGACCAATCCATTCCGTCGCTGGTCAATCCACTTCCAATCGAAGGACTCATTTTCCTGCTCAAGGCGGAACAGCGTCAGCTCTATAACCAGATTGCTGAAATATCCCCCTCTCTTCTCTTTCTGCGTTGCGAGGGCACAGCGAATGGGAACCCCGAAACCACAGAAACGTCTATGTCCACGCCGGTTGCGGTTGTGTTCCGCCTGCTCGAAAACAAGGATGGGGGGTGCAAACTTCCGCAGTGCCGGATCTGCGTAGAAATGTTGCAGCTGGATGAACTTCGCATTGCCGCGTGAGCCGAGCGGTTCGGCGCCGACTCTCCGGTTATCACCGTGAAATAGGCAATACCCGGCGTCCGGCTCCACTAGGTCGACCCAGGGTGTGCCTTCTGCGCCCTTCTTGAAGGGATTCGAGTGGAAAATGAACGCGGGCATCCTGTCGAATTTCTGCCCCGGCTCTTTCACCTGCTGGTAAAAGAACATGCCCTTTTGGGTATCTGCAGATTTTCCGTGCACGCCGCGAGTAAGGTCTTGATAACTCATCAGGCCGCTCGTGTCATTCCGTTGACCGCGATACGGCACTCTGAAAACCTGTCCTATCCTGATGATGGAGGAGCTGGCCATTTGTCAATTTGTCTAACGCCAGGTTACGAAAACCTACCCATTCACACAAGTCTACTGTGCGCGAACATTTTCATCTCGATACTCTCGTGATAATCGCCCTTACGCGGGCTTGAATGACGCAGAAGTGCGCCGCTCGCGAATATTGTCGTAGCTTACGGCGAGTTCCATGCCCCGATGGAGGTCGGTGATAACGACAGGTTCGCTGTCCAGGCGGCCGAACACGATGCGCCTTGCGCTGTCGTCGGAGGAAACTTCGACCCACATCCACTCGGACTCGCCGGTACTCTCCTTGACGAATTCGACTTTGACGTAGTCGCCGGATTTCAG
>Ga0074046_10004179_pt1 | contig 11850 bp, 8 predicted proteins | sample BogForMeECP23OM3_FD_94441 | JGI IMG/M metagenome (GOLD analysis project Ga0074046, IMG submission 94441) | Bog forest soil microbial communities from Calvert Island, British Columbia, Canada - Bog Forest MetaG ECP23OM3 | ecosystem: Environmental > Terrestrial > Soil > Wetlands ...
GACTAATCGCACTCATTTGAAGGATTACGAGCAGGCCATAGGGGAAAGCACTGGCCTCATCCTCAAGGCTCATACCTCGAATTATGTGATACAAGGCTTTTCGAAATCCGTGCCCGCAACGGAAATCGCCGCGCTCGCGCGCTCGAAAGGGATACCCTTCGTCCACGATCTCGGTTCGGGCGCCCTGGCCGATCTTAGCCGTTATGGGCTCAAGCCTGAGCCCACCGTAGCAGCGGCGCTTGCTGAAGGAGCGGACATCGTGACCTTCTCGGGCGATAAGCTGCTTGGCGGACCGCAAGCGGGGATCGTAGCCGGCCGGAAAGACCTCATCGCGAAGATTGCCCGCAACCCGATGAAGAGGGCGCTGCGCCTCGACAAGATCCGGCTCGCCGCTCTTGAGGCTACTCTAAAGCTTTATCGCAATCCTGACCGGCTTCCCGAAACGCTTCCAGCGCTTCGGGCCTTTGTACGCCCGCAATCGGATATAGCTTCAGCCGCCTCGCGCCTCCGGGATGCAATCGCTGCCGCCGCCAGCAATGCCTATTCGGTGCGTGCCGCCGAATGTGCGAGCCAGATTGGCTCCGGCTCGCTCCCGCTGGAGACACTGCCGAGCGCCGGCATCGTGATCGCGCCTGTGGAAGGGAAAGGCGCCGGACGGCGGCTGGACCTCCTGGCGTCGGCCTTCCGGAACCTGCCCGTTCCCGTCATAGGACGGATCAAGGATGGAGAGTTTATTCTGGATCTGCGCTGCCTGGATGACGAGGCCGCCTTCGTTGGCCAGCTTCACCGGCTTCGGATCGGCGAACATGAGGGCGGCGCATGATCGTTGGCACCGCCGGGCATATCGATCATGGCAAGACCTCGCTGATCCGCAGGCTGACGGGCATCGACACCGACCGTCTGAAGGAGGAGAAGGCGCGGGGCATTTCCATCGATCTCGGCTTCGCCTATTGGCCGCGCCCCAATGGCGCAATCGTTGGCTTCGTGGACGTACCCGGCCATGAGGGTCTCGTACACAATATGCTCTCCGGCGCGACCGGCATCGATTTCGTGATCCTCGTTGTTGCCGCCGATGACGGTATCAAGCCGCAAACGCGCGAGCATTTGGCGATCATGGACCTGCTAGGGCTGGAGCGGGGCATCGTCGCGCTCAACAAATGCGACCTCGCCGATGAAAATCGTCTTGCCGCAGTAACCCGCGACATCGGTGTCCTGCTGAAAGATACGAGCCTCCGGGGCGCGGAAATCATTCCCGTTTCCGCCGTCGCAGGGGCCGGGCTCGACGTTCTCGCCGCCCGCATCGATGCCGCGCTAGAGTCTTCAATCGCGCGGTCTCATGAAGGCCGGTTCCGTCTCGCTGCCGACCGGTCTTTCATACTCTCCGGGCATGGCCTGGCCATCACCGGCACCGTGCTCTCAGGCGCGGTTCGCGTTGGCGATCACGTTAAGGTCAGTCCCGCTGGCCTTGAAGCGCGCGTGCGATCGATCCACGCTCAGAATCAGCCCGTGGAACGGGGTGAGGCGGGCCAAAGATGCGCCCTGGTACTGAGCGGACCGCGGATCGGCAAGGAAACTGTCCACCGTGGGGACATGGTGCTCGATCCCTCGCTGCACGCGCCTACTGTTCGCATCGATGCAAGGCTGCGAGTTCTGGCATCGGAGAAGAGGCCGGTTGCGCAGTGGTTCCCCGTCAAGGTGCATCATGCCGCCGCCGAGGTCCCAGGGCGCATCGTGCTGTTGAGCGACGAGCCTATTAGGCCTGGCGAAACCGGCTTCGTGCAGCTTGTTCTGGAGCGCCCTTTGGCTGGCGCGAGCGGCGACCGTTTCGTGGTTCGAGATACTAGCTCCAGCCGGACGGTTGGAGGCGGCAGTTTCATCGACCTGCGCGCGCCCGAGCGCCGCCGCCGCACGCCGGAACGCCTTGCGCGGATTGAAGCGCTGGCGGAGAAGGACCCTGTAGTGGCCTTGGAACGGGCGCTGGAGGGACAGAACGGCTGGATAGACTTCGACGCATTCCTACGGGACCGCGCGATTGGCGAGGAGGCCGCGGCGGCGATATCCTCGAAGCTGGGTCATGTTACCCTGCCCTTGGGAGCAGGCGCGGTAGTGATGCTGGATCGCAGGTGGGAAGAATTCCGCTCCGCGGTAGTTGAAAGGCTCGACGCCTTTCATGCAGCAAATCCCGACTTGTCAGGAATAGGTCTTGAGCAATTGCGCAAGGCGATAAATCAACCGCTGCCTGTCCCCTTATTTACCGCCGCGCTCAAGAAGCTCGTTGAGAGCGGCGACGCCTCCCTCGATCGCATGTGGGTGCGCCGTCCCTATCACGTGGTGAACTTTTCTGCCGAAGAAGAGCGGGTGCTGGCAATTATCCTTCGCCATCTGCATGCCGAACCTTACCGCCCGCCCCGCGTCCGCGATATCGCGAAGTCGATCGTTGCCACCGAAGATGCCGTGCGCCGTCTGTTGCGGATGGCATCCAGGCGGGGAGAGGCCGAGGAGATGGCTCATGACCATTTTTTCGCGCGATCCGCGGTCGAGGCGATGGCGCGCATCGCCATAGAACTCGCGGAGAAATCCCCGAAAGGCAATTTCACCGCGGCCGAATTCCGCGACCGCCTCAACAATGGGCGGAAGGTGGCGATCCAGATTCTGGAGTTCTTTGATCGTCATGGCTTCACGGTCAAGCGGCAGGACTTGCGCCGGATCAATCCGGCACGTATCGATTTCTTTTTGCCGCGTCCTGTTCTTGGCGGGCGCGGCACTCAGTCGAAGGGAGGAGTCCCGCTCCCGGTGGGGCGACCGGACTTCAAATCCGGGTGGGGCCGTCAGACGGTCTCAGGTGGGTTCGACTCCCATCCTCCTCCGCCACCTTCGCAGAAGGTATCGCGATGAACGAAGCCACCGCAGCGCTGATGTCTCGTTTCGAAGGTGCCGCTAGGACCGCCCAAGAAGCCGAAGCCACGTTTCGTAAGACCATGGCGGTGGAAATCGGACGGATAGAACGTGAACGTGAGTTTGCGTTCCGACGCACTCGCCTTATACGCCTACTCGCCTCACGCGCCGCTGACCTGCCAACCGGGGATGAGGCCGTCTCCGCCCAATGCCTCGCGGTGAAGGAAGAGTTTGGCTGGCATGGCGAAAGCGAGGCATATAAGTCCATTCTTGAGGAAATGACGCCGCTCGCGCGTTCTGTCTGGCTATGTGTTTGTGAAACACAGGATGGGTCAGGCGAATCAGTGTCAGCGAATTTAGCAAAGTTCGAAGCTTGGTTTCAAGCCGAACATGGCACGCCATTCTACTCTCTCTTCGATCGGTATGTTCCCGAGGCTCCCCTTGTCGATTTCTGATCCGCAAGAATTTGCAGAATACCTCGCATCGATGCGCAAGAACTTGGGTGGCTTCGCCTCGCTGGCTATTTTGACTGAAATCCGTGAAAAATGGAACGTAGGGAGCGAGACGAGGATTTCTGTGCGCCACAGTTGAGTCTTTGGGTTCAAGCAGCAGAAGGGGCCAGTGGAAAGGGCATTGGCTATCGCGGCAAATTGCTGTTGCCAGGATGCATGGAAAGAAGCGTATCCCACCTTCGAGCTATTTCCGCCTGTTGCGAAGGCACTTAAAAAGGGATTCACCAAGGACGATCAGTAGACCGGAGATGAAGAGAGCGCCCGGGAACCAATACTCAAACCGTTCGGAATCGATCGCCCAAACGGCTGTTCCAACAATCAGAGCTGGAGTGGGGACAGACTTTTGCAACAAAATCGGCCCGAAGTGCCAGTTTCCTGCCCCTTTTGTGTCTATCCGCTGTCAGAATATAAAAGCGGGCGTATGAAGCCAAGCCAATTACCAAACCGGCTTCGTCCGTAAAGGGCCGAAAACACCACGGCCTATCCAAGTTAACACCGCAAATGTGCCGGACACCTCCCGCCGCGATCCAATCGTTTGACAGTCCGGGCGCACCGGCTTCGCATGCCGCGGCTTGCGCTCCCGCTCACGGAGCTTTTCGCAAGCGGAGCTTGGTTAATGCCGGAATGGTAAATGGAGGCAGGTTTTAATATCTTCCCGCCGCAAAAATCGCAATTTTTCGCAATTTCACCCCCAAATGTGCGAATTCAAAAAGTCCGTTAAATATATTTCCAACCCCCGATTAACCATGAACATGGCGCCCGACTTCGCGCAACGCATCGTAGGCTGTCTAGTTTTTTGCTGTATTATCATGAGCTTGGTATAGGCTTAAAGCTTTGGCAAGGCGCTTTCTACAATGATGAACGCTTGGAGAAGCGGCAGCACCTGCGGAACGGGCGCGACAGCGCAAACAGCAAAGGTTAACGGGCGATTTCTCCCCAACGGAGATGCTCATCTATGTTTTCGCAATGCAACATTGCAATCCGGATACGCGCTCCTCATTTGAGCGGAATACTGGCAAAAGGGGAGCCGCTATGCCTAAGCTTACGCCCGAGGGCGAGAAAATCGTGGCGGCCCTCGCACAGCAGTACAAAATCGATACAGATGCCGTGAAAGCGATGCTGGACGCCGTGGCCAAGGGCGGCGGCACCATGGCGCAATTCAATGTGCCCGAATTGGGCGGCGGCGGCCAATGGATGATGGGCGGCATGACGATGGTTGGCGACATGTTCAACCATTCGCTGAAGGCGACCGTCGATAATCTTTGCTCCGAATTATCGAACCTGCTTGCAAATCAGCCAGGCATTTGGGCACCGGCCGGTCAATTTCAGTCGCAAAGCCAAGGAGGCGGCGGCACTGGCGGTGAAAGCGTGAGCCTTTTCGTACCGCAATCTTCATCGTCCTTCGGATGGTGGCCGCCGGAGCTTGGAAATCCATCGTCAACGGGTTCGCAGAATTCCCTGCGCTACGCCTATTTTCCTGGAAGCAACCGGCTGGCTGTCGAGGCGAGCGGCGAAGTCAGAGTCTACGACACGACGGGTTATAGCATTCAGGGGTTTGGCCAGCAGCAAAGCGGCGACACCTCGCTAACCTTCACCAGTCAACGCGGCGTGGTCCGGCTGGACAGCCTGCCCCGTGCCTATACCATGGAGCGCCCTGCGAACGAGGCGGCGCCAGTAGCGGCTGCGGCAAAGCCTGCTGCGGCACCCGCTGCCGGAGATGCCGGCGCGATTCTGGGGCTGATCCAGCAGCTAGCCGGGCTGAAGGAAAAGGGCATCCTCACCGAGGAGGAATTCGCCGCAAAGAAGGCGGAGCTTCTCAAGCGGCTTTAAAGTGCGCTTTCGGCGGACGTTTGCCTGCGACAAAAATTGCGGATAAACAAGAGATTGTTTCAATTGAAAATTTTAGCTTAAATGGGCTTCAACCATAAGTTGCTATATGTGAAAACGGCCAATAGGGCCAGTTTTCCAAGAAAGCAACAAAAAATGGCGAACCCTTCTCCTTCCACACTTGCAATCGACTCGATTGCTCAATGCCTCGCAAACGCTGCCGAAGCTGCTCGCGGGCTCAACTGCGCCGCATCGCAAGACCTTTGCTCTTTGCTGCAAATCGCTGCCTGCGAAGCTGAGCGCGTTCGCAAAGCTATCCGCAAGGCTGCGCCGAAAAAGGCCGCCGCAAAGGCCGATAAAAAGTCCACGAAACGCCAGCGCGTATCCGAGACCAAAGTGGCCCCTCAGCAAGCCAGAAGCCGCCGCAAAGTAGCTGCCACGGCCAATGGAGTGGCCGCTCATTAAAGCCTATGTCCCTCGATAAGCCGGTCGCAGGCGCTGATAAAGTATCGCGTCTTTGGCCCGGGCACCGGCTTCTTATTTTCCGCCGCGGTCTCAAAAGCAGTCTATGCCGCACGCTAACCGCGCAGTCCGAGAGCGCCGATTGCGAGCGCTGCCCAGCCTGCGATGAAAAACATTCCGCCGGCCGGAACGAATTTGGTGGTTGAAGTGAAGCCGCCAGCGACATGCGCGTAAATACCGCCGGAGAACAAGACGATCCCGATTGCGAAAGCGGCGGCGGCGGCTTGCATCGCCCAGGAGGAAAAGCTCGCGCGGTGCCCTTCCGATTGCAGCATTAACAAGGCAACCCCTAACAGCGCAAGCGCGTGCAGCGCGTGGTTCTGCTGGGCGGCCGTATAGCTTCGCAAAGACCCGTCGAGCGAGGCTGTATCGGGCAGCGCATGCGCGCCGATTGCGCCTGCCACCACCGCTAGACCGCCCAAGACCGCGGCAAGGAAAATCCAAAAGTGCGCAGACATCGGCATCGCCTTTCATTCGCCTCAACGAGCTACCCTTGGCCATTGCTGGAAAGGAGGGGCGCGATGGGTACTGGCATGATCCGCAAAAGCGGATACCGGTTTTGCGATAAGATCATGCGGAAACAAAAGCTTAGAGCGCGCCTTCGATTCCATCGAAGGCGATAGCGCTCTAATCAACAGCAAAGATCGCGTCCGGCCGGAGCTTTGTCAAATCGCTCCACGGGCGCAGTAATTGGTGCCGGCGCAACGCCGTCTTTCCAGAGTTTGAAAACGATCGAATCGAGCAAGGCCTCGAAAGACGCGTCCACGATGTTCGGCGAAACGCCCACCGTGAACCAGCGCTGCCCAGTCTTGCGGTCGTGGCTTTCGATGAGGACGCGCGTCACAGCGTCCGTGCCCCCTGTGAGGATACGCACCTTGAAGTCCACAAGCTCCAGATCCTGAATGCTCGGCTGATAGATGCCGAGGTCTCTGCGCAGCGCCTGATCGAGCGCGTGCACCGGGCCGTTGCCCTCACCCGCATTCAGTAAAAGCTCGCCGCCGATCCTCACCTTGACGACGGCTTCGGAGACGGTGACAAGCTCTCCTCGCGCATTGTGGCGCCGCTCGACCATGACGCGGAAGCTTTCCACATCGAAAAAGTCCGGCACCTGCCCGAAAGCGCGGCGCGCGAGCAGCTCGAACGAAGCGCCGGAGGCTTCGTAAGCGTAGCCTTGCGCTTCGCGTATCTTCACTTGCTCCAAGAGCGAGGTGAGGCGCGGATCGTCCTTGTCCACCTCCATGCCGATGCGGGCCAGCTCGGCCAAGATATTGGAACGTCCAGCCTGGTTCGAGACGAGAAGCTTGCGCTTATTGCCCACGCTCTCGGGCGGCACGTGCTCGTAGGTGCGCGGCTCTTTGCTGACTGCGGAGGCGTGAATGCCGCCTTTATGCGCGAAAGCCGATTCTCCGACATAGGGCGCATGCCGGTTCGGCTGCCGGTTCAAAAGCTCGTCGAACTGACGCGAGACTGCCGTCAGCGAGCGAAGGCTTGCGGCGCTGACGCCGGTTTCGAAGCGGCTCGCGTAGTCCTCTTTCAAGATCAGCGTCGGGATGATGGATGTGAGGTTCGCGTTGCCGCAGCGCTCGCCAAGACCGTTAAGCGTGCCATGGATTTGGCGCGCGCCGGCGCGGACAGCGGCGAGCGTGTTCGCGACCGCGTTCTCGGTATCGTTATGCGCATGGATGCCCACGCGCTCGCGCGGGATGTGGCGGACCACCCCTGCGACGATATCTTCGATCTCGTGCGGCAGGGTGCCTCCGTTCGTGTCGCAAAGGACGATCCATCGCGCGCCTGCGTCATAGGCTGCCAAAGCGCAGGCAAGCGCGTAGGCGGGGTTGGCCTTGTAGCCGTCGAAGAAATGCTCGCAATCGATGAGCGGCTCGCGCCCGGACGCGCGGATAGCCTCGACCGAGGCGCCGATGGCTTCGAGGTTTTCTTCGCCCGAGATGCCGAGCGCGACTTCCACATGATAATCCCAGGATTTCGCCACGAGGCATACCGCGGCGGCATTGGCCTGAATGACCGTCTGGAAGCCGGGATCGTTCGAGGCGGAGCGTCCGGCGCGCTTTGCCATGCCGAAGGCGGTGAGCTTCGCCTTGAGCCGCGGCGGCGTCTCGAAGAAGGCCGTATCGACCGGGTTCGCGCCGGGATAGCCGGCCTCGATATAGTCCAGCCCAAGCGCGTCGAGGCGTTCGGCGATGACACGCTTGTCCTCCAAAGAGAAGTCGACGCCGAGCGTCTGCGCCCCGTCGCGAAGCGTGGTGTCGTAAAGATAAAGGCGCTCTTTCATAGCTGCTCCGGGGGAAGAACCCTCTCCCCTTGCGGGAGAGGGTGGCCGCAAAGCGGCCGGGTGAGGGGTTCTTTTTCTGACAAAGCCGCTGCTATTGCTATGGCAACGCCCTCGGGGTTCTTGAGAATGTCATTGTTCCAAAACCGCAGCATGCGAAAACCGTGCGGGCGAACCAGGCGTCTCGTGCGGCATCACTTGCGGAATCCGCATGCTGCCCGCCATCCGCTTCGATGACGAGGCGCGCTTCGTAGCAGACGAAATCCGCGATATACGGCCCGATTGGCACCTGGCGGCGGAACTTCGTCTGCGCGAACTGGCGGTTACGCAGGATGCGCCACAGCCCATGTTCCGCATCTGTCATCGTATGGCGAAGGCCGCGAGCCCGGCTTAGGGGCGTCGCGCGCGTAGCTTCCCCCTCACCCGGCGCCCGGCTATGCCGGCCGCCACCCTCTCCCGCAAGGGAAGAGGGTTTTCCCCTACTCATCGCTTACTCTCCAATTCGGTCTCGATCTCACCGGTTACAGGGTTCTTCACATCCTTCACCGAAAAACCCAGCTCCTCTAGTTGATCACGAATGCGGTCCGCCTCCGCCCAGTTCTTCGCTTTCCTAGCGGCAAGCCTTTTATTTTTGAGCTTTTCTGCATTTTCGGAAAGGCTGCCTGGTATTATATTCTGATTATCAGATGCCTTTCCGAATATTTGTAAATTCGCCTCCCCAAGAGTTCTCTTAAATTCAAGAGGTCCAACATCCATGCGATGTGCTCTCTCCAAGTTCTTTCTTTTTCCCGAAAAGCCAAGCAGAACCAAACTCGCAAGCAGTTCTGAAAAATTCTTTGCATTGAAGAGCTTATGAAGCTCCGCGATCATGGCCGGCGTGTTCAGATCGTCGCTGAGAGCGTCGAGCACGGCTGGCGGCACCTCGCGCGCCGGTGCCGCGCTCTCTAATGGCGCGTACCAATCCCACAGTATTTTATGCGCTTCGTCGAGGCTGTCGAAAGTCCAGTCCAGCGGCTGACGGTAATGGGTGCGCAGCATATTGAACCGCAGGGCTTCGCCCGGCCAGCCATAGCCGCGCCAGTTATTCAATAGGTCGCGGATGGTGATGAAATTGCCGAGGCTCTTCGACATCTTCTGGCCCTCCACCTGAAGATGCCCGTTGTGCATCCAGATGTTGGCCATGATCTTCGTGCCGTGCGCGCAGGTCGATTGCGCCACCTCGTTCTCGTGGTGCGGGAAGACGAGGTCGATACCGCCGCCATGAATGTCGAACACCTGGCCGAGATGCTTCTCCGCCATGGCCGAGCATTCGAGATGCCAGCCCGGCCGGCCGAACCCCCACGGGCTTTCCCAGCCCGGCTCGCTTCCGCTGCTCGGCTTCCAAAGCACGAAATCCATCGGATCGCGCTTATAAGGCGCAACCTCGACACGCGCGCCGGCGCGCATCTCGTCCAAAGAGCGCCGCGCGAGCGACCCATAATCCGGATCGGACGCCACATCGAACAGCACATGCCCCTCGGCGGTGTAGGCATGCCCGCGCGCGATCAACCGCTCGACGAGCGAGATCATCTCCTTGATGTGCTCGGTCGCGCGAGGCTCTATGGTTGGCGGCAGGCAGCCCAGTGCCGCGACATCGGCGTGGAATTGTGCAGCCGTGCGCGCGGTCAGCTCGCGGATCGGGATCCCTTCCTCCGCCGCACGCGCGTTGATCTTGTCGTCGACGTCGGTAATGTTGCGGGCGTAAGCGACATGGTCCGCGCCATACAAGTGGCGCAGCAACCGGAAGAGCACATCGAACACGATCACGGGCCGCGCATTGCCGATATGAGCGAAATCGTAGACCGTCGGGCCGCAGACATACATGCGCACGGCCTTGGGATCGATGGGCTCGAATATTTCCTTTTGCCTGGTCCGCGTATTGTAAAGCTTGAGTGTCATAAGCCCTGCCTTGGCTGGCGGGCTCCTTATTCACAATGAGAATCGCATGCCGCGCCAGCTTCTATGTTAGCTCGCGATAATAATGCACTTGCCGTTATGCGATACGCTTTGTCTCATGGCGCGAACATTGCCGCAAATTGCTTCGCGGTCAAGCCGGATCGCGAAACTTTACCGGAATTTCCGGCCAGGCGTAAAGGTCATTTGTCCCCAAGTCCGAGCCTGCGGGTTGCATTGAGCTGCGACGCGGCCCATACTTTCGGTTAACTAAAGAGCGGCGGCCTCGCAAGGGCCAATTCCGGGCGGCGGGTGGATATGAAGGTTCGCTTTCGCACTTTTAACGTTTTTTGCGCCGTGGCGGCCATTGCGGCCGCCGGCCTGCATGGGGCTGCGGCACAAGGATTCGGATGGGGCGACACTTACAACCGCGGCTCCGAGCCATCGCCAGGTTACGGCCAGCAGCCTGTCTACGGGCAGCAGCCGGCATACGGTCAACCGGGCTACGGTCCGCAGCACAGTCCAGTGCCCGTCAGCCCGCGTTGCCGCGATCTAGAACTCCAATTGACAGGCGGCGCCCCAAACTCCAGCGATCAGCTCCCCCGGATCGAGGCGGACATGCTCCAAGCCGAGGCCAACTATCGCCGGTTGGAGGCCGATGCCGAACATGCAAATTGCTATGAGGACATGTTCCTGTTCGGGCGCTCGCTCCGCCGCACGGCGCGCTGCATCGATCTCGACAAGCAGGTGCAGGCGGCAAAGTCCACCCTCGGCCAGTTAAAGGCGCAGCGCGAAGCCGCGCTAAGGGCTAGCTCTCCGCGCGCAAGGCACGACGACCTTATTGCCGAGCTTGCCCGCAACCGTTGCGGCGACCAATATGTCCGGGAGTATGAGGCACAGCGTAGCCGCAACGGCTCGATCTTCTCCTTCTTCAGCGACGAGGAGCCCGAGGACTCGAGCAGATACAACCCAACCTACGGGGCTTCGACCTACAGGACTCTGTGCGTGCGCGAATGCGATGGATTCTATTTCCCAATCAGCACAGCGACAACTGAGAAACAGTTCGCCGGAGACGATGCGAAATGCCGCTCCCAGTGCGCTGCGCCTGCCGAGCTTTATTATCACCGCGTCGATCAGGACGTGGACCAAATGGTCTCCCTCAAGGGGCAGACTTATACTCAAATGCCCAATGCATTCCGCAACCGTAAAGTCTACATTCGCGGATGTTCGTGCAACGGAAGCGAGTATTCGCGCGACGAAATCGCCAAGTCCGAGGAAGCGCTGAGAACCGCGAAACGCGCCGACGCCAGCGCCGGTAGCAAAGCGCAACCGGATTCGGCTTTCGCCCGGCGCATTTCTCAAGCGGTTCAAAACGCGCCGTCCCATCCTCCATCCGCGCCAGCTGCACCTGCCGCTCCGGCTGCACCTCCCGCGGCCAGTGCGCCTGGGCCAGGAAGCGAACCCGCGCCAGCTCCGGCTGAGAACCCTGCGCATTAGCATGATCCGCAAAAGCATGCCCTCGGGCTTGACCCGGGGGTGGATACCCGTTCTGCGATAAGATCATGCGCAAATAAGAACTTAGTGCGCCGGCAACGGGCTAGTCCGGTTTTATGCCGCGCCTGCAGGCCGCGGCGAAACGAGGTTCAGCGGCTTGCCGGAGGATGGAGCCATGCCGCGGTATAAAATCATCGTGGAATATGATGGAACGCCCTTCGCGGGCTGGCAAATCCAGGCGAACGGCCCGTCCATTCAAGGCGAGCTGGCGCGCGCCATCGAGGGGCTCAGCGGCTCTTTCGTTGTTCCGAAGGGCGCGGGCCGGACCGATGCTGGCGTGCATGCGCGAGGCCAGGTGGCGCATTTCGATCTGACGCGGGA
>Ga0074046_10004182_pt1 | contig 11848 bp, 8 predicted proteins | sample BogForMeECP23OM3_FD_94441 | JGI IMG/M metagenome (GOLD analysis project Ga0074046, IMG submission 94441) | Bog forest soil microbial communities from Calvert Island, British Columbia, Canada - Bog Forest MetaG ECP23OM3 | ecosystem: Environmental > Terrestrial > Soil > Wetlands ...
GCACGACGGCAGCCGGGCCGTGCTGGCGGTCAGCTCGGCGGGCATGTTGATCCGCCGCGACGTCTGGGACCAGCTCGGCGGCTTCGACCCCAACCTGCCCCTGTTCCGCGACGACATCGACTTCTGCTGGCGGGCACACGCGGCCGGCTATGAGGTGCGGGTGATCACCGAAGCGGTGGTGTACCACCGCGAGCTCTCGGCCAGGCAGATCCGCAAGACGCCCTCGCCCGGCGGTCATCCGGGCATGCTCGACCGGCGCAGCGCGCTGTATGTCTTCGCGGTCAACCTGCCGCTGCGGCCCATGCTCGGGGTGGTGGGCGGCTGCCTGACCGGATCCGTCGTCCGCGCGGCGTGCTTCCTCCTCACCAAGCAGCAGCGCAAGGCGGCGGCTCACCTCGGGGCGGTGGCCTGGCTGTTGCGGCACCCGCTGCTGCTCGCGCGCGAGCGCCGCCGTCGCGCCGACCACCGCAAGCACGGCTACGCCGTCCTGCGCGGCCAGCTTCCGCGCGGCCGGACGCTGGGCCGGCTCGCCGAGTCGGCCGCGGGCCTGCTGGCCCGCGGATCCGGCTACGACAGCGGCGGCCTGCACCATGCGGTGGTGGACGAACCGGGCGACGATCTGCCGCTGCCCGCCACCGATTCGGTCATCCGGCGCATGCTGACCAGCCCCGGCGTCCCGCTCTTCGCGAGCCTGGCCCTGGTCGCGCTGGTCGCGGAGCGGTCGCTGACCGGCTCGGTGCTTTCGGGTTCGGCCACGCTCACGGGCGGGGCCCTGGCGCCGGCCTGGGGCGGCGCGGGCAGCCTGTGGCACGAGTACCTGGCGGGTTACCACGACACCGGCGTCGGCTCAGCCGCGAGCGCCCCGCCCTACGTCGGCGTGATGGCCGCCCTGGCGACCCTGCTCGGGGGCAAGCCCTGGCTGGCCACGGACGTGCTGCTGCTCGGCTGCGTGCCCGCGGCCGGGGTGACGGCGTTCCTCGCCACCCGGCGTCTCACATCCGTCCTGGCGGCCAGGATCTGGATCGCGGCCAGCTACGCGCTGCTCCCGGTGGCCACCGGCGCCGTGGCCGCCGGCCGGATCGGCACCGTAGCCGCCTTCGTCCTGCTCCCGCTGATCGGCATCATGGTCGGCCGGATCGCCGGGCCCCCACCCCCCGCCCCCCACCCCCCACCCACCTCCCCATCCCACTTCAATCCCACTTCAATCCCACTGCAATCCCGCTTCACAGCGCGCCGCGCCGCCTGGGCGGCCGGCCTGCTGACCGCCATCGCGGCGGCCTTCGTGCCGCTGGCCTGGCCGGTCGCGGTGATCGCCGCGCTCGGAGTAATCGGGACGGCGGCGGCCTGTCACCGGCTCGGCCCGCAGACCGTCGTCAACGCCGCGATCGTCGCCGTGGTGCCGGCCGTCATCCTCATACCGTGGACCTTCCACCTGGTCGCGAGCCCGTCCGCGTTCTTCGGCGAGGCGGGCCTGGTCAGGGCCGGGCTGTCCGCCGCCGCCCTGCGGCCGGAGTCGCTGCTGCTACTCAGCCCGGGCGGCCCCGGACTGCCGCCGGCCTGGGTCACCGCCGGGCTCGTGCTGCCCGCGTTCTGCGCCCTGCTCGCCCGCCGGCGTACCGCCCTGGTCTACACCGGGTGGGGCATCGCGCTGGGCGGGCTGATCATGGCCCTCGTGGTGAGCCGGGTCCGGGTCACGCCGGCGCAAGGCGGCATTGCCGTCAGCGCCTGGCCGGGGATCGCGATCGCGATCGCCGCGGCGGGCCTGCTGCTGGCGGCCACGCCGTTGATCGAGGCGGTCACCCGTCCCCTCGGCGGGGATCTCGCCGCTGGCCGGCGGCTCGGCACCGACTGGCGTTTTCTCGCGACGGTGGCCGGTCTGGCCGTGGCGGCGTCGGCGCCGGCCCTGGCGGCCGGATACTGGCTGGCTGACGGGCTCGCCGGGCCGGTGGCCGCGGCCGGCCCGCAAATCCTGCCCGCCTTCGTGGCGGCTTCGTCGGCCGGCCAGGACCGGACCAGGACGCTGGTGCTGCGGCAGGACGGCGGCGCGCTGTCCTACGCCGTCCTGCGCGATGCCGACCCGGTGCTCGGCGAGCCCGAACTAGCCGAGACCGCGGCCTCCACGCACGCCCTGGACGGCGTCGTGGCCTCCCTGGCGGCCGCGGGCGGCGGCGACGCCGGAGATACCGGGCACGCGCTGAGTCAGTTCGACATCGGTTACGTGCTGCTGCCCGCCCCGATTGACCAGGCGCTGGCGCGCCAGCTTGACGCGGCCGCCGGCCTAGAGCCGCTGACCCAGGCGTCCTCGTACTACCTGTGGCAGGTGTCGGGGACGGTGGCGCGCGTCCGCGTCCTGGTCGCGGGCGGCACCGCCGTCGCGGTCCCCTCGGGCCCGGTCGGCGTGAACGCGGTCGTCGCCCCGGCCACCGCGGGCACGCTGGTGCTGGCGGAGCCCGTGGGCGGCTGGTCCGCGAGCCTCAACGGAAGGCCGCTGAGGCGGCTCGCGGCGCCGGTGGACGGGTGGGCGCAGGGTTTCGTGCTCCCCGCGGGCGGCGGCAGGCTGGTCATCACGCGCAACGAGACGGCCCGGGACGTTAGCCTCGGCGTCGAGGCCGCTGCCCTGCTCGTCGCCTTCGCGCTCGCCCTGCCCGGCACCAGGTCGTCGGTCGCCGCGGACTCCGATGCCATCCCCGCCACCGGCCGCCGACGGGAACGCGCCGAGGGCGCGCGGTCGGCCCGCCGCGAGCGGCAACCGCAGGTCGCCCTGGCCGGCGTCGCCCGCGCCGGGGACACAAGTTCCGGTTTCGGCCCGGACCCCGGCGTCGGCCCGGATAACGAGTACAGCCAGGACACCGGATATGACCTGGACACCTACTCCGGCACTGACACCGGGTACGACGCTATGGAGGACGCCGGACTCGGGGTCGGCCAGGGTTTCGCCCCGCCTCCGGACCGCCGCGCCACGGTCGGCGCGGCGCGCACCTCGGCGTACGGCTCAGAGCCCGCCCTGGGCGTCGCGCCGTACATCGACGAGGGTCCCGCGCCCTGGGCCGGCCTGTCCCGAGTCGGCCGGCCCTCGGAAGGCGACCCCGGCACCGCATCCGCCCCGGCCTCTGCATCCGCCCCGGCCTCTGCATCCGCCCCGGCCTCTGCATCCGTGGCCCCGCGGCGCGGGCGCGGCGGCCAGCATGCGGCGCGGCGCGGAAAGCCGCCGCGACGGCGGCGGGGCGGTCCCCCGGACCGGTCCGAGGACCTGTCATGAGGCTTGTTCACCTGGTGCCGGCCGGGGTGGTCCTAGCCGCGCTCGGCGTCATCGCCGGTGCCGCGCAGCTGGCCCGTCCCGTAGCGCCGGGCCCGGGCTCCGCCGCCGTCACCGGGCAGGTTGCGGTCACCTCCGCCGCCCGCGCCTGCCCTCCCGCCCAAGGTGACGGCTCGGGCCCAGTCGCGCTGATCGCCGATGCCGCCGGCGCTACCGGAGCCGTCGGCGTTGCGGGACCGGCGGCGGGGATTCGGGGTCAGGTCGCGCTGACCGCGCTGCCGCCGGCCGGCGTGCCGCTGCGCGCGACCCGCCCCGTCCGCGCGCAGAGCCCGGGCCTGCTCTCGCTGCTGACGGTTCCTGCCGGGTCGAGTACCAGCAAGAAGGGCGCCTCGGTGGCGGAGGGCTGGTCGGTGTCCGCAAGCGGCACCATGGCCCGGGCCCTGGAGGCCGAAGTGGCCCAGAGCTCGGGCCTGGCCAGTGTCCGCTGCGGCGAGCCCGGTTCGGACATCTGGTTCGTGGGACCCGGGCAGCAGAACGGCGCGGCGCAGATCCAGCTCGATCTGATGAACATCGACTCGCTGGCCGCGAGCGTGGACGTCAGCGTCATCACCGACGCCGGCCAGGCCCAGGCGGGCAACGACAGCGGGATCACGGTCCCCCCGCACCAGACCGTGACCGAATCCCTCTCCTCGATGGCCAGCGGGTCCAGCGTGGTCGCCATCGAGGTGCACACCAGCATCGGCCGGGTGGCGGCCGACGTCTCCGAGGGCTCGTCCCGCGGCGCCACCAGCTGGCTGCCCAGCGCGGCCGCGCCGTCCACCGAGCTGGTGGTCCCGGGTGTGCCGCCGTCCGGCAGCGCCGCGGGGCTCTTCCTCGCCGTCCCCGGCACCTCGAGCGCCAAGGTGAACGTGCTCGCGATTACCCCGCAGGGGCACTATCGCCCGTTCGGCTTCCAGACGGTCGACCTGCCCGGAGAATCGGCTTCCTACGCGGCCCTCACGCCGCTCGGCGGCACGTCGGCCGCACTCGAGGTCACCTCGAATGTGCCGGTCGTCGCCGGAGTGCAGGTGCCGGGCAGCGGCGCGGGCGCCTTCACCGTCGCCACCGCGCCCATCAGCGAGCAAGCGGTCGTCGCGGGCAACACGACCGGATCGGGTCTGGCCGCCTCGGTGGTGCTGTCCGCCCCGGCCGGCGGGGCGCGGGTCCGCCTGACCGAGATCGCCCAGGCCAGCACGGGTAACCGGGCAACTGGGGACGGCGTAACCGGCAGCCAGGTCGTATCGGTCCGGGCCGGGCACACGCTGGTCGCGTCCGTCACGGCGCCTCGGGGGGCTAGGCGCGGATCCCCGTTCGCCGTCGTCATCACGCCGCTGGCCGGGTCCGGCCCGGTCTACGCCGCCCGGGTGGAAACGCAGGGCCAGGACCTCATCGTCTCCATCTTGCCCGCCGCCAGCGCCCTGACCACGATCAGCCTCCCCCCGGTCCGCGACTCCTACGACGCGATATCGCCCTGAGGTGCCGCGCTCAGCCCAAACTCAGCCGTAGCCGGGGTCGATGATCTCCGGGTCCACCCCGAGGATCTCGGCGAACTCCTCGACGACCACGTCGAAGACCAACTCGCTCAGCTCGTCCTCGTCTTCGGCCCGGGCCAGCAGCGGCCGGCGGAACAGCACGATGCGCGGCCCGGTGGCCGGGTTCCCCGGGTCGCTGGTGTCTGGCGAGCCGCGGACAATGCGGGCCAGCGGCACGCCGTCGTCGTCGCCGGTATCGGCGTCGGGGACTTCCTGGACCGCGAATTCCACGTCGGAAAGCTCGGTCTCCCAGCGCGGCTCCAGCCGTGCCACCGCCTCGAGCACCAGGTCGTCGAACTGCTCGGAGCGGCTCCGGTACAACGGGACGCCGGGCGGCACCAGCCGGCCGCGCAGCCCGCGCCCGTGCCGGTCGCGCCGCCGTGGCCGGACGCCAGAACCCGGCCCGGAACCCGGCCCCGGCCCGGAGCCGGAGCCTGGCCTGGAGCCGCCTTCGCCGGTCTGCACAGTCACCGAGCGTATCCGATCGCGACGTACGCCGGATAGCCATGTCGACCAAGGGGCCGACCAAGGGGCCGACCCAGGGCCGGCACGGGGCAGACGCGCAAACACGACACGATTGCGGCGCGAAGCGCGGGTGATGGCGTTACTGCCCGCGGACAGATACCGTCACGGTTGTGTCCGATGCCGTCCCGGGTTACGGGACATGGTCTCCAGGGTGATGTGAGCGAGGTGGCTGGTGGGTTCTCGTTGCTGCTCGCGCACCGCGTGCAAGCATCCTCCCGTCTACACGCTGACCTACGTGTACCGTGACTCCACCGCGGTCCTCGGCCCGCTGGCAGCCTACGTGGAGCCGCACTGCTACGACCTGTGCGAAAAACACGCCGCCCGGCTCACCGCGCCGCGTGGCTGGGATGTGGTGCGGCTGCCGGTGGAACCGGTCCAGGACCGCGCCGATGACCTGGAGGCACTCGCGAACGCGGTGATGGAGACGCAGCCGAGGGCGGGGGCCGAGAAGGAGCCCGTGGGCCAGGGGGTCGAGGTCGGCCGCCGGGGCCACCTGCGGGTGCTGCGCTCCGGGCCGCCGCAGGACCGATAGGCTCGGCAGTGCCGTCCCCGCAACGCGGGGTGGCATCGGTCGCGAGTGGGAGGGCAGGTCCCGCATTGGGTGATCTTGCGAGCATCGTCAAGGCGTACGACATCAGAGGGGTCGTGCCCGACCAGCTTGACGAGAGCGTAGCGGAGGCGGTCGGCGCGGCGTTCGCCCGGGTGACCGGCGCCGACACGATCGTGACCATGCACGACATGCGTACCTCCTCGGGCCCGCTGGCGGATGCCTTCGGCCGCGGCGCGGCGTCGCAGGGGGCCGACGTGGTGGCCGGCGGCCTGGGCTCGACCGACATGCTGTACTACGCGAGCGGGGACCTCGGCGTCCCCGGCGCGATGATCACGGCCAGCCACAACCCGGCGCGGTACAACGGCATCAAGCTGTGCCGCGCCGGAGCCAAGCCGGTCGGGATCCAGACCGGCCTGAAAGAAATTCAAGATCTAGCCGAACGGGGCTCGGTTCCCGCATCGGTCCCCGGCACCATCACCCGGCGGGACCTGCTCGCCGGCTACTCGGAGCACCTGAGGAAGCTGGTCGACATCTCCTCGATCAGGCCGCTGACGGTGGCGGTGGACGCCGGTAACGGGATGGCGGGCCACACCGTGCCGAAGGTCTTCGACGGGCTGCCGATCACGCTGATCCCGCTCTACTTCGCCCTAGACGGCACGTTCCCGAACCACGAGGCCAACCCCATCGAGCCGGAGAACCTGCGCGACCTGCAGCGCGCGGTCGTCCAGCACCGCGCGGACATCGGGCTCGCCTTCGACGGCGACGCCGACCGGTGCTTCGTGGTGGACGAGCGCGGCCAGATCGTCTCGCCCTCGGTGCTCACCGCGCTGATCGCGACCCGTGAGCTGGCCCGCGAGCCCGGCGCGACGATCATCCACAACGCGATCACGTCCCGCGCCGTGCCGGAGATCGTCTCGGCCGCCGGCGGCGTCCCGGTGCGCACCCGGGTCGGCCACTCGTTCATCAAGGCCGAGATGGCACGGACCGGCGCGGTGTTCGGCGGCGAGCACTCGGGGCACTTCTACTTCAGGGACTTCTGGTTCGCCGACTCAGGGCTACTCGCCGCGCTGCACACGCTGGCCGCCCTGGGCGAGCAGCCGCGGCCGCTGTCCCAGCTGCTCTCCGCGTACACCAGGTACTTCGCCAGCGGTGAGATCAACTCCGAGGTGGCGGACCAGGCCGCCGCGACCGAACGGGTCAGGCAGGCCTTCGCCGGCCGGCCAGGGGTTAGCACGGACGAGCTCGACGGGCTCACGGTCAGCGCAGGCACCTGGTGGTTCAACGTGCGGCCGTCCAACACCGAGCCGCTGCTCCGGCTCAACGTCGAGGCGGACACCCAAGCCGCCATGACCGCCCTGCGGGACGAGGTGCTCGGCGTGGTCAGGGGCACCAAGGGCCGTTCCGAGCTCTGCTAGCCCGGGGGGCGACCCCCGGAACCCCCGAGAAGGGAGATTCTGATGCGCATCGATGACTGGCTCCTTGACATCCTGGCCTGCCCGGAATGCCACGCGTCGCTGCGGGCCGACGAGGACGCCAGCGAGCTCGTGTGCACCAGCGCCACCTGCGGCCTGGCCTACCCGGTTCGTGACGACATCCCGGTGCTCCTCGTCGAAGAGGCCAGGCGGCCAGGAAGCACCACGTGAGCGACGACCTGGACGGCTGGGGCGGAGCGGACTTCGTCCTGGCCGCGGACCGGCTCGATACGCCCGACGTGATCGAGGCGGCTGATCCCGCGGACATGCTGCGGCAGGTGGCCTCGGCGGCGGCCCAGGTGCGCACCGCGCTGCGGTCGTGCGCGGAGACCGACCTGTCGGCCTTCACCCCGGACGCCAGGCCGCGTGCCATCGTCGTGGCGGGCATGGGCGGCTCGGCCCTCGCGGGCGAGATGCTCAACGCCATGACCGGGCTCGGCAGCCCGGTCCAGGTGGTGGCCTGCCAGGCCGAGCGGCTGCCGGGCTGGGTCGGCGCGGCCGACGCGGTGATCGCGGTGTCCTGTTCGGGTACCACCCCGGAAACGCTGGCCATCGCGGCCGAGGCCGCCCGGCGCGGTTGCCGGCTGGCCGGCGTCGGCACCGAGGGATCCCCGCTGCACCGGATCGCCGAGCAGGCCCGCGCCCCGTTCGTCCCGGTGGTTCCGGCCGGGCTGCCGCGGTCGATGCTGTGGGCGCTGGCCATCCCGCTGCTGGTGATCGCCGATCGCCTGGGCGTGACCCGAGTCGGCCCGGACGTCTACGAGCTGGCGGCGACTCGCCTGGAAGAGGTGTCCCACCAGTGCCGGCCCGCCAGCGAGTCGTTCGTCAATCCGGGTAAGTCACTGGCCCTCGACCTAATCGGCGCGCTGCCGATGGTCTGGGGTACCTCCGTGCTGAGCGGGGTCGCGGCGCGGCGGTTCGCCAGCCAGCTCAACGAGAACGCCAAGTACCCGGCGATCCCCGGGGTGCTGCCCGAGGCGGCGCACAACCAGGTCGCCGCGTTCGACGGGCCGTTCGCCCCGCGTTCGTCTCGGCTGTCCGCGCCCAGTCACCAAGAGCCCAGTCACCAAGAGCCCAGTCACCAAGAGCCCAGTCACCAAGAGCCCAGTCACCAAGAGCCCAGTCACCAAGAGCCCAGTCACCAAGAGCAGGGCCGTCGAGAGCCGGGCCGCGAAGACCCGGGCGCGCCGCTGGCGAGCCCGGATGACGTGGCCGATATCGGTGGCCTGTCCGGCTGGGACCTGGAGTACGAGGAGACCGAGCAGGCCAGCGGCTTCACCGCGCTGCGACTGGTGCTCATCACCGATCCCAGTGAGAACGCGCAGGTCGGGGCGCAGCGGGCGGCGGTCACCGAGCTCGCCGGGCAGCGTGGGGTGGGGATGTCCGAGCTCGCCATGGACGGCGAGCATCCGCTGGTGCGGCTGGCCGGCGTCATCCAGCTGACCGACTACGCGAGCGTCTACCTGGCCATCGCGTCCGGGATCGACCCCGGCCAGACCGTGGCTATCCAGGATCTCCAGACGCGAATCGAGTAAACGCGAGTGCGGGTTCCCTGGCGTGAGATGAGGGCGGTGGTAGCCGCCTTTGCCGCCAACCTGGGCATCGCCGTGATCAAGTTCGTGGCCTTCCTGCTCACCGGGTCCGCTTCGATGCTGGCCGAGTCCGTGCACTCGGTCGCGGACACCGGCAACCAAGTGCTGCTGTTCATCGGACGGGGCCGGTCCATCCGGCCGCCGTCGGATGAGCACCCGTTCGGCTTCGGGCGCGAGCGGTACTTCTACGGGTTCGTGGTGTCGGTGATGCTGTTCACCGTCGGCGCGGCGTTCTCGGTGTACGAGGGCATACACAAGATCGTGCACCCGGAGGCGGTGCGCTCACCCGAGATCGCCTTCGGCGTGCTCGCCCTGTCCGCGGTGCTCGAGGCGTTCTCGCTGCGCACCGGGATCAGGGAGGCGAACCAGGTCCGCGGTGACCGCAACTGGGGCACCTTCATCCGGCGGAGCAAGGCGCCGGAACTTCCCGTGGTCCTGCTGGAAGACACGGCCGCCCTGACCGGGCTGGCGTTCGCGTTCGCCGGGGTGGGGCTGGCCGTGCTCACGGACAACGGCCGGTGGGACGGCGCCGGCTCGCTCGGCATCGGTGTGCTGCTCGCGACGGCCGCGGCCATCTTGGCGGTGGAGATGAAGAGCCTGCTGATCGGCGAGTCCGCCAGTCCCGAGATGCAGCGGATGATCATCGCGGCGCTCGAGGACGGACCGGAACTGGTCCGGGTCATCCACCTGCGCACCGTGCACATGAGCCCGGATTCGGTGCTGGTCGCCGCGAAGGTCGCGATCCCCGAGAGCGATGCCGGCAGGCAGATCACGGCCGGCATCGACGCCGCCGAACGCCGCGTGCGCGCCGCCGTCCCCATCGCCACGACGATCTACCTCGAGCCCGATATCTACCGGCCGGAGAAGCCCGACCGCACCGACCCCTCCATCCGCGCCGTCCTGCGCAGCCGCTCACCCCGCCGCGATCGCCCCAAGAACCCCGGGCCCCTCGAAAACGCCGAACCTCGAGGCCTCGGCACCGCCAACCCGGAAAAGCCGAGGAAACCCCAGACCCCAGCCTGACCGGCAGCTCCAGCAAATAAACGGCTTCGGTTGTGGACGTCAGGTCAGCTCAGGGCCATGAGCTCAGCCGCGCAACGGCAACTCCGGCCGACGAGCAACAACTCAGCCGCGGGACAGCAGGCGCAGGGCGCGTTCCTTCTCGAAGTCGAGGGCCCGGCCCGGGGTGGCGGGGATGCGGCCGAGCCGGCGGCCGAGATCCGAGACGGCGGCCCGGACCGATGGCTCGGCGAGCACCCGCAGGGCGAACGCCAGCGACGCGGGGCTGATGTCGTAGCGGCGCTCGAGTTCGAGCGCGGTGGCCACAGCCTCCAGGTCCGCCTCACTGAATTGCCGGTGCGAAGGCCCGCGGGGACCGGACGGCCAGGACGGCCCGGCCAGCTGGTCGCGGACCTGCGGCAGGAGGCCGAGATCTTCGCGGTAGCGGAGCATGCGAGCCGACGTGCCGAGCCGCCGGGCGGCCTCCGAGATGCGCATAACCACTGATTCTAACAATTTTGCGTTAAGAAACCCAAAGAACCAGTGCGGCGACCGCCCGGGCTCCCGTAGCGTGTGAACAGACACGAGCCGACTTAGGGAGAATGCATGTCCGCGGATCAGCTGCCGTACCAGGTTGCCGACCTTTCGCTCGCCGCCTTCGGGCGCAAGGAGATTCAGCTGGCCGAGCACGAGATGCCCGGGCTGATGGCGGTGCGCGCCGAGTACGCGCCCAGCCAGCCGCTGCGCGGGGCCAGGATCACCGGCTCGCTGCACATGACGGTGCAGACGGCGGTGCTGATCGAGACGCTGGTCGCGCTCGGCGCGCAGGTCCGCTGGGCCAGCTGCAACATCTTCTCCACCCAGGACCACGCCGCCGCCGCGGTCGCGGTCGGGCCGGATGGCACCCCCGATGACCCGAACGGCATCCCGGTCTTCGCCTGGAAGGGCGAGACGCTCGAGGAGTACTGGCGTTGCACCGAGCTGGCCCTGACCTGGCCCGACGGCGACGGCCCGAACATTATCCTGGACGACGGCGGGGACGCCACCTTGTTCGTGCACAAGGGCGCCGAGTACGAGAAGGCCGGCGGCGTCCCGTCGCCTGCCGCCGAGGACCCCGAGGAGTGGGTGATCATCCTCGACCGGCTCCGCAATTCACTCGCCGACCACCCGGGCAAGTGGACGAACGCCGCCAACCACGTCAAGGGCGTGACCGAGGAGACCACCACCGGCGTGCACCGTCTGTACGAGATGGCCCGGGCCGGCACGCTGCTGTTCCCGGCCATCAACGTCAACGACTCGGTGACCAAGTCCAAGTTCGACAACAAGTACGGCTGCCGTCACTCGCTCATCGACGGCATCAAGCGCGGGACCGACGTGCTGATCGGCGGCAAGGTCACGGTGGTCTGCGGCTACGGCGATGTCGGCAAGGGGTGCGCGGAAAGCCTCCGCGGCCAGGGCGCCCGGGTGATCGTCACCGAGATCGACCCGATCTGCGCCCTGCAGGCGGCCATGGACGGCTACCAGGTGACGACGCTGGAGGACGTGCTGGAGACGGCAGACATCTTCGTCACCGCCACCGGCAACCGCGACGTGATCACCGCCGAGCACATGAGCCGGATGAAGCACCAGGCGATCGTCGGCAACATCGGCCACTTCGACAACGAGATCGACATGGCCGGGCTGGCGAAGTGGCCGGGCGTCCGCCACACCAACATCAAGCCGCAGGTCGACGAGTGGACCTTCGAAGACGGGCACGGCATCATCGTGCTGTCCGAGGGCCGCCTGCTGAACCTGGGCAACGCCACCGGGCATCCGAGCTTCGTCATGTCCAACAGCTTCACCAACCAGGTGATCGCCCAGGTCGAGCTGTTCACCAGGACGGA
>Ga0074046_10004184_pt1 | contig 11846 bp, 12 predicted proteins | sample BogForMeECP23OM3_FD_94441 | JGI IMG/M metagenome (GOLD analysis project Ga0074046, IMG submission 94441) | Bog forest soil microbial communities from Calvert Island, British Columbia, Canada - Bog Forest MetaG ECP23OM3 | ecosystem: Environmental > Terrestrial > Soil > Wetlands ...
GAAAGCTAATAAAGGACAATCCCGAAATAAAAGCGGGAGCGTCTTTAAAAGTTGGGTAAACACGGTGCCGGCGCTCTCCCACTCGTTTGAATGGCGATCGGCGCGAATCCTAGTTGCGGAAAAACAGAAATATTGGTATGATCCCTTTATGCGAGCTTCAGACGAAGCGCAAGCGGATCGCCGTCGTCCCGAGTGACGCGAGCGCTTACCCCGGGAGCCGGATGAGGAAGAGAATTTGCGCGAATAGATTTTTCCGCAAACTCAAGTGTAACGCATTGAAAAGTCACGAAACACGGGTGAATAAGAGGGGCAAATCCAGCGCCGAACGCCTGTCGAACGCATGCCGAACGCCCGCTGAATGACGCCGGATGGCGCCCGAATGCGCCTCGCTCCGCGGTCAGTTTTTCCGCGTTGCGACGAATTCGGCCGTCGCCCTCAGGACATCGCCGCGGTCGCCGAGTCCCGCCGCGTCGACCGCCGCCTTCGCTTTCGCCACGAAAGCGGCAAGCTCGCGGCGCGCGCCCACAAGTCCCAACGCCGCAATGAGCGTCGCCTTGTGCCGGCCGGCGTCCTTGCCGGCGCGCTTGCCCAACGTCGCGGTGTCGCCCTCGGCGTCGAGCAGGTCGTCGGCGATCTGGAACGCCGCGCCGATGGCCGCGCCATAGGTCGAGAGCGCGGCGAAGCCCGGCTCGCCCGCGCCGGCGAGCCGGGCGCCGGCCTCGACGCTGAACCGGATCAGCGCCCCCGTCTTCATCGCCTGCAGGCGCACGATTTCCTCTGTCGACAACGGCGTCGCCGAAGTCTCGGCCTCGACGTCGACCATCTGGCCGCCGACCATGCCGGCGAGCCCGGCGGCGCGGGCGAGGCCGGCGCAGAGCGCGGCCCGAGTCTCGGTGCTCGCGTCCGTGAGCGGATCGGCCAGGATCTCGAAGGCGAGCGTCTGCAGCGCGTCGCCGGCGAGGATCGCGGTCGCCTCGTCGAAGGCGCGATGGGCGGTCGGGCGGCCGCGTCTCAAGTCGTCGTCGTCCATCGCCGGAAGGTCGTCGTGGATCAGCGAGTAGGCGTGCAGACACTCGATCGCCGCAGCAGCGCGGACGGGACCGGCGTCGCCTCGCCCGATGGCCCGCGCCGTTTCGATGACCAGGAAGGCCCTGAGCCGCTTGCCGCCGCCCAGCGTCGAATAGCGCATCGCTTCGAGGAGCCGCCGCGGACGCGCGCGTTCCCCCGGCGCCGGGTCGAACGAGAGTCGCGCATCGAGTTCGGCCTCCACCGCCACGGCAGCGGCCGCGAGCCGCGCCCTGAACGCCTCATCGATCATTGGCGTTCGACGCCGTAGTCCGAGGGATGAAACACGCGCTTCACCGAGCAGAACTCGCAGGTGACGCCGATCATGCCGTCGTCTCCGATCATGTGCCGGATCTCTTCCGGCGGGAAGCTGCGCAGCATCGCGTCCACGCCTTCCGCCGAACAGCGGCAGACGCAGGCCAGCGGCGTCGGTTCGAACACCCGCACCCCGCGCTCGTTGAACAGCCGATAGAGCAGACGCTCGCTCGACAGGGTCGGGTCGATCAGCTCGTGCGCCTCGGTGGTCGCCGACAGCGCCTGGGCTTCGGTCCAGGCGTCGTCCTCGTCGACCGAGTGGAGAGCCGTGCCCTCCGGCGCATCGCCCGGGTGGAAATCCGCCCGGCGGCGAGGGCCTGCAGCGGGAAGGTACTGGACGATCAGGCCCCCCGCTCGCCACGCCCGGCCGCCGGGCGCCACCGTCTCGCCGACCGCGAGCCGCACCAGCGTCGGGATCTGCTCCGACCGCTCGAAATAGTGGTGCGCTGCGTCTTCCAGCCCCTGCCCCTCCAGGGCGACGACGCCCTGATAGCGGGTCATGTCGCCGCCGGGATCGATGGTGAAGGCAAGATGGCCTCGGCCGAGGAGATCGTCCCCGGGGGCGGCGCGCGCGACACTCGCCCTGTCGAACCGGGCCAGCGCCCGGAAATTCGACGGTGCGTCGAAATCGACGAGCAGCATCGAGACGGGCCCGTCGCTCTTCGTCTGAAGCTGGAAGCGCCCTTCCAGCTTCAGGGTCGAGCCGAGCAGAACGGCGAGCGTCACCGCTTCTGCGACGAGTTTGGACACCGGCTCCGGATAGTCGTGGCGCTTGAGCAGATGGTCGATCGCGGACCCGAACCTCACCAGGCGGCCGCGCGTGCTCAGCGCGTCGACCGCGAACGGCAGAACGACGTCGTCGACGACATTCGTCGAGGCCGCGCGTTCCGCGGCGCTCACGGCTCGACGCCCAGGCACCAGGCCAGCACGCCTTTTTGCGCGTGCAGCCGATTCTCGGCCTCGTCCCACACGGCGGACTGCGGACCGTCGATGACCTCATCGGTCACCTCCTCCCCGCGATGGGCGGGAAGGCAATGCATGAAGATCGCGTCCGGCGCCGCGCGCTTCATCAGCTCGGCGTTGACCTGGTAGGGCTGGAGCAGGTTGTGCCGCCGCCCCTCGTCCTCGTCGCCCATGGAGACCCAGCAATCCGAGATGACGGCCGTGGCGTCCTTGACCGCGGCCTTAGGGTCGTCGCCGAGCCTGATCCGCGCCCCGGCCGCATGGGCGGCGGCCAGCCGCTCCGCCGACGGCTGCAGTTCACGCGGGCAAGCGATGTCGAGGGTGAAATCGAAGCGCGCAGACGCGTCGATCCAGGAGGACAGGACGTTGTTGGAGTCACCGCTCCACGCGATCTTGCGGCCTCTGATCGGTCCCCTCCATTCCTCGAAAGTCAATATGTCGGCCATCACCTGGCAAGGATGCGACTGCTTGGTCAGTCCGTTGATCACCGGCACGGTCGCGTGCGCAGCCATTTCGAACATCTCGTCCTGGCTCAGGATGCGGGCGACGATCGCCTCGACGTAGCGCGACAGCACGCGGGCGGTGTCGGCGATGGTCTCGCCGCGGCCGAGTTGCATTTCGGCGCCGGTCAGCATGATCGTTTCGCCGCCGAGTTCCCGCATGCCGACGTCGAACGAGACGCGGGTGCGGGTGGACGGGCGATCGAAGATCATCGCCAGCGTCTTGCCGGCGAGCGGGCGCCACTCGGACGGGGCGCCCTTGGCGCGGCTGCGCTTGATCGTTCTCGACATATCGAGGATGCGGCGAAGCTCGCCGGCCGACAGGTCGATGAGACTGAGAAAATGCCGCGGAGCGGTCTGGACGGCAGCGTTCATGCGTTTGGTCAGTTGATGGCGACGGTGAGGCGCTCCTCGACCGCGGCGCAGGCGGCGGCGAGCCGCCGGACTCCCTCGGCGATCTCCTCCTCGGAGACGATGAGCGGCGGCACGATCCGCACGACGTTGTCGCCGGCGGGAATGACCAGGAGCCTCTTCCCGAGCGCCGCCGTGGCGAAATCGCCCGGGGGAATCCTGAGCTTGAGCCCAACCATAAGTCCTTCTCCGCGCACCTCCTCGATCACGCCGGGGTAGCGATCCTTCAGTTCGGCCAGACGCTGGCGCAATAGGAGGCCGCGCTCGGCGACTTGCTCCAGGAATCCGGCAGCGAGCACAATGTCGAGGGTGGCGTTGCCGATCGCCATCGCGAGCGGATTGCCGCCGAAGGTCGTGCCGTGCACGCCGACGGTGAGGCCGCGCGCCGCATCGGCCGTGGCGAGGCAGGCCGACATCGGGAATCCGCCGCCGATGCCCTTGGCGGAGGTGAGGATGTCGGGATGGACGCCGACGTGCTCGTAGGCGAAGAAACGTCCGGTGCGCCCGATGCCGGTCTGGACCTCGTCGAAGATCAGCAGCAGTCCGTTACGGTCGCAGATTTCGCGCAAGCCCCTGAGGAAAGCAGGCGGGAGCGCCCGCACGCCGCCCTCGCCCTGGATCGGCTCGATCATGATGGCGGCCGTTTCCGGGCCGATCGCGCCCTCGACCGCCGCGAGGTCGCCGACCGGGATCTGGTCGAAGCCTTCGACCTTCGGGCCGAAGCCCTCGAGGTATTTCTTCTGCCCGCCGGCGGCTATGGTGGCGAGCGTGCGGCCGTGGAAAGCGCCCTCGAAGGTCAGCACCCTAAAGCGCTCGGGATGGTCGCCGATCCATTGCCGCCGGCGCGCCATCTTGATCGCGGCCTCGTTGGCCTCAGCCCCGGAATTGGTAAAGAAGACGAGATCGGCGAAGGTCGCGTCCGCCAGGCGGCGGGCGAACCGCTCCCCCTCCGGGTTCTGGTACAGGTTCGAGACATGCCAGAGCTTCGAGCCCTGACGGGTCAGGGCTTCCACCATGTGGGGATGGGCGTGTCCGACGGAGCTGACCGCAATGCCCGCCCCGAAGTCGAGGTAGCGCTCGCCGGTTGTCGAAATGAGCCAGCACCCTTCCCCGCGCTCGAAGGCGACGTTCGCTCGCGCATAGGTCGGAACGATCGCAGAAGTCGCCTCAATGGAATCCACGTTACGAACTCCCTGTCCCGGTTCGTCTTCCCGCCCGTCCGGAGGGAACGTAAAATAAAAACGCCGCCCCGCTGGGGCGGCCGCAGACATGGCGCAAATATAGCGGAAGCGCCCGGAATTGGTCAAATGTGGGCAAGTCGGGCGAAAAAATATTCGCGCGCAGTCCCGCCCGCGCCGACAGCCGCTAAGGCTTTGACCCGACTCAGCCAATCGGCCGCCGAAAGCCGCGCCGAAAGCCGCAATGACCGAACCCGGACGCGGAGAGCTGTTGAAAAGCCTGGGGTCGCGCCCGCTGCGACTCTTGCGCGCGATTCAACGAGTAGTGTAGCCTCTTCCTCGATGGCCACGAGATATCGTGGTGAGGGCTTCAGAAAGCGAGATGGTTCACGTTTCGCCCGACGTAGCGCGTCGTCGGGCGTCGGCGCCGGATTCCGTGGAGGACCGCGCTCTTGACAAGGACAGGAACGAGCGAGGCGACAATGTCTTGGACGGACGAACGAGTGGAGCAGCTCCGGCAGGCCTGGTTGGAGGGCAAGAGCGCCAGCCAGATCGCGAGCCTTCTCGGTCACGGCTTGACCCGCAACGCCGTGATCGGAAAAGTGCATCGGCTCGGGCTCGCGGGTCGCGCGAAATCCCCGAGCGCAGCGCAGACTCGGCCCCACGCGGCGCAAAGCGCGCGCCCGGTCGCTGCTCCTCGCGCCGCGCCGGCGCCCGCAGCCCGAATGGTCCGCGGCGCGACCGCGCTCGCCATGCAGCCGCAGGCGCTGGCGCACGCCCAGCCGCAGGAAATCGAGAGCGTCGTGCTCCCCATGTCGGTCAGGGTCACCATCGTCGAACTCAAGGAAGCGATGTGCCGCTGGCCGCTCGGCGATCCGTCGAGCGCGGAGTTCCGTTATTGCGGCTCCCCGACTCATGCTGGACCCTATTGCTCCTACCACGGCAGCCTCGCTTACCAGCCCACCGACGGGCGCCGGCGCGAACGCGATCGCCGTCTCGCTTTGCGATGACGGCGGCTGAGCGTCGTCAGGTCTTGCCGAACGTCTCGTCGAAGGCGTAGCCGGTCCCGCGCACGGTTCGGATCGGGTCCCGCTCTCGCCCGCGCGACAGCGCCTTGCGCAGCCGGCCGACATGCACGTCGACGGTGCGCTCGTCGATCTCCGCGGCCTGTCCCCAAACGCCATCGAGCAGTTGCGCGCGGGTGAACACCCGGCCTGGCTTCTCCAGCAGGTATTCCAGCAACCGGAATTCGGTCGGGCCGAGATGGATGTCACGACTGGCGCGACGCACGCGCCGGGTTTCGCGATCCAGGTCGAGGTCGCCAGCGGCGAGGCGATCGGCGATCCGCTCGGGACGGCTCCGCCGCAAAAGCGCGCGCACGCGCGCCATCAACTCGGGCACCGAGAACGGCTTGACCACGTAGTCGTCGGCGCCGACTGAGAGGCCGCGGACCCGTTCCGCCTCTTCGCCCCGGGCAGTCACCATGATCACGGGAAGGGTACGGGTGTTCTCTCGGGCGCGGAGCCTGCGGCAGATCTCCAGACCCGAGACGCCGGGAAGCATCCAGTCGAGAATGACTAGATCGGGCGGACTCTCGGCAAGGCGAAGCTCGGCTTCGTCACCCCGCTCGACGCTTTCGACGGCGTAGCCTTCCGCCTCCAGATTGTAGGACAGCAAAACCGCGAGGTCGGATTCGTCCTCGACCACGAGAACGCGCGGAGCCGAAGCCGCGTTGATGCGGCCGTTCTCCCTGCGCGCTTGGTTCATGCGTCGCCCCCGGCGGCCTCGACGTCGATGTCGGTCTCCTGCCGTCCGCGCGGACGGTCGGAGGGCATCGCCTCGCCGGTGACCAGATAGACGACCGTCTCGGCGATGTTGGTGGCGTGGTCGCCAATCCGCTCGATGTTTTTGGAGCAGAACAGGAGATGGGCGCAAAACGAGATGTTGCGCGGATCCTCCATCATGTGGGTGAGGAGATCCCGGAACACCGAGTCCTCGAGCGCGTCGAGGTCCACGTCGCGCTCCCAGACCTCCCGCGCCCGCTCGGCGTCGCGCTGCGCATAGGCGTCGAGGACATCCTTCATAAGCTCGGTGGCGACCTCGTTCATGTGCCGGAGGCCAACGATGGCGCGCGGAACCCGGGATTCTGCGCCGATCTTGATCGTGCGCTTGGCGATGTTCTTGGCGAGATCGCCAACCCGTTCGAGGTCGCCGGCGACGCGGATGGCGCCGATCAGCTCGCGCAGATCGATGGCCACAGGTTGGCGGCGGGCGATGGTCATCACGGCAAGATTTTCCACCTCGCGCTGCAGCGCGTCGAGGCGCGGATCGGCCGCGACGACCTGATGCGCGAGCACCGTGTCGCCGTTGGCCAGCGCGTCCACGGCGTCGACCACCATCTTCTCGGCGACGCCTCCCATTTCGGCGATCAGGCGCTCGAGCGTGTCGAGCTCCCGGTCGTAGGCTTTCACGGTGTGTTCGACCACGGCGCTTGCTCCCTCCGCGGGACTGTCATCGCCGGCGCATACGCGAGTGCGCCTGTCCTAGTTTTACAGGCGGCGCTCGATTCGGTGAATCGTTTCAGGGTGCATGGCGCCGTCGATTGTCTCCGAGTTGGCGACCCCGGTCCGAGCCAAACGGGATCCGACTTCGCTTCTTGCGGGGATGCGACCGTTCAGTCCCATGGGCTTGCCTGACGCAGCAAAAAGGGCCCGCACCTCGGGCAGGTCGCGGCCCCTCTCCCCAACAACCCGCCCCACTTGGCTAACCGGACTTCTGACACATTGATTTTGCGAGGTAAAGCAACCGTCTAGTTGCATTGTCGAAACGCCGCGGAGGGTGAGCGCGGCGCATCGGGTCGCGAGCTGCGCATAAGCGCCAAATCGTGGGTTGGAGCCGCCCAAAACAGTCGAGGTACGCGTCGGCTTCGCGCCATCGCCCGATTTCGGACGCGGTCAGATTTTGAACACCTTTCCCTCTAGAATTTTGGGATCGCTCAGTGGGGCGTGGGCGTTTGCTGGTTCTCTTAAAGAACGCTTTTAACCGTGAAGGTCTGCTGGAGGATTTTATGGCAATCGCCGACGCCGTCGCGCCGCACATTCCGTTCTTGCGGAGATTTGCTCGAGCTCTTTCCGGAACCCAGGCGGCCGGAGACGCTTATGTCGTGGCGACGCTGGAGACGATTGTCGCAGAGCCCAGCTGTCTGGACTCCAGCGTCGATCCGAAGATCGCGCTCTACAAGCTGTTCCTGCGCGAGTGGCGCAGCGTGCCCGCGAACCTGAAAGTCGATTACGCGATGGCGGGCGACGACACGCCGGCGCAGGAAAGGATTTCGGCCATCGCGGTGGAGCCGAGAATCGCTTTCCTGCTGCACGCCCTGGAATCCTTCACCTTTCCGGAAATTGCGCAAACCCTGGAATGCTCCGAAGGGGAAGCCAAAGCGCTCGTCGAGCGCGCCGGACTGGAGATTGCCGTGCAACTCCGAACGTCGGTGCTGATCATCGAGGACGAGCCGCTGATCGCCGCGGATATCAAGAGCCTGGTCGAACAACTGGGACACGACGTCACATCCATCGCCCGGACCCACGGCGAAGCCGTTCGGGCGGCTCTTCAGCGGCGGCCGGGACTGATTCTTTCTGACATCCAGCTGGCGGACGGAAGCTCCGGGCTCGACGCCGTCAACGACATTCTCTTGTCACAGGAAGTGCCGGTGATCTTCATTACCGGCTATCCGGAGCTTTTTCTCACGGGGCAGGCGCCCGAACCGGCGTTCCTGATCACGAAGCCCTTTACCCGGGATGCGGTCAAGGCCGTGATCAGCCAGGCTCTGTTCTTCGACCGCAGGTCGCGGCCGCTAGCCGCGAGCTGAAGCCGGTCCGGCGATTCGGCCGAATCGCGCCCTGGTGACGCTGTCGCCGACCGGGTCAGCCGGGATCAGCGATCGCGGCTACAGGGGGGCGCCGATTCGCAGCGTTCCGGCGCACCCGGCTTTTCCTTCGCCATCGTCGGCGCCATCCTCGCGCACGCGAGGCGCATGGGGCTCGCGCCGCCGCAGGGAGACAATTCATGAACAGACGGACCTTGGCCGTGGCGCTGGCGGCGGCGCTCAGCGGCTTTATCGCGGTTCCGGCGCTCGCGCAGAATGCGGCGCCGTCCGCGGGCGCGGCCGCGCCCGCGGAGCTGAAGCCGAAGACGCCCGCGGGCGCGCTCGCCGTCACGGTGACCGTAACGAACTCGCGCAAGACCGACCTCGTCCAGTTGCAGGCGGCCGAGAGCGGATCGGCGGACTGGAAGAAAGTGCTCGGCGCGCTGAAAGCCGGCAAGCAGGGGATCGCCAAATTCCCACAGGACGAGAACTGTCGCGTGGACCTGCACGGGACCTTCGCCAACGGCGAGGCGCTGGACGCGTCCGACGTCGACGTCTGCGCGCAAAAGACGCTGAACCTGACCGATTGAGCGCGCCGACGCTGGCGGGCGCTGAGGCGGGATGAGTCCTGGACGAATCGCGCGGCGTCCCCTCGTCCGGCCGATCACGCGGCCACCCGCCGAAGGGGAAGGGAATTCGGGCAGCGCGTCCCCCTCTCTCCGGACAAGGCTCCGGGGGGTGGCGGCCAAAGGCCGCCGAGTGAGGCTCAGCCGTCGCGACCCGACTTCATCTCAGAGCCGGGCTTGATCATTTGATGAAAGCGGGCCGCGGGGACGCGCCCGCTGATTTGACCATTCGGTGAAATCGCGCCCGGCGGCGTCGCCCGCCCGTACGGCGCCGATATTTTTTCTGCGTCGTCAAGTCTCGAAATAATATCGATATTTCGGCTCCGGGCCGTCGGCCGGTCGGTCGGGCCCGAGGCCTTGGCGCCTCCCTTGCAGTCCTCGGTGACGCCGGCCCACGCGGGTTCGCCCGCCAGGCCCTGTGACAACACACATCGAGGGAAACGCCCGTGGCTCTGCTCGAACGCCATGAATGGTACGACATCGCGCGCTCCACCAACTGGACGCCGAAGTACGTCTCTGAGGACCATCTCTTTCCGGACGTCATGACCGGCGCGCAGGGCGTGCCGGTGGAGAAGTGGGAGGTCTACGACGAGCCCTACAAGGTCTCCTATCCGGAATACGTTCGCATCCAGCGCGAGAAGGACGCCGGCGCCTATTCGGTCAAGGCCGCGCTCGAGCGCTCCCGCATCTACGAGAACGCCGATCCCGGCTGGCGCTCGATCTTGAAGGCGCATTACGGCGCGATCGCGCTCGGCGAATACGCGGCGATGAGCGCGGAGGCGCGCATGTGCCGCTTCGGCCGCGCGCCGGGCATGCGCAACATGGCGACCTTCGGCATGATGGACGAGAACCGCCACGCCCAGATCCAGCTCTTTTTCCCGCACGAATACGCGCCGAAGGACCGGCAGTTCGACTGGGCGCATAAGGCCTATCACACCAACGAATGGGCGGCGATCGCGGCGCGCCACACCTTCGACGACCTGTTCATGGCGCGCAGCGCCACCGAGATCGCGGTGATGCTGACCTTCGCCTTCGAGACCGGCTTCACCAACATGCAGTTCTTGGGCCTCGCGGCGGACGCGGCGGAAGCCGGCGACTTCACCTTCGCGAGCTTGATCTCGTCGATCCAGACCGACGAGTCGCGCCACGCCCAGATCGGCGGCCCCGCGCTCCAGGTCTTGATCTCGAACGGCCGCAAGGCCGAGGCGCAGAAGCTCGTGGACATCGCCATTGCCCGCGCGTGGCGCATCTTCTGCATCCTGACCGGCCCGTCGATGGACTACAACACGCCGCTCGAACACCGGAAGCAGAGCTTCAAGGAGTTCATGCAGGAGTGGATCGTCGGACAGTTCGAGCGCTCGCTGATCGACCTCGGCCTCGACCTGCCCTGGTACTGGGACAAGATGATCGCCGAGTTCGACTACCAGCACCACGCCTATCAGATGGGCCTATGGTTCTGGCGCCCGACCCTGTGGTGGAACCCGGCCGCCGGCGTGACGCCCGAATGCCGCGCGTGGCTGGAAGAGAAATATCCGGGCTGGAACGCGAGCTTCGGTCAGGCCTGGGACGTCATCACCGACAACCTGGTCAACGGCCGACCCGAGTTCACCGCGCCGGAGACGCTGCCGATCGTCTGCAACATGAGCCAGATTCCAATCTGCGCCGTGCCCGGCGACGGCTGGAATGTCAAGGACTACCCGCTCGAATACGAGGGCCGGCTCTATCACTTCAATTCGGAGATCGACCGCTGGATCTTCGAGCAGGACCCGAAGCGCTACCGCGACCACATGACGCTGGTCGACCGCTTCCTCGCCGGCAAGATCCAGCCGCCGGACCTCATGGGCGCGCTCGCCTACATGAGCCTGGCGCCGGGCGAGATGGGCGACGACGCCCACGGCTATGCCTGGGTCGAAGCCTTCCGCAAGTCACCGCCGAAGGCGCCGCCGCTGGCCGCCGAGTGATGCTCGCGGCGGCCTGAGCGCCGCCGCGCCCCTTCAATCCCGAACGTTTCAAGAGGACGCCGGACATGGCTCTGTTTCCCATCATCTCCAACTTCGAGCGCGACTTCGTGCTGCTGCTCGTTCCCGTCGATACTGAGAACACGATGGACGAGGTCGCGGCGGCGGCCGCGCACCACTCCGTCGGCCGGCGCGTTGCGCCGCAGCCGAACAAGGTGATCCGGGTGCGCCGCCAGGGCGCAACCGAGTTCTTCCCCCGCAACAAGCGCCTCGCCGAGACCGACATCAAGCCGATGGAGGCGCTCGAGTTCATTTTCGCCGACGCGTGACGCCCATGACCTACAAGCAAGCCTGCACCCTCGACGACCTCTGGGAAGGCGACATGGCGGAGGTCGAAGTCGAAGGCCGGACCATTCTTCTGGTCTGGCCCGAAGGCGGCGAGATCCGCGCCTTTCAGGGCGTCTGCCCGCACCAGGACATCCCCCTCTCGGAAGGAAAGTTCGACGGGCGGGTGATCATGTGTCGCGCCCATCAATGGACCTTCGACGCCAAGACCGGCGCCGGGGTCAACCCGTCCGACTGCCGCCTCGCCGAATATCCGGTGAAGATCGACGGCGACAGCGTCCTCGTCGAGGTCGAGGGCGTGACGCCCCTCTTCGCCCACACATAGGAATTTGGAGGAAGCCATGAGCAAGACCGCTGTCGCGGACGGCTATCGCAACAACCGGGTCGGCCCGATTTTGCGCGCCGGACCGATCACCGCGGGGGTCATCGAGGCCGCCGAGGAGGACAATCCGGGCAAGGAGATCCGCGTCGACGACAAGATCGCTTACGTCCGCATCGACACCGAGGGCGAACTGATCCTGCGCCGCGAGACGCTCGAGCGCGCGCTCGGCCGTCCGTTCCGCATGTCGGAGCTCGAGGTCAATCTCGGCTCCTTCGCCGGCCGCATCGAGACGACGGAC
>Ga0074046_10004186_pt1 | contig 11846 bp, 11 predicted proteins | sample BogForMeECP23OM3_FD_94441 | JGI IMG/M metagenome (GOLD analysis project Ga0074046, IMG submission 94441) | Bog forest soil microbial communities from Calvert Island, British Columbia, Canada - Bog Forest MetaG ECP23OM3 | ecosystem: Environmental > Terrestrial > Soil > Wetlands ...
CGTGACCAAAATTCCCGTCAATTGATGTTTGATACTCCGTGCTTGGCGGCGGTTCCGGCAGCGCTGCTGCAACCGCCGTCCGGCACAGACATTACTCCGGCTCCGCCACAAACCGGTACCCCACTCCGCGCACCGTCTGCAGGTGTTTCGGCTGCGATGGATCCTCTTCCATGTAGCGCCGCAAACGCACCACGAAATTATCAATGGCGCGGGTATCGGTATCCTCGCGCAGTCCCCACACATCTTCGAGAATGGACTTGCGTGAAACCACGCGGCCTTCGCTGCGCACCAGATAGCGGAGCAGTTCGGCCTCCATCACCGTCAGATGGATAGTATTTCCCAGCGTGCGCAGTTCCAATTCCGCGAAGTCAATCGACTTGCCGCAAAAACTGAAGCTGTCGCCGATAGAATCCCCCCGCTCGCCCACCCGCGCGGTTCCGGTCGTCCCAGCACCCACCGGACCGCCGTTTTTCATCCCAGCGTTCTTCATGCTGGCGTCTTTCATCCTGGCGTTTTTCATCCACCCAGTGCGCCGAAGCAAGCTGTCCAGGCGCGCGATCAGAATCGCCAGCTCGAACGGCTTCGGCAGGTAATCATCCGCCCCCGATGCGAATCCCTCCAGCACATCCTCGGGACGCCCGCGCGCCGTCAGCATCAGAATCGGCACATAATTCTTCTTCGCGCGCAGCAAGGCCGCGACCTCGAAGCCGCTCTTGCCCGGGAGCATCACGTCGAGCAGCACTACGTCGAAGCGTTCCTTTTTTTCAACCAGCCTCTCCAGAGCGGTCTCGCCATCCGCGGCGACTTCCGCCGCGTGCCCTTCGGCTTGCAGGTTGAAGCGCAAGCCCTGCGCCAGATGCGCCTCGTCCTCCACAATCAGCACGCGGCTCATGCCGTATTCCTCGAAACTTCCCGCGGCAATTCCAAAGTCACCGTTGTTCCCTTGCCAGCCCCTTCGCTCTCGGCGAATACCCGGCCGCCGTGATTGCGCACAATCGAATGAACGATGAACAATCCCAGCCCCGTGCCTTTCACCCGGGGACGCCCGCGCCGGCGGACGCGATAAAAGCGCTTGAAAATACGCTTGAGTTCGTCCTGTGGAACGCCCACGCCTCTGTCGCGCACGCGCAGCACCAGGAGCTCTTCGTTCGGCACATCCAATTCAACCGCGATGTGTACACCGTCGGGTGAGTACTTGACAGCATTGTCGAGCAGGTTGGTGACGACGGTGTGCAGTTCGTCGGGATCACCCAGCAGGCGCGCGCTTCCGGATGGTGGCAGAGATTCACGATAGTCGAGATTCTCGGGCGGCAAGTGGTGCCGTGTGCGCGCGAGTTCGACACACTCGCGCACCAGGGTGTTGAACTCCACAGGAATGCGCTGGCCGGACGCCTTCTTTTGGGCGACAGCGCCCGCCTTCAGCACCTGTTCCACGGTGACCATGAGGCGCTCGGTATCGACCAGCATCAACTGGTAGAACTCGCGGCGGCGGGCTTCATCGACCTCGCGGCGCTGGAGGGTTTCGAGATAGAGACGGATGGAGGCAATCGGCGTTTTGAGTTCGTGGGTGACTGCATTGATGAAACTGTCGTGCTGCTCGTTGCGGCGAATCTCGCGGACCAGAAAGATGGTGTTCAGAACGAGGCCGGTGATGATGGCGCCAAAAAAAATGATGCCGAGGAAGACCTTGATGCCTTCGCGCCAGTTGAGGATGATCCAGCCGCTGCCCACCGCGAAGGCCACCGCGGCGAGGCATACGCCGAAGGTCAGAAAGAACGCAATCGCTTTGCGCCGGCTGGAAATCCGCACAGGGGAATTGTAGCGGGAGAGGTGTCAGGTGTCAGGTCTCAGGTGTCAGGAGTCGGGGAGGTCTTCACAGTTAGCGAAATCGCGATTTACCACCAGTTATCAACTACGCCTTTTCCACCGACCCGAGCGCAGTGAAGTTCCGGCTCTACCCTTCAGATCCTGACCGATCACGACTGGTTAAGCCGTGCGGCCAAGCCTATTAGACAGAAGGCCACAACGATAAAAAACGCCGAGAGGAAATACCAACTCCGAAGACTGCTGTCGGGAAAGAGCGACTTGTGTTTTCTGAGTATTCTAAGAGAATCACTGCCCCACATCTTGTAGCAAATTAGCCGATCTGCCTTCGACACTCCCTGATTGACAGCACTTTGCATTCTGTACGCAATGGCTACATTCACACCGAATCCTGCCATAAAGGTTCCAAGGAATAGGACTACCCAGACCATCTAAGCGACCTCAGCGGTGATTGTGATCCACAGGGCGACAAATAGGCAAGACCTGCCCACATGGCCGAAAATTCTTAACGGTCGTAATCGGGCCGCTTACGCTAAGAAGGCTCCCGACGCCGACCAACCCGGCCGACTCGAGAGCCTTTCCTGGAACCTGACACCTAAGACCTGAGACCTGCTCTTCTCAGTCGTTCCCCGCAGCCGGCGCCAACACCCCCGCCTTCACATCCCGCAGCAGAGCCGGCTTCGGCGGCAAGTTATCGAGCGTGACCTTGTACACGTGCCGCGCCAGTCCCAGTTTTTTCAGCGCCCAGATGCCGTACCAGTTCATGTCGACTTCGTACCACCGCAAGCCGTGACGGGCGGAAACCGGGTGGGCATGATGATTGTTGTGCCAGCCTTCGCCAAAGGTCAGCACGGCCACCACAAAGTTGTTGGTGGAAAGGTCTTTGGTCGCGAAACGCCGCGATCCCCACAGGTGGGTTACCGAGTTCACCATCCAGGTGGAATGCAGTCCGACAACCACGCGCGCAAACACTCCCCAGAGCAGCCACGGCAAGCCGCCAATCGCGAACAGGATGACGCCCACAATAATGTTTGAGGAGTAGTGATACTTGGTCAGCCAGACGTGAACTTTATCTTTGGTCAGGTCGGGGACATAACGGGCCAAAGTCGTGGTGTCGTGATGCATCGACTTGCCCATCAGGATCCATCCCATGTGCGACCACCACTTGCCATCGATTGGCGAATGGGGATCGCCCTGCTCGTCGGAAAACTGATGATGAATCCGGTGGGTCGCTACCCAGAAAATCGGACCGCCTTCGAGCGCCAGCGTCGCGCACCAGGTCAGGAAGTACTCCACCCACTTCGGCGTCCTGTATCCACGATGCGTCAGCAGCCTGTGATAGCTCATCCCGATCCCCAGGCTGCCTGAAATCCACCATAAGAAAATGGCGACGAAAAATGCCGGCCAGGTAAAGAAAAATAGCGCCGCGACGGCGCCCACATGGAACAGGCCCATGGCAATCGCCGTGCCCCAATTAAACCCGTCACGGTTCGCCCGCTCTTTGCGGCTGCTACCTTCTCCTGCGTTGGCCATGGCTTGGCTCGCAGCTTCGCTCATGGTCTCGCGCACTGTCTGACTCATTGTTTTATCTCCCCACACCCGTTTGGCTGAAGTCTGCTTAGACAGTATCAAGAATCACGCGGACCCCCGTGTAATACTTCTGTAATCCTCGCGGACTAAAGGGGTTACGAGCGTAATCATCGGGTGATCGGATGATCGGGCCATCGGGTGATCGAAGGTCAAATGCCTTTGATTTTCGATGACCCGATGGCCCGATGGTCAGATGACCCGATCCTAATACGTGCACGTTGGCGCGCGGTAGAGTATCTTTAGCAGTTCAACCCGTGTTTCCGAACAGGAGGTGTGTGTTGAAGAAAGCGCTATTTGTTCTCCTAGCATTATTCGTTTTTATATTCGTCTTATGGGCACAACAGGACCAGAAGGCCCAGCCGCCGGCTCAAGCGCCCGCACCGGAATCCAAGCCCGCTCCCGACGATTCCGCCAAGGCAAATCCCGTCAAACCGACCCCGGAGTCGATCGCCAAGGGCAAGAAGGTGTACGCCATCGACTGCGAGATGTGTCATGGAAAAGACGGCGATGGCAAGGGCGACATGGCGTCGGACATCAAGAACGTCGCCGACTTCACCAACCCGGACACGCTGAAAAGCCGGACCGACGGCGAACTCTTCCACGTGATCCGGCATGGCAAGGGCGATATGCCCCCCGAAGGCGACCGCGCCAAGAATGACGACATCTGGAACCTGGTGAACTACGTCCGCTCGTTCGCGAAGAAGTAGGAAGCAAGTTTCAAGGTTTCAGAGTTTCAAGGTTTCAGGGAACTCGCCCTAACCTTGAAACTCGCTTCTAGACGGCGTGGTTATTTGGATGTCGTTTTCACTTCCACCCCCGCCCATTTTTCGAGCAGCGTGAGCGTCGAAGCATAGTCCATATCCTGCTGCCCTTCCTCGGCCGCAACGTCGTAAACCTCTTCTACCGCTTCCAGCCCAGGCAAGCGCACGCGCGATTCCTTGGCGGCTTCTAGTGCCAGCCGAATGTCTTTCAGCATCAGCCGCAGCGGAAAATTGGGCGAGAAGTCGCGCTTCAGAATGAACGGAGCTTTGTAATCCACCACTCCCGATCGCACCATCGAAGCCAAGATCAGCGGCAACAGCTTTTCCACGTCCACACCCAGCTTGGCGGCCAACGTGAGAGCTTCGGCGAAGCCTTCATAGATGAGCGCAATCTGCAGATTCATGACCAGCTTCGTGGCCTGTCCTTTGCTTGTTTCGCCCATGTGGAAGACTTGCTTTCCCATCGCTTGAAAAAGCGGCTGCAAGCGAGCCAGCACGGATTCGTCTCCGCCCGCCATGAAGATCAGACTGCCCGCTTCGGCGGCGATCTTCGAGCCGGTCATCGGAGCGTCCACATAGTCAACCCCCCGCGCCTTCACCCGCTCCGCAAAGCGCCGCGTGGCCGATGGAGAAATCGTGCTCGAGTCGGCGATAATCATGCCCGCGGTCAGCGCCTGCTCCACCCCGTCCGAGCCAAAGAGCACGCCTTCGACCGCCTTCGTGTCAGAGACGCACGTCCACACCACTTCCGCGCCCTGCGCTGCATCTGCCGGAGAAGTTGCGCTGCGCGCGCCTTCCACATCCTTACCGACGGTCCGATTCCACACTGCAACCTCGTGTCCGGCTTTGACCAGGTTCGCGGCCATAAACCGTCCCATAATTCCCAAACCCAAAAAAGCGACGCGCATCAGCGTTGGTTCCTCCGACTGTTTCAAGTGACCTTTTGAATTAGATATGACGGGCAAAGTCACGGTCAAGGAAATCAAGCGGAAAAAGGCGCGGAGAAGCCGAAGATCATCGGACTGGAAAAGAATTGCATCGGGGCGCAAACAACCACAAACAACCACTCAGCGCTTTTTTTTGCACGCTATCTAAAGATTCAGCACTTCCGTGTGTCGCCGCCTCCATCCCGAGCATCAAAACATACTAGAACCCTACGCTAACAAAGCTGATAATAACTAGACAGACCGTATTTCCGCGGACTGAATCCTACGGATTGAACTGATGTTAAAGTCCTCATTAAAAAATTCCGCGTTGCGCAAGCGAGCCCGTCAGTTCACGCGCCTGGTGCAGCACTCCGCAGTCACACCCCGCACTGGCGAGACTCACCAGGCAAAACTGGTTTCGAACGGCGAACTGGGCGTCACCTTCATCGGACACTCCAGTTTTTTCCTGCAAATTGGCGGACAGAACGTCGTCATTGATCCCAACTTTGCGCGCTGGCTGTTCGTTCTCAAACGCCTGCGCCAACCGGGATTGAACCTGCGCGACCTGCCGGCCATGGATGTTGTCCTGGTCACGCACGCGCACTTCGATCATTTGCATCGCCAGTCGCTGCGAGCCATCGCGCGTCAAACCCGCCGTCAGATGGGAACCGCGCCTATACTCGTCGTCCCGCACCATTTGTTCGACCTGGTCGACGATCTTGGCTTCGAAGAGATTGTTGAACTGGAGTGGTGGAACACCTATCGCCACGGTACGCTCGACATCACCCACGTGCCCTCGCGGCATTGGGGAGCGCGCATCCTCAAAGATTCGCACCGCGGCTATGGCGGATACGTGCTGCGCAGCGGCAAACACTCTGTCTACCACGCCGGAGACACCGCCTATTTCGCAGGTTTCCGCGAAATCGGACGCCGCTTGTCACCCGAACTCGCGCTGCTACCCATCGGCGCCTATAATCCACCGCAGTTCCGCAACGTCCACACCAGTCCCGCCGACGCTACCCAGGCCTTCCTCGATCTGAAGGCCCGATGGATGGTGCCCATGCACTATGGGACGTTTCGCCTCTCGCATGAACCCCTGGAAGAGCCTCTCCAGTTACTGGAACGCGCCGCGCGAAAGGCCGGTGTAAGAGAAAAAGTGGTCGTGCTCGAAGAAGGCATCACCTGCTTCTTCTGAAACCTCTTCGTCCGAAAACCTGGTTGTATTAGCATAGAGGGTACTCGAGGTTTTCGATGAAATTTGGCGTCATAATTTTCCCCGGCTCGAACTGCGATCACGACGCCTTCTGGACGGCTGAGCACGTCGCCAAGCAGAAGGCAACCTTCCTGTGGCACGACTCCCACGACCTCGAAAATTGCGATGTGGTGATTGTGCCTGGAGGCTTCGCGTACGGCGACTATTTGCGTACTGGAGCCATTGCGAAGTTCTCGCCCGTGATGGAGTCGGTCCGCAAGTTCGCCGCTGGGGGTGGGCTAGTGCTCGGCATTTGCAACGGCTTCCAGATTTTGTGTGAGTCGGGCTTGTTGCCCGGAGCGCTGATGCGCAACGTCGGCTTGAAGTATGTCTGCAAGCCGGTGCAAGTGAGAGTGGAAAACGACGAGACGCCGTTTACCAACGCGTGCCGCAAGGGCGAAGTGTTGACTATTCCGATCGGGCACATGGAAGGCAGTTATTTTTGCGATGAGGCGACGCTCGCCGAACTGAAGCGCGACCATCGCATTGTTTTCCGCTATTCGAACCCGCAAGGCGAAATCACTCCGGAAGCGAATCCCAACGGGTCGCTCGAAAATATAGCCGGCATCTGCAGCCCCGGACGCAACGTGCTGGGCATGATGCCGCATCCCGAACGAGCTGCCGAACCTGAACTCGGCGGCATCGATGGCTGCAAGATTTTCGAGTCGTTAGTCGGAGCAATGACGACGAAATAAGCGGTAGAGACGCGGCTTGTCGCGTTTCCGCTCGCACCTAGTACGCCCAGCGTAACAGCGTCGCTCCGGAAGTGAAGCCAGCGCCCACTGCCGCCACTAACAGCAAGTCCCCTTTCTTCAACTTGCCTTCATCCAGAGCCGTCTGCATCGCTATGGGAATGGTGCCTGCGGTGGTGTTGCCGAAACGCTCAATGTTGATGATGACCTTTTCCAGCGGCATCCCTAACCGATCGGCAGTCGCCGTAATGATTCGCCGGTTTGCCTGGTGCGAGATGAAGCAATCCACATCCTTGCCCGTCAGATTGTTCTTGGCCAGTATGCGTTCGGTCATCTCCGACATTTTTTTCACCGCATACTTGAAAACCTGCTTGCCATCCTGATGGATGTAGTGCATTTTCTGATCGACCGTTTCGTGCGAGGCCGGGTTCAAGCTCCCACCTCCCGGCATGTATAGGTATTGCCCTCCCACGCCCTCGATCTGGGCCACATGGTCGATTACACCGAGGCCGTCCTGATTCTCCGCCGGTTCGAGCAAAACTGCGCCCGCTCCATCGCCAAAGATTATGCATACCGCGCGATCGGTGAAGTCGGTCATCGACGAGTTCACGTCCGAACCAATCACCAGCACTTTCTTGTACTGCCCAGACTCTACGAACTTCACGCCCGTGTTCAGGGCATACAAGAACCCCGAGCATCCGGCGGAAACATCAAAGCCCCAGGTATTGGCGATGCCTAATTTATGTTGCACCAGGCAGGCCGTCGAGGGATACATCATGTCCGGCGTCACCGTGCCCACCACGATGAGATCCACTTCCTGCAAATCGAAGGGATGCGATTCCAGCAGGTTCTTCACCGCAGCGACAGCCAGGTCGCTGGCTCCGACTCCCTTGTCGACCAGATGGCGTTCGCGAATGCCGACTCGCTCCATGATCCATTCGTTGGTGGTGTCGACCATCTTTTCGAGGTCGGCGTTGGTGAGAAGGCGGGGTGGAACGTAGGTGCCGAGAGCGCTGATCTTAACGCGCTGAATCTGACTCAATGAGGTCTCCTGAAATAAAAAGTGCGATGCAAAGGGAACTGACTATTTTCAACGATGAAGGCGAGAATGTAAAACCAGGTGTCAGGTCTCAGGTCTCAGGAAAAACCCTGATCGATTTTGTTTTTCCTGAGACCTGAGACCTGCCTACTTCAGTCTTGCTGCCAGTTCCCCGAACACCGGCAACTCAAAGCGCTCGCCTTCCCAGGCCTTGAGCGACAAAACGATCCACAGGAACAACATGGCCAGCGACGCCAGAATTCCGAACAGAAGAAAAAGCATGGCGGCAGCGACATTCGAGAGGAAGAGGGCGCTAATGGTTAAGACGAAAAATACTCCCCAGAGCAACACGCTCTGCCAGGCATGAAAGCGGACAAAGCGGTTGTTGCGAAATGCCGGCAGAAACAAGATCACTGCGCCGGCAATGAAGGTGAGGTAAGCGGCTGCGGCAGCGGCGCGATCCACGGGAGGAAGCGGGGTCATCGACCATCCGCATCCTGGACAGAACGTCGCGTTCGCGGGCATCACCGTTCCGCAATGGGGACACTTGCGGGAGGCTTGCGCCGGGCTCACCGGAACGTTTTCCGGAGCGCTTTCCGGAGCGTTCCCCGAACTATTCACCGGACCGTTCGTCGGAATATTGGTTGGGCTAGACAATTCGGCGTCCATTCGTCTTCTTGCGGCATTCTTCGCAAACGCCGTAAATCTGAAAAGTGTGGCGAGTGGTGACGTAACGGTGCTTGCGTCCGATCTCCTGCTCGATTTCTCCGACTTTCTCCGAGAAAAATTCGACCGAAGCTCCGCACTCGGTGCACACCATGTGGTGATGACTGCGGCGGTTGTACTGATGTTCGTAGCGCGCAATGCCGTCGTGAAAGGCGACTTCGCTGGCCAGGCCGCAACCGGCCAGAAGCTTCAGCGTGCGGTAGACGGTAGTGAAGCCGATGCGCGGATCGGTTTTTTTGACCAGCCGATGCAATTCGTCGGTCGAAAGATGTTCTCGCGTTTCCAGGAAGGTCCGCAGAATTGCGCTGCGCTGTTCGGTCTGCTTCAAGCCGACGCGTTTGAGGTGCTGCAAAAAAATTCCTTCGGCTTCGCGGATGTTCTCCCGCGAGATAGATGGCTGATCGTCGATTCGTTTCTGCAGCATTTTTTGGGCGGCACGAAAATTCAAAATGAAAATGCGCGCCGAGGGTTTCAGACATGATACTGGGCGGAGTGCGGGTGCGCCAATCGGCTCCCAGACTCCAGGCGTGACTTTGTTCCGCTTCCTCTTGTGTTAACTAACTGGTACCCCCACCCCCCTCCCCCCCTCGCTAGTGGAATCATGGGGTTAGCGGGAATTTCTCGCTTTGGTCTTTGAAAAATAAGGACTTATATCAAAGTATTCCGGAATAAGGACTTAGTTATAAAAGAGCGCTGAAAATGGGTTTGGGGCAGTTTCGAGGGCCGTCTTGGTTGACGGACCTTGAAGCTGCCCCAATCAGATAATCAATCGTTGCGCGCAAGGGGTCTTAAGTCAAGGGATTTCGATCACGGATGGTTGTGGTGAAAACAATTTCGCCCTGAGCAGCGTTGTGGTGCGCACACCCACACATTCGCAAAAGACGCGAATGTGTGGGGCACCCGGCACCCAGCCTAGGGACAGAGGTCAATGAGCGTAATCGCGACATTGCGCCAACAATCCTCCTGAGCTACCGCCAACTCCGCGGCATTCATTGACTCGCGTGTAAAGGGGCCTTCACTTCCTGCAAAAGCGGTCCTGCTTCGGCAGGCACACTCGTGCCCGTTGCGTCGACGACGAATTGTCTTCCGCATCCGTCGCAGAAAAGAAAAAGGCCGCCGGTGCAACTCGGCGGCCGATTGATAAGCGGTGAGGAAAGAAAACGCTCTCATCCGCAAGGTTCCAATCCAGCTCTATGAACCGGTTCCTTCCAAAGCGTCAGTCTGCGGGCTTCCTTTGTCGGTGTCGGTTACGCTCAAAGTACCCGTCCGCGAACCCGTCGCCGCCGGAGTAAAGGTGACACCAATCATGCAAGTGCCCCCGCTCGCCGCGATCGACGTGCAACCGTTGCTCTGGATCTTGAAGTCGCCTTTGTTTGTTCCGGTGATCGTGGCTGCCTTGACGGTCACAGCGGTCGTTCCGTGATTCGTCAGAGTCACCGTCATCGCCGCACTCGTCGTACCCTTGGTCTGCGTGCCGAAGTTTACCGGCGAAGGTGACATCGTGATTTCGGTGCCGCTGCCGCTCAGTGCAAGGACGTGCGGACTGCCGCAGGCATCATCGATCACGGTGATTGTGGCGCTGCGCTTCCCCAGTGCGGATGGAGTGAACGTGACGGTCATCGTGCACTTTGCCCCGACAGCCAATGACGTGCTGCACGTATTGGTCGTAATCGAAAAGTCTGTACTATTGGTCCCGCCAAGCGTGATGCTGCTGATCGTGAGCGCCGCCTGGCCCGCATTGGTGAACGTCTCGGTAATCGGTGCGCTGGTGGTACTCAGCAGTTGGCTGGGGAAAGCCAGCGTTGCGGGGGAGAATGTGTCACTCGGCGCACCGTTATAGGTTGCCACTGCTGAAGTGGCGCCTAACGCCAGGCTCCAGCCAAATTGAACGCTCGAAAACGTGCCTCCCTCCGAAGCGTAGTTCATGACAGGGAAGGTTGTGCTCAAAGGCGGTTTGTATCCGTTGATCAGGCAGAGAACGGCCGTGCCGGCCAACGAGGCAGAGCCGCTGACATTCAGCGTATCGAACTTTCCAGCCGTATTTCCCGCAATATCGAAAACGAGCGTGCCGCCGGATCCCTGTGTGAAGTTCCCGGCTCCCGCACCGCTAATGGCCAGGGTCCCAGTCGTGACTTTGGGGGAGGAAAGACTGGGGCTCAGTACACCGGCTAGGTTCGTCACATTTCCAGTAATGGTGCCGCTTCCGAGCACGCTGCCCGCGTTCTCCCCAAGCGGCGTCGTGCCTGACATAGATATGCTGCCGCCTTCGAGAAGAGTCGAGCCCTTGGTTTGCGTAAAGGAGCTACCGAGCAAAAGCGTGCCGGTTTTGGCGATGACCGTCCCCGTATTATTGAAAACTATAGTGCCGCCGACGCCCCCGCCACTGACACCGGTCCCCGATGTCTTCTCGAACGTCCCCGCATTGTTGAAGGTCGGGGCGGTGCCGCCCTCGAACTGAATCTGCGTGTCGGCTTCATGGTTCCAGATCGCCCCCGTCTTGTTGTTGATTACCGACCCGTCCAGCATCAGAAATGCGGCGCCCGTCCAAGTCGCGGTCTTCGCGTTGTTCAGGGTTCGCGTGTCCAGAAACGGCTCCTCCGAAATCGTCATCCCGCCGTTGGCGTTCGTAACTCCGGTTCCGCTTTCTGTTCCTCCCGACCAGGTCACCTTACCGGTAACCGTGACCGTGTCACTACCGGTCAGCGTCCCCCCGCTCTGCGTCAGCGTGGTTGTCGAGATCGTCTTGCCGGTCGAGAAGTTCAGCGTTCCGGAGTCGATCGTCAGTGGCCCGGCACTCGTCACCGTTGCGGGCGAAATGAAGTTCGCCGTCCCGCCAGTGGCCTCGGTACCGCCCGTTACGTCATACTTACCGGTGTAGTTCACCGTCCCCGAAGCGAAGTTCACCTTCCCGGCACCGCTCACACCCCCGTTCAACGCCGCCGTCCCGCCACTCCCTAGTTGCAGCGTTGCTCCCGAGGCCACGCTCCACGATCCCCCGCACATGCCCCCGCAGTTGCCGGCATTGCCAATCAGCAA
>Ga0074046_10004187_pt1 | contig 11846 bp, 12 predicted proteins | sample BogForMeECP23OM3_FD_94441 | JGI IMG/M metagenome (GOLD analysis project Ga0074046, IMG submission 94441) | Bog forest soil microbial communities from Calvert Island, British Columbia, Canada - Bog Forest MetaG ECP23OM3 | ecosystem: Environmental > Terrestrial > Soil > Wetlands ...
GGAATCGAACCTGCATAGTCAGTTTAGGAAACTGAAGTCCTATCCGTTGAACGACGGGGCCACTGGAAATCAGGTTAGCAGGTTGGGAAAGCGGTTGCCAAACCTGCCATTGGTCTGCCCGAACCCCGATCCGCCCCCGACAAAATGGACGATCTCCAGCCGATCGCCTTCGTGCAATGGCGTCTGCGGCCATTCGTCGCGGGACACGATCTCGCGGTTCAGTTCAATCGCTACGCGGTCGGGCTTCATGCCGAGCTGCTCGACGAGCGCGCCCAGAGTTTCGGCGGAGCAGACCTGCGTTTCGCCATTGATGGTCAGATTCATGGGTTCAATTGTCGCGCGGGCGGAGACAGGGCAAGCCCCGTCTCTACGGCGCGGCGCGCAGCTGGAACTTGCGGGTCGCGGTTCGTCCGTCAAAACTTGCCTGCACGGTCACGGAGGAATCGGCGAGTGACTTTTCGTCCACTTGAACGCTCATTTCGGCGTTGCCCTTGGCATCGGTGAGAACCTGCGCGTAATAGGGCGCGGCATCGGGCCGGACGAAGCGGAGGGTCAGGCGGGCGCCCTCGACCGTGACGCCTCCGTCAGTGACCCGGATCTGCATGGTCAATGCTCCGCTCGCATGCACGGAGCCGGCATTGATCCACTCCAGATCAAGCTCTTTCATCGCAGCCAGCGCTTCTGGCGCATCGCGCTTGTCCAAGATGGAATCGAGCTTGCTGTCGCGGATGGCATCGAGTACCTCGCGATGCAGCTCGCGCAGCATCTTCTCTCGATCCTGATCGCTGTTCTGAGAGCCGGCTGCCGACGCGCCCAAGCCATAGGGAACCGCGCGCTTCCCGATACAGCGCCCCCGCACGAAGACTTGCGTCTGCAGCAACTGCTCGCCTTCACGCGCTTCGCTTTGCACGTGGTAGACGGTATCTTCGTGCCGAATGTCGGTATTAAAGCCAAAAATCATGCGGTTCAGGTTCTCCCCAGTCCGGTCAGCGTCCTGTCAAGTCAGGTTCCACCGGATGAAACTAGAACAGTCTCCTATAAGTTTGGCACGCAGGCTATCCGGCCCTCAGGGGCTAAAGCCCGCATTTTTTGTGGCTGTGAGCGGCACGCCTGAAGCCGTGCCCTACCCAAAACCATTCAGGTGACTAGTTCTACTGTTAAAAGGTGCACTTAGCTTGACACTTCCGCCAGCCAAAACTAATCTAGAGCGTCTACTGTTGTGCTTGCCGCAGATTATATATAGCTCTTCCTATGCCGGACAATTACTTCGCGCGCTACCTGCCCCTTCTGATGCATTTCGGCATCGCCACGGCTCTGGCCGGCACGATTGTGATCCTTTCATGGCTGGTGGGCCAGCACAAGCCGAATCGCGCCAAGGTTTCGCCTTATGAGTGCGGAGTTCAGCCCATCGGCGACGCTCAGGGACGATTCTCCGTCAAGTTCTACCTGGTGGCCATGCTTTTTATATTGTTCGACGTGGAAGCTGTTTTCCTTTACCCCTGGGCAGTCATCCTGCGCGAACTGAAGATGTTTGGCTTCTGGGAGATGATGGTGTACATCGGAATCGTGCTGGTCGGCCTCTTCTATGTATGGAAGAAAGGCGTGCTCGACTGGGGATTGACGGCCGCCAAGCGGAGTGATTCCTGATGCCATTGGCTCCCCCCATCACCGATGTCGAGCAGTTGAAATCGCATCCCGCGCTCGCCCGCCTGGTAGCATGGAACGCCTCTGTGGTGCAGGCGGTGAAATTCGATCGCGACGAGCTCACTATCTGGATTGCGAAGGAATCGATCCGCGACGCTTGCGCTATTTTGCGCGACTCTCCCGATTGCCCATTTAATTATCTGGCCGACCTTACCTGCGTGGATTGGTATCCCTCCGAGCCGCGGTTTGAGGTCGTTTACCATCTGCTTTCGATTCCGACCAAGGAGCGAGTTCGTTTAAAAGTTCGGCTTGACGGGTCCAGTCCTGCCATCGAATCAGTCACGTCGGTTTGGCCCTCGGCCAATTTTTATGAGCGCGAAGTGTTCGACCTGTTTGGCGTGCGCTTCACCGGACATCCCAACCTGAAACGCATCATGATGCCCGATGACTGGGAAGGCCATCCTCTGCGGAAGGACTACCCGGTGGAGGGTTACCGGTAGGCCATGACGCAATTCCCCCCTGCTATCGCTGAGTCTGGCCGGGAAACTATCTCGGGCGACCGCACTCTGGTCCTGAACATGGGGCCGCAACACCCGTCGACGCACGGGGTGCTGCGGTTGGTACTGGAAATTGATGGGGAAACCATCGTCGGGCTTAAGCCGGAGATCGGCTACCTGCACACGGGCATCGAGAAAACCTGCGAAGCCAAGTTCTACCAGCAAGTTGTGCCGCTGACAGACCGCATCGACTACCTCTGTCCCATGACCAACAATCTCGCCTACTGCCTGGCAGTGGAGAAGCTGTTGGGGCTGGAGATTCCTCCGAAAGCACAGTGGATGCGGGTTCTGATGAATGAGTTGACCCGCATCAATTCGCACCTGGTGTGGCTGGGAACTCATGCCATGGACATCGGTGCGATGACCGTCTTCCTCTATTGCTTCCGCGAGCGCGAGGACATTCTGCGCTTTTTCGAGATGGTCAGCGGGCAGCGGATGATGACGTCGTACTTCCGCATTGGCGGGTTGGCGCTGGAACCGCCGCTGGGATTCTTCGAGAAGGTCAAGAAGTTCGCCGACCGCTTCCCCGGCAACATGGATGAATATGAAGGCTTGCTGACCGGGAATCCGATTTTCATGATGCGCACCAAGGGCGTCGCCCGCTTGAGCGCGGAAGATGCGATTGCCTTCGGCGCATGCGGTCCAACCTTGCGCGGGAGCGGCGTTGATATTGACCTCCGTCGCGATGCTCCCTACACCGGCTACGAAAATTTCAAATTCAAAGTGCCAGTGCGCACCGAAGGCGACGTGTTCGCCCGGTACCTTTGCCGCGTCGAGGAGTTGCGCGAATCGATTGGAATCGTGCAGCAAGCGCTGGCGGGGATTCCGGAAGGGCCAATAAAAGCAGACTCGCCCAAGGTTGTACTGCCCGATCGCGAGAAGATGAAGACCCAGATGGAAGCCCTTATCTATCACTTCAAGATCATCACCGAGGGCTTCGCGGTTCCGGCGGGGGAGGTTTATCAGGCGATCGAATCGCCGCGCGGCGAGATGGGGTACTACATCGTCAGCGACGGAACGGCCAAGCCCTATCGCGTGCACATGCGCGGCCCGTCCTACGCGAATCTGCAGACACTGGGCAAGATGTGCGAAGGGCAACTGATTGCCGACGTGGTTGCTGCCATTGGAAGTATTGACGTGGTGTTGGGAGACATAGATCGCTGATGCGTTTTTCCGACGAATTCGAGACGCGGTTTGCCGAGATGCTGACGCACTATCCGACTAAGCGTTCGGCGCTGGTGCCTACGCTGCTCTACGCGCAGGATGAGGCGGGCTCGCTGACTGACGAGGTGATTGCAGAACTGGCTGGGCGACTGGACTTGACTGAACTGGAAGTCCGCAACGTGATCAGCTACTACTCCATGCTGACCACTAAACCGCGGGGAAAATACAACGTGCAGGTGTGCACCAATATCGCGTGCATGCTCCGCGGCGGCGAAGAGATTCTTGATCACTGCAAGAAGAAGCTTGGCATCAGCCACAAGGGCACGACACAAGATGGCCTTTTCTCGCTGGAAGAAGTGGAATGTATTGGCGCGTGCAGCTGGGCTCCGGCAGCACAGGTAAATTACGACTTTCATGAGAACCTGACCAACGCAAAGATGGACCAGATTCTCGACGAGTACAAGAAGAAGGGTACGCAGTAGAGCATGGCGGACTTGGTTTCCCATCCCGACGAGGTGCGTGTGATCTCGAAGCGCTTTGGACAGGGCGCTACTGATATCGAGCGCTATCTCCAACTGGACGGCTACCAGGCCGTACAGAAGGCACTCGCCATGCAGCCGGACGCCATTATCAATGAAGTGAAGAACTCTGGCCTGCGCGGACGCGGAGGCGCTGGATTCAGCACAGGGATGAAGTGGTCGTTTGTCCCCAAGCAATCGGCCAAGCCGAAATACGTGCTCTGCAACGGCGATGAAAGCGAGCCCGGAACCTGCAAGGACCGCCTGATTTTCGAACACGATCCGCACTCGGTTATTGAAGGCGTCATGATTGCCGCTCTCGCGGTCGGCTCCCATACCGGATACATCTACATTCGCGGCGAGTACCGCTATCTGTCGGTGATCATGCAGAAGGCGATCAAAGACGCGTACGCGAAAGGGTTCCTCGGCAAGAACATTTTCGGCAGCGGATACGATCTGGATATTTACTGGCACGGTGGGGCGGGCGCTTACGAAGTGGGCGAAGAATCGGCGCTGATGGAATCGCTGGAAGGCAAGCGCGGCATTCCGCGCATTCGCCCGCCCTTCCCGGCCGTGGTCGGGCTGTGGGGCGGGCCGACCGTGATTAACAACGCCGAAACCCTGGCAGCCGTACCGCACATCATTCTGGGTGGCGCGGATTGGTACGCGAAACTGGGGACGCCGAAGAATGGTGGAACACGCATGTTCTGCCTGGCGGGACATCTCAACAAGCCGGGCGTCTACGAACTCCCCATGGGCTACAACCTGAAGAAGATGATCTATGAGGTCGGCGGCGGAATTCCGAACGGGCGCAGTTTGAAGGCGGTGGTTCCGGGCGGATCGTCGACGCCGGTGTTGCTGCCGGAAGAAATCGACATCCCCATGGACTTCGACTCAGTTGCCAAAGCGGGTTCAATGCTGGGATCCGGCGGCGTGGTGGTGCTCGACGATACGACCTGCATCGTCAAATTCGCTCTGCGCACCATCAAGTTCTATCAACATGAAAGTTGCGGCTGGTGCATTCCCTGCCGCGAAGGCACCGACTGGTTGAAGAAAACGCTGACGCGCTTCCACGCCGGCGCGGGACTGAAGAAGGACGTCGACAACATTTATTACCTGGCCGAAAACATGTTGGGGAAAACATTCTGCCCGCTCGGAGACGCGGCCGCAATGCCCACCATGGCGTTCGTAAAGAAGTTCAGAAAAGAATTTGAAGATCACCTTGATGGCAAACCGTGCCCATTTGAAAAGGCGGGCGCGGTTGAGCCCGTGATGGCTTAGAAAATTCAATGCCTGACGTAACACTTACAGTCGACGGCAAGAAGGTCACGGCTCCCGCGGGGTCGCTGCTGATCGAAGCTTGCAAGAGCGCGGGCATTGAAGTGCCCTCTTTTTGCTACTACCCCGGGCTCTCGCTGCAGGGCGCTTGCCGCATGTGTGTCGTAAAGATCGAAAAGATGCCCAAGCTTCAAACCGCCTGCACTACGGTGGTGACCGAGGGCATGATCGTTGCCACCGACAGCGATGAAGTGCGTCAGGCCCGCAAGGCGATGGTCGAGTTGGTGCTCGGCAACCATCCGCTGGATTGCCCGGTGTGCGACGCCGGCGGTGAGTGCGAACTGCAGGATATGGCCTTCTCCTACGGCGCATCCGAATCAAAGTACACGGAGGCCAAGAACCACCGCGAAGAACGGCAGTGGTCTCCAGTCGTGTATTTCGATCGCCCACGTTGCATTCTGTGCTACCGCTGCGTGCGCGTGTGCGGCGAGGGCATGGACGTTTGGGCGCTGGGCGTGCAGAACCGGGGCGTAAGTTCGATCATTGCGCCCAATCAAGACGACCATCTCGACTGCGAAGAGTGCGGCATGTGCATCGACATCTGTCCGGTCGGCGCGCTCACTTCGGGCGCCTACCGCTACAAGACGCGTCCGTGGGAAATGAACCATGTGGGCACGATCTGCACCCACTGCGGAGACGGCTGCAAGACTACCCTGGGCGTGCGCCGCTCGGACACCGGCATGGAGATCGTCCGCGGCGACAACCGCGACAAGAGCGGGATCAACGGCGATTTCCTTTGTGTCAAGGGCCGCTACGCCTTCGACTTCGCGCACCATAAAGACCGCCTGACCGAGCCGCTGGTTCGCAAGAATGGCAAGCTGACGCCTGCGACCTGGGAAGAAGCCTTTGAACTGATCGGCAAACAGTTTCGAGACGTTCGGGATCAGGATGGCGGGAGCGCAATCGGCGTCATCGGTTCGAATCGGACGACCAACGAAGAAAATTATCTTCTATCGAAATTTTCCCGCGCTGTACTGAAGACCAATAACGTCGATCATCACCGCACCGCAGACTACCCTGCCCTGGCAGTGGTGCTGCACGGCAAGCCGGGAAAAACTGCGTCCATGCGCGAGGTGTTGAACGCGCCTGCGATTCTGCTGATCGGCAATGATCCTACGAATCAGCATCCGCTGCTGGCGTGGCAGATTCGGACAAACGTGCGGTTGCGGCGAGCGAAGCTTTACGTCATCAACTCTGCGCCCATCAAATTGCGGCGGCAGGCGGCGGGATTCGGCTTGCTTTCGGCAGGTACGGAAGCGAAAGCGGTTGCATTTCTTGCGGGCGACGATTCCCTTCTCGATTCGCTGGTGAGCGACAGCACGAACCGCGAGGCTTGGATTGCGCTGCGAGAGAAAATCCGCGCCGAGCAGAACCTGGTCATCGCCTTCGGATCTGAGGTGCGCGGACATGACATTGAGGCGTTGGTGAGTTTTGCTTCGACCTTGGCCGGAGCAAAGCTGATCTGTCTGGGCGATTATGCGAATTCCCGCGGAGCCAGCGAAATGGGGCTTTATCCCGATCTGCTCCCGGGATACGAGCCGGTGACTGGCGCCGACAAATTCCGACAGGAATGGGGCAAGCTGCCCACCGAAAAAGGCCTGAGTCTGCCGGAGATGGTGGAAGCGGCGAAGGCCGGCAAGTTGAAAGCGCTTTACGTGGTGGGCGCAAATCCCGTGGGCCGCTTGGGCATTGATCCTTTTGTGTTCTCGAAAACTTTTGTGGTGGTTCAGGACATGTTCCTGACCGAAACCGCGAACCTCGCCGACGTGGTTTTGCCCGCGGCGAATGCGTACGAGAAAACGGGAACTTATACAAACACTTGCGGCGATCTGCAACTGGTGAAGAAGGCAGGCGAAGTCTCGGACACCAAGCCGGACTTCGAGATGATCGTTCGCATCGCGGACGCCATGGGATTCGACGTGCGCGGTCTGGTGCTCTTTGGGAGCGGAACGCACTCCGACATGGGGCAAACGCGCGGCGCGCAATCGGGCGAGGTGGATCGTCATGCGGTGTGGCTCGAGGCGCATAACCTGGAACCGAAAATGACGCCATTCGACCCTATGGCGATTCTCGATGAGGTGCAGCGCGTAGTTTCCGGCTACGATGTTTCGCGCGTTAATCTGCTGGCGGGAAACGATCAGCATCTTGAGATTGCGGAAAGCGGCGCGAGCGCGATTCAGAACCCTGAGCTCGTCGTCCCGGCTAATGACGATTTGTTCAGCTCGGGAACTTTGGGACGGTATTCCAAGACTTTGAATTCAGTTTTCGAGAACAAATCCGCAGCGCCGGAAGTTGCGGCGGACTAAGAAGCTAAGATCAAAGGCCGCGGGCGAGGGCGCCCGCGCCATACAGGAACACGTTGAGCATAACGACGTTCATCATCATCTCGATCATCAAGTCACTCGCCGTGGTCGGTGTTCTGCTGACGGCGGTGGCCTACAGCGTCTGGCTGGAGCGCAAGGTTTCGGCGCGCATCCAGAACCGCTGGGGTCCCACGCGCGTCGGGCCTTTCGGCCTGCTGCAGCCCGTCGCCGACGGCCTAAAATTCATTTTCAAAGAAGATTTGACGCAGCCGCATGTCTATAAGCCGCTCTACATCGCGGCGCCGATGATCGCGCTCGTCTTTGCCATTACCTCCGTTTCGGTGATTCCGTTCGGCAACTGGGTCAACCTTGGCCCCTGGGGCACGTATCTGCAGATTACCGACCTCAACATCGGACTGCTGGTGGTTCTTGGCATTACTTCGATGGGCGTGTACGGTGTGGCGCTTGCCGGATGGTCGTCGAACAGCAAGTACTCGCTGCTCGGTGGATTGCGCGCTAGCGCCCAGATGATCAGCTACGAAGTTTCATTGGGCCTGTCGCTGGTGGGAGTGCTGATCCTCGCCGGGAGCCTGAGTCTGCGCGACATCGTGGATGCGCAACGACATTTGCACTGGAACATTTTTCTTCAGCCGGTAGCGTTCTTCATCTACCTGATTTCCGCTTACGCGGAGACGAACCGCACGCCGTTTGACCTGCCGGAAGCCGAGTCGGAACTGGTGGCCGGATATCACACGGAGTACAGCGCCATGAAGTTCGCGATGTTCTTCATGGCCGAGTATGCCAACATGGTGACGGTGGCTTGTCTGGCTACGCTGATGTTTTTCGGCGGCTGGCTTGGCCCGGTGTTCGGACCGCCAATCCTGCAAATGATTTTGCCGGTGTTCTGGTTTTGCCTGAAAGTTTTCTTTTTCATGTTTCTGTACGTCTGGGTGCGATGGACCTTACCCCGCTTTCGCTATGACCAGCTCATGGCCTTCGGGTGGAAGGTGCTGCTGCCCCTGGCGGTTGCGAACGTTATGGTTACAGCGCTGATTGTGGCGTGGAGAGCTTGAGAAACAGCTGCTGGCTGCTTGCTTCTAGCTACTAGCTAGCGGCCAGAAGCTAGTAGCTTGCTGACGAAAATGCTTCATCTAATTTTATTTCTTTTCTTCGGAGCGATCTGCGTGGCAGGGGCGATCAACCTGCTCGTGCAGAGCCATCCCATCAACAGCGCTTTGTCGCTGATTGTGGTGATGGGCTCGCTCGCCGCCGAGTATCTTCTGTTGGGCGCGGAATTTTTGGCCGCGATTCAGGTAATCGTCTATGCCGGCGCCATCATGGTGCTGTTTGTGATTACCATCATGCTGCTGAACGCCGGCAAGGAAGAACGCACCCAAGGAAGCCGCATCGCGACCCTGCTCGGCATTCCCGGAGTTTTGATCGGCGCGGTGCTCGTCGTCTGGACACTGGTAGGCCGGTCATCCACAACCCATTCGGTGTCCATCGGGGCGTTATGGGGCGCTCCCAAAACCATTGCGCGGCTTCTCTTTCACGATTTTCTGTTGCCCTTTGAAGTCACGTCGGTGCTGATCCTGATCGCCATCCTGGGCGCGGTCGTGCTCGCCAGCCCTCCCGATGCCGTGGCCCGCGGCGCGAGAAAGGACGAAGGATAAAGATGGTCCCTCTTTCTTACTATCTCGTGTTGAGCGGAATCCTGTTCGCATGTGGTGTGCTCGGGTTTCTGATCAAGCGCAACATCATCACGATTTTCATGTCGATCGAGCTGATGCTGAACGGCGTGAACCTTTCATTCGTGGCCTTCGCCGCGCACTGGCACGCGGTCAGCGGACAGGTTTTCGTCTTCTTCGTAATGGTGGTGGCTGCGGCTGAGGCCGCGGTCGGCCTCGCGATCATTATTGCCGTCTATCGCACGCGTGAAACTTTGAATGTGGATCAGGTGAACCTGCTCAAGTTATGACGCCGCAGACTCTTAGTCCGTTACTCTGCACGATTCCGATTTTCCCGCTGGCCGGGGCGGCGATCAATGGCTTCTTTGGCCGGCGGTCGTCAAAAAAGGCGATCTCCGCGGTTGCGCTGGCGTTTTGCGGCTTGGCGTTTCTGGTGGCGGTATTCATCGCGGCGAATTTTTCATCCGCATCGGCTCCCTATTCCTTTTCCCTTGCCCACTGGCTCCGCTCGGGGAGCTTTAGCGTTGATTTCGAGTTCTACCTCGATCAACTTTCGCTTGTCATGCTGCTGGTGGTCACCGGCGTCGGCTTCCTCATTCATGTCTACTCAGTCGGCTACATGTGGGACGACGACGGCTACTACCGCTTCATGTCGTACATGAACCTGTTCATGTTCTTCATGCTGACGCTGGTGCTGGCAAAGAATTACCTGGTCATGTTCATCGGCTGGGAGGGCGTGGGCCTGGCGTCCTATCTGCTCATCGGCTACTGGTTCACTAAAGACTCGGCGGCGGCAGCCGGCAAGAAGGCATTCATCGTCAACCGGATCGGCGACTTCGGATTCCTGATTGCCCTCTTCCTAATCATCAAGCATTTCGGATCGCTCGACTTCACGCACGTCTTTGCAGCAGTACAGTCGCAACCAGCAGAGACCGCGGGCGCTGGACTGCTCACCGCGATCGGACTCTTGTTGATGGTCGGCGCCGCTGGCAAGTCAGCGCAGATTCCGCTTTATGTCTGGTTGCCGGACGCCATGGAAGGCCCGACCCCGGTCTCGGCATTGATCCATGCGGCAACCATGGTTACGGCGGGCGTTTACATGGTGGCACGGTCATCCACGATCTTCGAGCGGGCGCCGATGGCGATGACGGTGGTCGCAATCATTGGAACGCTCACCGCTCTGTTTGCGGCGACAATTGGCATTGCCCAGACTGACATCAAGAAAGTGCTGGCCTACTCCACCGTTTCGCAGCTTGGTTATATGTTCATGGCCTGCGGCGTGGGGGCGTTCTCGGCAGGCATTTTCCACCTGATGACACACGCCTTCTTCAAGGGCCTGTTGTTCCTGGTGGCCGGTTCGGTCATTCACGGCATTGGCGGCGAGCAGGACATGCGAAAGATGGGCGGACTGCGGGTGTACATGCCCTGGACGTTTGCGACCATGGGAATTGCCACCCTTGCCATCGCCGGCATTCCGCCGTTCGCTGGCTTCTGGTCGAAAGACGAGATTCTTTGGAAAGCCTTTGGCGCGAGCTGGGTGTATTGGCTGCTCGGCGTGATTACCGCTTTCATCACGTCCTTCTACATGTTCCGGTTGATGTACATGACATTCGGCGGCGAATACCGGGGCGCGGCGGTGCAGGAAGCGCACGGTCACGATGCTCACGATCACGGGCACGGGCATGGTCACGGAGAGCCTCATGAGAGCCCCTGGGTGATGCTGGGGCCGCTGGTGATCCTTGCTCTGCTGTCGGTCTTTGGCGGATTTGTCGGCGTCGGAAACCGGTTTGAACATTTTCTGGCTCCCGTGTTGCAGCCGCGAGTTTTAGGGGCACCTCCCGGCTTCTTGGTGCATGAAGCTTCTCCCGAAGCCGGGAGCACGCTCGAGTATCTGCTCATGGCGGTTTCGGTCAGCGTGGCGGGGCTCGGATGGTTTCTGGCTTACCTTCTATATAGTCGCCGCCCGCAACTGCCGGCGCGCATTGCCGCCAGCCTCGGAGGGCTTTACCGGGCAGTCGCCAACAAGTACTACATCGACGAGCTTTACGCTGTCCTTTTCGTCAAGCCCCTCATCGACGGTTCGACCACGATTCTCTGGCACGGCGTCGACCAGGGGGTGATCGACGCGACGGTCAACAACTCGGCCACGGCGGCGCGCCATGTATCGGACAACGTGCGCCACATGCAATCGGGCAATCTGCGCTCCTATGCCGGCTGGGTGGCCGCTGGAGCCGCGGTGGTGATCGGCTACATGGTCTGGATGGGAGTGCGATAAATATGGGTCCGATGAATATGGAAAGCCTCAGTCCCATCATTCTTTCGCTGGTGACTTTCATCCCCGCCGCGGGCGGTCTGCTGATTCTGCTGATTCCGCGCCGCGATCGTGACATCAAGCTGTTTGCGCTTGTCATTTCAATACTGGCGTTTGTGGCTTCGCTGCACCTGCCTGTACACTTGCATCGCGATCCTAACCTCTTCAAGTTCGAGATCGACAAAGTCTGGATCACTACACCCAACATTCATTACCACATGGGCATTGACGGAATTTCCGTCTGGCTGGTGGTGCTGACTACGTTCCTCACCCCCCTGTGCGTGCTGATTTCGTGGACTTCGGTTCATGAGCGGGTCAAGGAA
>Ga0074046_10004189_pt1 | contig 11842 bp, 13 predicted proteins | sample BogForMeECP23OM3_FD_94441 | JGI IMG/M metagenome (GOLD analysis project Ga0074046, IMG submission 94441) | Bog forest soil microbial communities from Calvert Island, British Columbia, Canada - Bog Forest MetaG ECP23OM3 | ecosystem: Environmental > Terrestrial > Soil > Wetlands ...
GTTGCGGACGCCAAGTCATGGCAGCTCGCTTCGACAGGAGCGGCGACCGCTAATGCTCCGGCTTTTCCCCAGCTCAATCCTAGCCCATTCGCGCTTCTCTCCGGGCCTAGACGTCTTGCGTGGGCTCGCTGAGCGTTGACCCGCCAACATGGGGCCGGGTATTCATAACGAATGTGCGGTTTGGACAACTGCTGAACCGACGAAAACAGCGCGCGGCCATCGGGTCGAAGGGGAGGCGGATCCAGGCATGGCGCTGCTCGAGCTGGAGAACATCTCCAAGCATTTCGGCGCCATCCAGGCGGTCAACGACGTCTCGCTCACGCTGGATCCCGGCGAGGTCGTCGGACTGATGGGCGACAATGGCGCCGGCAAGTCGACACTAGTCAAAATCGTCGCCGGCGATTTCCGCCCCTCCCACGGGACGATGCGCTTGGAAGGCCGCGAACTGGTGTTGCACAGACCGATCGAGGCGCAGCAACACGGCATCGAAATCGTCCACCAGGACCTCGCGCTTTGCGACAACCTGACCGCGGCCGCCAATGTCTTTCTCGGCCGAGAGATGCGCAAAGGACCTGGCGTTTTCAAAATCCTCGACTACGCATCGATGTATCGGCGCGCTGGGAAGATTTTCGCCGAGCTGAAATCCGAGACCCGTCCGCGCGACCTCGTTCGGCAGATGTCCGGCGGCCAGCGCCAGGCCGTCGCGATCGCGCGCACGCGCCTGTCGGCAGCCAAGATCGTCCTGATGGACGAGCCGACCGCCGCTATTTCCGTGCGACAGGTCGCCGAGGTGCTGAGCCTCATCCGGCGCTTGCGCGACAGCGGCATCGCGATCGTGCTGATCAGCCATCGTATGCCGGACGTCTTCGCTGTCTCGGATCGCATCGTCGTCCTTCGCCGGGGCCGCAAAGTGGCCGACAAGCCGATCGCCAAAAGCTCGCCTGAGGAGGTTACGGGCTTGATCACAGGCGCAATCGAGAACGCATTCTAGCAGCGGCGCAAGCCGCGTCCGACATTCAAGGCTCACAGCATGGCAACCGAGCTAGACATTCCCATCCAACAGCAGGAGGACACGTGGATCTCCTGGCTCATGTCGCGCCAAGCCTTCTGGGTGTTCGTGGCGCTCGTCGCCGCCTGCCTTTTTCTGACGTTCGCGACAAATTCCTTCGCCACGCCCAGCAATCTTTTCAACATCACGCGCAACTTCACATTTACCGCCGTCATCGCGCTCGGCATGACGATCGTGATCATCTCGGGCGGCATCGACCTGTCCGTCGGCTCGGTGCTTTGCCTGTGCAGCATGATTCTCGCCGTGGTCATGCACGCGGGCTACGGCATCGAGATCGGCATCGCCGCAGCGATCGGCGCGGCGCTGATCGTCGGCGCGGTCAATGGCGTGCTGATCGCCTACATCGGCATTCCGCCGTTCGTCGTCACACTCGCCATGTTGTCGTTCGCCCGCTCGCTGGCGATGGTCGCCTCCAACAACACCGTCGTGTTCCAGTTCGGCCCCGATCAGAGCAAGCTCCTGTTCCTCGGCGGCGGCGCGCTGCTGTTCGGCATTTCGAACCCGGTCATCTACATGATCGTGCTGGCGCTCATCACTGGCTTCACGCTGCGCTGGACGCGGTTCGGACGCTATGTCTTCGCCATCGGCGGAAACGAGAAGGCCGCGATCCTGACCGGCGTGCCGGTGCGTCGGGTCAAGCTCGCGGTCTATATGGTTTCGTCGCTGTCGGCCGGCCTCGCGGGAATCATCGAAACGGGATGGCTCGGCGCCGTGACCACCAATCTGGGCTCCGGCATGGAATTGCAGGTGATCGCCGCCACGGTCATCGGCGGCGCCAATCTCGCCGGCGGGGTCGGCACCGCGTTCGGCGCGCTGGTCGGCTCGGCCCTGATCGAGGTCATCCGCAACAGCCTTGGCCTTCTCGGCATCAGCGCATTCTGGCAGGGCGCCTTCGTCGGGGTTTTCATCATTATAGCGGTGTCGTTCGATTACATCCGAAATCTGCGTCAGGCCGAATAGAGCGGCGCGCAACAACAGCCTTTCGCTGACGGGGTCGAGAACCCGGATCAGAAAGTCGCGGTTGCCGGATCTGGACCGATCCTACCGCCCGGCGAGTCGAGGGTTCGGATGCGCCGCATGTCCTCGTTGTCCAGGCGGAAGTCGAGCGCGCCGATGTTTTCCTTTAGGCGCGCGGGATGCACGGATTTCGGAATGACGATCAGCCCGCTGTCGAGATGCCAGCGGATGACGACCTGCGCCGGCGTCCTTGCGTGCTTCGCCGCAATGCTCACGATGACCGGGTTGGCGAGCAGGGCGCCGCGCCCGAGAGGGCTCCACGACTCGGTCTTGATGCCGCGCTCCTCATGAAACGCGCGCAGGGCCTCCTGCTGAAAGCGGGGATGAAGCTCGATCTGATTGACCGCCGGGGTCACCCCGGTCTCGCCGATGATCCGCTCCAGGTGATCGCGATTGAAGTTCGACACGCCGATCGAGCGGACCCGGCCTTCCCGCTGCAGACGCACGAACGCCTTCCAGCTGTCGACGTAGCGATTGACGCGCGGTCGCGGCCAATGGATCAAGTAGAGATCGAGCCTCGCCCGGCGCAACTTTCGCGCGCTTGCGTCGAATGCGCGCAGGGTCTCATCGAACCCGTGATCGGAGTTGCCGAGCTTCGTCGTGACGAAGACGTCCGTCCGGCCCTCGAGCGCCTCGCCGACGCCCTCCTCGTTGCGATACATGGAAGCCGTGTCGACCGCGCGATAACCGAGGTCGACCGCCTGCCTGACGACCTCTGCCGTGGTCTCGGGCGGCGTCTGGAAGACCCCGAGTCCGAATTGCGGCATCGACGCCCCGTCACTGAGGACGACCATCGGTTGGGTTTGATCAGCCATCGCACGCTCCTTTGGCCATGACGCCGGGTCGCGCCCGGCTTGTCGCCCGTCGCCATCCAATCGTGCAGTCGGTCGAGCGCTCTGTCAAAGCCCGAGAACCGAAGGTCATCAAGTTGTGTCGCATACGTGGGCTGTGAGCCCGTACAGCCGCTTGACTGCGAGTGGTCGGCGGAACAACACTGTTTACGGATCAACGATCGACGGCCTCGGCGGAACCAGCACCCGCCTCAGGCCTGTCGCAAACAGGGAGACGAACGTGCCCAAGTCCAACGCGCGCGCCGGCATGGACCGCCGCAGACTCGTCAAATCCGGCCTCGTGCTCGCCGCCGCCCAGTTGGCGAGCCCCTTCGTCATCCGCGCGCGCGCCGCGGACGCCGTGCGGATCGGGCTCGACAATCCGTTAACAGGGACCTACGCCGCCCCGGGCAAGAACGAGCTGATCGGCTGTCAAATGGCGCTGGCGGGGATCAACGCCAAGGGCGGCATCCTCGGCCGTCCGGTCGAGCTCGTCGTCGAGGATTCGACCAGCGGCGATGCGGGCGCCGCGGTGCAGAAGGCGCGCAAGCTGATCGAGAGCGACAAGGTCGACTTCCTGCTCGGCAACGTGAACTCTTCACTCGCGCTCGCCATGGCCCAGGTTTCGAACGAGAAGGGCGTCCTGCATGTCGTGCCGGGCGGCCACACCGACGCCATCACGGGCGCAAGCTGCCACTGGAACGTGTTCCGCGTCTGCAACACGACGCAGATGGAGGCGAACGCGGTCGCCGGCGCGCTCGTCAAGGAATACGGCAAGAAGTTCTATTACATCACGCCCGACTACTCCTTTGGGCACACGCTCGAGACTGGCATGGTCAAGGCGATCGCCGCGCTCGGCGGCGAGAAGGTCGGCGGCGATCTGGTCCCGCTCGGCAGCGTCGACTTCTCGTCGTATCTGATCAAGGCGCAGGCGATGAACCCCGACGTCATCATCTTTCTCGTTCAGGGCGACGACATGCTGAACGCCTTGAAGCAGGCGGTTCAGTTCGGGCTCGACAAGAAGGTCCACCTCGCCGGGGCGCAGCAGGAAATGGAGCCGCTCGAAGGCCTGCCGCCCGAGGCGCGCATCGGAACCTGGGTCATGGAGTGGTATTGGAACCAGCCGGGCGTGCCGCATGTCGCGGAATTCGTCGAGGCGACGAAAAAGCGCACCGGCCGCGTGCCGACCGCGCGCACCTGGTTCGGCTATGTTTCGACCTGGACTTGCGCGCATGCCGCCGAGAGCGCCAAGTCGCTCAAGGCGGTCGACATGGCGAAGGCGTTGCAGGACTTCCGTCTGCCGCCGGAAATCGCCCTCGGGCCGAACCCGGTCATCTATCGCGCCGGCCAGAACCAGCTGATCGCCTCGCTGTTTGTTGGCGACGCGCAAGCGAAGGGCGCGGCGCCGGACGATCTCTTCAAGGTCACCAAGGTCGTCAACGGCGCCGAGGCCGCCGGACCGGTCGGGGAGAGCGGCTGCAAGATGACCTGGCCGACTTGAGCTCCCGGCGAAGAGGCGGGAGGGCGCCACTCCCGCCGCCGCCCCAAACGAAGGCGACGAACCTCATCGCATGACTCAGGTCGTTCTGTTCAACATCTTCAACGGCCTCATCGTCGGCGCGTTTTACGCGCTGATGGCGCTCGGCCTGTCGCTGATCCTCAACCTGAGCGGCGTCATCAACTTCGCCCATGGCGGATTTCTCGCGCTCGGCGCCTATCTCGCCTACACGCTGATCCCCTACATCGGCTTCTGGGGCGCGCTGATCGTTGCGCCCCTCCTCACCGCGGCGATCGGCCTCGTCGTCGAGCGCGTGCTGATCCGCCCGCTCTATGGGGGCGATCCGCTCTACGGACTGCTGCTGACCTTCGGACTCGCCTACATCTTCGAGGACATGACCCGCTTCGTCTGGGGCGCGCAGAGCCTGCCGTTCCAGGTGCCGGCCTGGCTCACGACGTCGCTGTCGAGCCAGTTCTTCTTCGTCACCGGCTATCGCGTGTTCATGGTCGTCATCGTCGTGGCCACGGTCGGTGGCCTGTTCGCGGTCTTGAACCATACGCGTCTCGGCATGCGGATCCGCGCCGGCACGCGCGATCTCGACACGGTGTCGACCCTCGGCGTCAACATCCGGGTGCTTCGCAGCCTCAACTTCGGCATCGGCATCTACATCGCAGGTCTCGCCGGCGTGCTGGCGGCGGGCTTGCTCGGCCTTTCGCCAACAATCGGCGCCTCGCTCATCATGCCGAGCTTCGTTGCGATCATCGTCGGCGGCCTGGGCAGCCTGCTCGGCACGCTGCTCGGCGGCCTCCTGATCGGCATCGCTTCGGGGGTGACGGCGGTCTACTTGCCCTCCGCCACCGAGGCGGTGATGTATGTGATGATGGGGCTCGTGCTGCTGGTACGCCCCCGCGGACTACTCGGCGAAGAGGGGAGGCTGCATTGACGAGAGGGGAGGCTGCGCTCGGCGGCCTGCGCAGCCGCGGCCTCGATGTGGCTGTCGGTCTGGCTCTCCTGTTCATGCCGTTCTGGATGGGAGCGATCGGCGGCTATACCGAGCTCGCCAGCCGCATCGTCGTCATGGGGTTGGCGGCAATGTCGCTCAACTTCCTGCTCGGCTTCACCGGCGTCCTGTCTTTCGGCCACGCCGCCTATTTCGGTCTCGGCGCGTACGGCGCCGCGATGGCGATCAAATACCTGGGCGCCGGGACGATCCCCGCCATGGGGCTCGGCGTGCTGGTCGCGACCTTCGCCGCCATGGTCATCGGCGCGCTGATCGTCAAGCGCCGCGGCGTCTATTTCGCCATGGTGACGATCGCCTTCGGCCAGGTGTTCTATTTTCTCGCCTTTCGTTGGAACGACGTGACGGGCGGCGACGACGGGCTCACCGGCTGGCGCCGCCTGCCAATCGACTTCGGCTTCGTGAGGCTCGACATCGTCGGCAGCGACAAGGCGTTCTATTACTTCGCGCTCGCGATCTTCGCCGTGTGCGTCGGCGCGATGGCGATGCTGCTCGCTTCGCCCTTCGGGCGCACGCTGATCGCCATCCGCGAGAACGAGCGGCGCGCACGGTTTCTCGGCGTGCCGATCGATTTTCACATCTGGCTGTCTTTCGTCATCTCTTGCCTGTTCGTCAGCGTGGCCGGCGCGCTCTATGCGCTGCTCAACAATTTCACTGATCCGCGCGCGCTGCGGTTCGACCTGTCCGGCAATCTCGTCATCATGGCCGTGCTCGGGGGCATGCGTTCGTTCTGGGGGCCGCTGATCGGGGCGGCGATCTTTGTCGCGCTGCAGGACTATGTCTCGAGCCACACCGAAAACTGGATGTCGGTGATCGGGCTCGTCTTCGTGCTGGTCGTGCGCTTCTTTCCGCGCGGGGTCCTGGGCATGCTGCGCAACCCGGCCAAGGCATGACCCTGCTCCAGGTCAACGGCGCCTCGAAGCGCTTCGGCAACCTGATCGCGATCGACGACGTGTCGCTCATGATCGAGCCGGGCGAGCTGCGCGCGATCATCGGGCCGAACGGCGCAGGCAAGACGACGTTCTTCAATCTGGTCAGCGGCCTGTTCTCGCTGACCTCGGGCGCGATCCTGTTCGACGGGCGCGACGTCACTACGCTAGCGCCCGAACAGCGGGTCGCGCGCGGAATGGCGCGTACGTTCCAGATCACCGAAATCTTTCCGGAGCTTTCGGTCGCCGAGAATATCCGCGTCGCGGTCGAAATCGCGGCCGGTTACCGGTTGAAGCCATGGCTCGGCCGCGCCGCGCGCGCCGGCGTCGCGAAGCGGGTCGCGGAGCTTCTCGCCATGGGCGGACTCTTGGAGAAGAGAAACATGCGCGTCGGCGCGCTCTCCCACGGCGACCAGCGGGCGGCCGAAATCATGATGTCGCTCGCCTTGAGTCCGCGCCTGTTGATGCTCGACGAGCCGACCGCGGGGATGGGCGACCAGGAGACCTACGACATGGCCAAGCTGGTGAGGCGGCTGCATCGGCAGGGAGGGCTGACGATCATGCTGATCGAACACGACATGCGCGTCGTCTTCAACCTCGCCGACCGCATCATGGTGCTCGCCGAAGGCCGGGTCTTGGCTGAGGGGACGCCGCAGGAGATCGCCGAAAGCGACAAGGTCCAGGCCGCCTACCTCGGCAAGGTGGCCGCATGATCGCTCTCCGCGCTGAGGGCATCCAGGCCTTCTACGGCAAGAGCCACATTCTGCATGGCGTGAGCCTCGAAGTGCGCGCGGGCGAGATCGTCGCGCTGCTGGGGCGCAACGGGGCAGGAAAGACGACGACCTTGCGCAGCCTGGTCGGCCTGACGCCGCCGCGCCAGGGGCGGGTCGAGGTGTTCGGGGCGGACGTGACAAAATTCCCGTCCTATCGCATCGCGGAGGCGGGCGTCGGCTATGTGCCGGAGGGGCGGCGCATCTTCGCCAACCTGACCGTCGAGGAGAATTTGATGGTCCCGGTCGAGCGCCCGGGACCCTGGTCGATCGCTCGCGTCTACGAGGTCTTCCCGCGCCTCGTCGAGCGCAAGACGAGCAAGGGCGCCCAGCTCTCGGGGGGCGAGCAGGAGATGCTTTCCATTTCGCGCGCGCTGCTTCTCAACCCGAAGCTCCTCATGCTCGACGAGCCCTCGCAAGGTCTCGCGCCGCTGATCGTCGCGGAAGTCTTCAAGATCGTCGCCGCGGCGCGGGAGGAGGGCGTCTCCGTGCTGCTGGTCGAGCAGAACGTCCGCGCCGCCGTGGAGATCGCCGATCGCGCCTATGTGCTCGACGACGGGAAAATCGTCTACGAGGGCGGCGCGCGCGAATTCGGCGCCGACGAGCGGCGCGTGCGCGAACTCGCCGGCGCCAGCGCGGAGAAATGGGCGATGAGCGATTAGCGGGCCGCTCCCTTCACCCCAGGGTTGGGGAGGTGCATGGTCGAGGGGGATTTTGGCGATGAGTTCGGGGGAGCGCGAACGGCTGGTGGTGATTTGGGCAGGTGGCGAGCAAGGTTTTGCGGCAGGAGGTGGCGGCGAAGCGGCTGGGGCTTTGCGTTCGGCAAGCGAAGCGGCTTGTTCGGACCTATCGAGAACGGGGCGGCGCCCGTCTGGTTTCGCGTCAGCGAGGGCTTGCGTCGAATCGTCGTTTGGACGCGGGCGTTCTTGCCGCACAAAACTGCGGCCACGGCTTTCGGGTCAAGGAAGGGCTCGGTACGCTGATCCACGAATTGATAGCGGTATTCATGAGATGATTTGCTCGCCCCCCTCACGCGGCTCTGCGCGCGTTGTTTGCGGCGGACAATTTGGTGGTCTACGAGGGACATACATGATCGTCGTCGGTTTGACGGGCTCGATAGCGATGGGAAAAACGACAGTCGCTTCAATGTTTGTGCAGTTTGGCACGCCAGTCTTTGACGCTGACGCCGCAGTGCGCGACTTCTATTCCGGCGCTGGAGCAAAAGCGGTCGAGAACATTTTTCCGGGTGTGCTCTTCGAGGGCCGAGTCGATCGCGAGCGGCTTTCGCAATTTGTGCTTTGCGACGTGAGCGCGCTCAAGCGTCTCGAAGATCTTGTGCATCCTGTTGTCGCGGCAGCTCGGACTCGATTTGTAGACCAGGCTGCATCCGAGGGGCGACGGCTGATCGTGGTCGATGTACCCTTGCTGCTTGAGATGGGAGGTGAGTCTACCGTCGACATCATCATCGTTGCCAGCGCGACCGAGCCAGTGCAGCGCGCACGGGCTTTGGGTCGCGCCGGCATGACTGAAGCTAGACTTGATTTGATCTTATCGCGACAGATGAGCGATATGGAGAAACGTCGACGTAGCCATTTCATCGTCGATACGAACGGAAGCCACGACAAGACACGCGTCCAAGTCAGACAGTTTCTGCGATCCACTGCCGGATTGGAGGAATGCAAGGGCCATCATGCGTGAAATCGTACTGGACACTGAAACAACCGGCCTTAACCCTTCGGAGGGGCATCGTGTGCTTGAGATCGGTGCGGTGGAAATTGTGCACAAGGTTCTGACCGGCAGGGTTTTCCATCAACTCATCAATCCCGAACGCGACGTTCCAGACGACGCGGTTCGGGTGCACGGCCATACCCGGTTGGCCCTCAAGGAAAAACCGGTGTTTGCGGACGTCGTCGATGACTTTCTCTCCTTCATAGGAGAGGCGCCATTGATCATCCACAACGCAGAATTCGACATGCGCTTCGTCAACGCTGAACTCGCGCGGCTTGAACGAAAGCCGATCGAGATGGATCGAGTTGTCGATACTCTAGCGCTCGCTCGGAAAAAGCATCCCGGCTTGGCGAACAATCTGGACGCGCTCTGCGGTCGCTATCGTATCGATCGGTCGCGACGGGTGAAGCATGGCGCGCTCGTCGATGCGGAATTTCTGGTTGAAATCTACAGCGAACTGACCGGCGGCCGACAGCGCTCACTCTGGTTTGAAGAACTGGGCGAGAACTCAGAGACAATCATCGTCGCCTCTCCACGACCGGTCGGACCGCGCAGCCCACGCGGTCAACTCATCGAGCTAGACGAGGCGGCCGCGCACTTAGAGTACGTCAGAACGCTTGGCGAAGGGGCAATCTGGCTTCACTACGTGTAGTTGAGTCGGCTTCACGCACTGCGTTGCGGTTGTTGGGCGCCGGCAGCCGCCAACCGCTGCAGGTAAAGCGCGTGAAAGTCGATCGGATCTAGGTAGAGGGGCGGATAGGAGCCTCCGCGCACAGCTTCAGCGATAATCTGCCGGGCGAAGGGAAACAACATGCGCGGCCCTTCGATCATGACCACGGGCTGCACCTGCTCGGGTGGAAAATTCTCGACTCGGACGACCCCAGCGTAGTTGAGTTCAAACTTGAAAATCGTCTCGGACCCTTCTCCGGCGCCACCCTCGAGCATCAAGCTCACTTCGAAGTCGCTGGCCGTGAGTTGGCGCGCGTTTACGTTAATCTGCACGGAGAGATTTGGTGTAATCTGTTGTGGGCCAAGCGTCCGTGGCGCGTTAGGGTTTTCGAAGGAGAGATCCTTGGTATACTGAGCCAAAATGGAAAATCTTGGATTCGTCTCTACGGCACCGGCCCCGTTGCCGCTTTGATCCGCCATCATTGATTACTCCAATTTTTCAGCCTCGCTCGAGCGTCCTTTGCCCGCATGGCGAAATCGAGGCTCACCCGCGCGTCGCGTAGCACGTCATTGCCGGTCAAACAAGCACACGAGGGGCGGTGTTATTCCACCAATCATAAAACAACGCCACGAGGCGGGCCGCCAAACGACAGCGCCAAGTCATGAGTGACGAAGCCGCCCCAGTCCCAATGGTTCTTCAACTCGTCGAAAACATTCTCTCCATCGCCGCGGTCGCGATAGAGCTGGCCAAAGGTTTCCAGAGCCTCGACGAGCGTGGTCGCGAGAACCTGATATTCCCAAATCTCCCCGCTCGGGCCGATTTCGAGGAAGGCGAGCCGAGGCTGTCCATCCTCGTCCATCGCGGGCGTCGCGAGCGCGCCTTTCACGCGCCGCCGCAAGACCGATGACGCGCCGTTGTCGGCTCCAGCCTTGGCCCGAATCGGCCCAATCGCTCTGCCCCGACAGACGCTCGATCGCGCGTTCGACGTTGGCGGTCAGCCGTAACTTGAACAAATACGGCAAAGCGCGCCGCTCGCCTTCGCTCATGACCCTCTCATTGCCGAAGCCCTTGTCGCGCGCAAAAGAGAAGGCCAACAATCGCGCGGCGTTCGATCCAAAAACGCCCACAGGCTAGGCGCGCCGTGATGGGAAGCGTGCTCGTCGCCCGCGCTCACATCGACGCCGAGAACCAATCGCGTCCCCGCCATCGAATCGGTGTGATAGCAGTGGCTTGGCCGCCCAGGCTTCTTGGGATTGTAGCCGACCACCGCTCCTTCCTGATGGCCGTAGAGGAACGTAGAAGTTAATTGGCAGTACACCAAGACTAGTCGGGCCGACAATCACCCCGGCGTTACGAACCCTTCTTCGCCAACGCCTCAAGTTTCTTTTGAATTACCCACAGCTGATCTCGTAGTCTCTCTATTTCCTCGGCGGAGCTGGCGTCAAGTGAGCGTGGCTCTGCAACGGGTACCGCTGTCGTTGCGAAAGGCGAAAAAACGCCTAAAGCTTGATGAAACGCGGCCAAATTCTGCTGAGTTAATTCTTGCAAGACGTTAAAAGAGCTAGATGGAAAAGCACCAGCACTGAACATTCGACTCGCTGCATCGCTTATTGCTTGCTTCTCACCTGTAAATCTATCGATGGAAAACTCCAAATAGCTGGGCAATAGCGCTTGCATACTGTCGCCGTAGAACCTGATTAGCTGTCGAAGAAAAGTTGTCGGTAGTAGCGATTGGCCTTCAATTCCTTCTTGTTCGAATATTATCTGGGTGAGAACAGACCGTGTAATATCCTCATTAGTTTTCGCATCGAATACTACGAAGTCATCCCCGTTCTTTACCATCTTCGCGAGATCCGCCAATGTTACATACGTGCTTGAAGCTGTATTATACAACCGGCGATTCGCGTATTTCTTGATCATGGTTGGAGTGGAGTCGGCCATGTCGTTCCGGAGCCAATGGTGCGCGGCGTTCCCTATGAGCCTCTTGCAAAACCCCTTTTTCCGGGAATCAAAACGGAATCGGATGGAGCACGAATACGAATCGGAGCGCGAACCCCGTTCTATTTTGCAAGTTCCTCCTATGTCAACGCAATATAGTCGTTTTTTGCGGTGCACGGAATTTATTTTTTGCATCGCACCCTTTGGCTTGTGGGTAGCGTTATCCCGTCGAGAGCCCCCGCATCAAGTCCAGGATCAAGATGCTATGGGGGTTGGCGGCCGCGAGATTGGTTATCCTGAAGGTTGTCCAACACCTGAGCAGGAGCATCCAATGAGCGAAGCTTTCGATCCGCGCAAATCCACGACCGCCTTCGA
>Ga0074046_10004190_pt1 | contig 11840 bp, 8 predicted proteins | sample BogForMeECP23OM3_FD_94441 | JGI IMG/M metagenome (GOLD analysis project Ga0074046, IMG submission 94441) | Bog forest soil microbial communities from Calvert Island, British Columbia, Canada - Bog Forest MetaG ECP23OM3 | ecosystem: Environmental > Terrestrial > Soil > Wetlands ...
CGCCGGGTAGCCAACCTCGTCCAGAGCGAGCTCACCAGCCGCCTCAGAGCCAAAGGCCTCGACCTCGAGCAGTCGCCCATCTCCATGAAGGGGGTGGCCCAGGCCGCCGACCTCACCGAAGAAGGCAAGTTGTCGAGTAAACAGCTTAAGCAGCTCTTTGACACTGCCTTCGAAACCGGTGAAGACTTCGGCGTCGTCTACGAGCGCGAAAAGCCTCAGCAGATCAGCGACGCGTCTGCCATCGAAGCCATGATCGACGAAGTCATCGCCGCCAATCCAAAGCAGATCGAGCAATATCGCGGAGGCAAGAAGACCGTCGCCGCATTTTTCGTCGGCCAGGTCATGAAGCTCTCGAAGGGACAGGCCAACCCGGCCCTCCTCAACGAACTCGTCGTCCGCAAGCTCGACGGCTAATTTATTCCTACTTTAGGGAGCGGCATTTACAGTAGGTTCGCATCGAAGGTGTAGAAACGCGCGCAGGGATGCCGAAACCGAATGAAAGCTCTCGATCTGCTCTTTGGAAAACCACTTGCAACCAGTGAAGAACGTGGCGAAGCGGTTGGCCCTGTCGCCGGTATCCCGATCTTCGGTCTGGACGCACTCAGTTCCGCGGCCTACGGCCCCGAAGCCGCGCTGACGCTGCTCATCCCGCTCGGACTTCTCGGCGTACATCTGATCGTTCCAGTAACGACTGCCATCATCATCCTCCTGGTGATCGTCTACTTCTCCTACCGCCAGACGATCGAAGCTTACCCGCAAGGCGGTGGTTCCTACACCGTGGCAACAGAAAATCTGGGTAATGGTCCCGGACTTCTCGCCGCCGCCGCGTTGATGATCGACTATATCCTCACCGCCGCTGTCGGTATCTCCGCTGGAGTCGGCGCCCTCATCTCCGCCGTTCCCAGCCTGCAGAAACACACCCTCCTTCTCTGCCTGGCGATCCTCATCATTCTTACGATCATCAATCTGCGCGGCGTCCACGACACGGGCGTCGCCTTCATGGTTCCGACGTATCTGTTCCTGGCCACGCTGCTGATCGTGATCGCGGTGGGCCTGTTTCATACCCTGGCCAACGGCGGACACCCGACGCCCATCGTAACGCCGCCAAAGCTGCCGACTGCAACCGCAGTGCTGTCCCTGTGGCTCGTACTGAAGGTCTTCGCCAGCGGCTGCACCGCCATGACCGGCGTCGAGGCTGTCTCCAACGGCGTCAAGGCGTTTCGCGAGCCGACGACAAAGAACGCAAAACTCACCCTGACGATCATCATCGCTCTGCTCATCATTCTGCTGGCCGGCATCGCCCTCCTCTGTCGGTGGTATGGCATCGGAGCCACAAATCCCGAAGGTCCTGGCTACCAGAGCGTGCTCTCGCAACTCACATCTGCCGTGATGGGGCGCGGCACCTTCTACTACGTCACCATTGCGTCGATTCTGCTGGTCCTGTCCCTCTCGGCGAACACCGCGTTTGCCGACTTCCCCCGTCTCACCCGCTCGATCGCCTTGGATGACTACCTGCCGCACGTGTTCTTCATCCGTGGCCGCCGCCTTCTCTATTCGTACGGAATCGCCGCTCTGGTCACACTCACCGGGCTGCTGCTTATCCTCTTTGGCGGAGTTACCGACCGGCTAATCCCGCTCTACGCTGTCGGAGCCTTTACGGCCTTCACGCTCTCGCAGGCCGGAATGGTGGTGCACTGGCTTCGTAGTAACCGCGAGCTGGGCTGGCGCCTGCGCGCTGTCGTCAATGGCATCGGAGCCGTTGCCACCGGTATCACCACGCTCGTCGTTCTGGTCGCCAAGTTCGTCGACGGAGCCTGGGTAACCGCCCTGCTTGTGCCGTCGATGATCTTCCTGATGACGCAAGTCAAGCAGCACTATCGGCGCGTGGAGGTAGACACAGACAATCCAAAGTCCTTGAGCATCGAAAACATCAAGCCGCCCATCGTCATCATTCCCATCGACCGCTGGAGCCGGCTTTCAGAAAAGGCCTTGAAGTTCGCCCTCGGCATATCGCCGGAGGTTATCGCCGTGCATGTCGAGGGAAGCGACGACAGCCACAGCATCTGCGACGAGTGGGAGCACAAGGTCGCCGCGCCCTTGCGCGAAGCTGGACTCGAAGTTCCCAGACTCGTGACTCTCAAGTCGCCTTACCGGTACATCCTCGCGCCCGTGTTGGATTTCATTCTCGAGCAGGAGAAGAACAACGAGAACCGGCAGATCGCTATCCTGGTTCCCGAGTTGGTTGTGACCCACTGGTGGGAGAATCTGCTGCACAACCAGCGCGCGAACCTGCTGAAGGTGCTCCTGCTGGTAAAGGGCAACCAGCGAACTCTGGTCATCAATATTCCCTGGTATCTTGAGGGGCATTGAGCCGAGCTGCCGCGAATCATCGCCTCTCGCGCATTCTGCTTCGCGATTCGTCCTTCATCGAGTATGCTGCGCTCTAAATGTCCACTGTCCCAGGCCCATGTCCTCGAGACCCGGCTAACCCACCTCCGCTAGCCTTGAAGCGCGCGCTGCGCTTTCGCGACCTCACCCTGTTCTATATCGTCAGCGGACTGAGCGTGCGCTGGGTCGCCACCGCCGCGGCTGCAGGCCCGAGCACGCTGGTCGTCTGGATCTTCGCGCTCTGCGGCTTCTTCATCCCTCTCGCCGCCTCCGTGCTCGAGCTCTCTTCGCGCTACCCCGCCGAAGGAGGCCTCTATGTCTGGACCCGCGAAGCCTACGGAGACTTCTCCGGCTTCATCGCTGCCTGGACTTACATGATGAGCAACCTGCCCTACTTCCCGGCCGTACTCTACTTCGGCGCAGGGTCAGTCCTCTTCGCCTTCGGAGCGCGCGGCCAGCATCTCACGACAGACACTCGCTACTTTTTGATCTTTGCGCTCGCGTGGCTGGGATTCATCACGCTCATGAACATCGTCGGCGTGAATGCCGGAAAATGGCTGAATAATATCAGCTCGCTTGGCAGCATTGTTCCCATCTCATTGCTCGTCGTACTCGCCGTGATCTCCTGGGTCCACTTCGGATCCGCTACCAGCTTTGCGCCCAATGAGTTGATCCCGCGCCCCAGCCTCAGCAACGCCATCTTCTGGTCCACCATTTTCTTCGCCTTCGGAGGCTGCGAGGCCGGCTCCTTCATGGGCGAGGAGATCGACAACCCGCGCCGCATCATTCCTCGCGCCTTGCTCGTCGGCGGAACCATTCTCGCCGTCGCCTACATCGCCGGCACCGCCGCGCTCCTCGTGGCGATTCCTTCCGACGCAGTGCACGGCGTCGACGGATTCATGCGCGGCATGATGACCCTGTGCACCCGGCTGCACCTGGCCTGGCTCGCCGCTCCGGCGGCACTGCTTCTGGGATTAAACGCAGTCGGCGGAGCCGCGGCCTATCTGTCCTCAACTTCGCGGCTGCCATTTGTAGCAGGTATTGACTGTTATTTTCCGCCCGTCTTCGGACACATCCATCCGCGCTTCAAAACACCATGGGTCGCGATCGGCACCTATGGACTCGCCGGCATGATCGTCGCGCTCCTCAGCCAGGCCGGCACCTCCGTTCGCGGAGCCTATGACGTTCTGGTCAGCATGTCGATCATTGCCTACTTTATCCCCTATTTGTTTCTCTTCGCCTCCATGATCCGCCTGCAGGACCGCCCCGCCGGTCCGGACGTCATCCGCGTCTCGGGTGGCCGTCCCGTAGCCATCACGCTCGCAGTCATCGGACTCCTCAGCACCGCCCTCACCATCGTCCTCTCCGTCATCCCCGGAGACGACGAGCCGCACAAACTCCTCGCCGTTGCAAAAGTGCTGATCTCGACCGCCGTCCTCATCGGCATCGGAGTCGCCATCTTCCTCCGCGCCGAACGCAAACGCCGCCGCGCCACACCACAAGCGTCATAACTCCGGTGAAACGAGGGCTTTTATCTCGAGATAGCGCATCGATGGCGCAAAAGTGCTTGTCGGTACTAATCGGGAACTATTTGAAGTGTCACTCGTAAGGTGACTGTGCTCCGGTCAACTCGCGCCTTGCCCGTGACTCGCCCAAGATCAGGAACATCGATGCATAATTCTCATTCCTGTAGTCGCGAGTGAACGCGATGCTTCTCAGAACGCTACACAGCCGGGGAGGTCACGCCTGGACCGCGAGCGCGGCGGGCAGGATGAAATGAAAAGTGGCGCCTCGTCCCGTATTGGCGGTCGCCCACAAGTGACCGCCGTGCGACTCGACGATGGAACGGCTGATCGCCAGTCCCATGCCGGAGCCTTGAGGTTTGGTCGTAAAGAAAGCATCGAAAATCTGGTCCGCGTCGCCAGCCGGCAGCCCCATACCCGTGTCGCTGACCGAGACGACCAGGTTGCCCTCCTGGTCCAATTGCGTCTTTATCGTGAGTACTCCGCCGGTCTCCTTCGTCGCCTCGATGCCGTTGAGCATCAGGTTCATCAATACCTGCTGCAGTTGCACCCGATCGGCCATGACTTTAGGAAGCTCGACTGCAAGGTCGGTCCGCATGGAGATTGAATGCCGCTTGGCCTCACTGCGCAGCAGGACGAACATCTCGCGCACCAGTTCGTTCACATCGACAAACTCACGTTCGGGTGGAGCGCCTTTCTTGTAGAACGACCGCAGACGATTGATGATATCGGCCGCGCGGGTTCCGTCCTTAATGATTCTCGTTGTCGACTCGCACGCTCTTTCCACATCTGGCTGCTCGCGCTTAAGCCAGCGCAGGGAGGCATTGGCATTCAGGATTGTCGCGGTGATGGGCTGCATTAGTTCGTGAGACAGAGAGGTGGCCAGCTCTGCCAGCATGCTGATCCGGTTCACATGGGCGAGGTCTGCCTCCAGCTGACGCAATCGTTCACGCTCTTCCTCGGCACGCTTTCGGTCGGTGATGTCGTTGCTGGTTTCGAGAATCGCGAGCGGCGTACCCTTATCGTCGCGCTGTAATGACCACCGGCTCGCCACTACTACCTGGGCCCCGCCCTTCGTGGTACGTACAAGCTCGCCTTCCCAGCGGCCATTGCTTAGCAACTCCGCTCTGATCTGCTCGAACGGCACTGGGAACACTGACTCCAGCAACTCAAGGGTAATTTGGTATTGGGCTTCTTCTGCGGTCCACCCGTACAACTCCTCCGCGCCTCGATTCCAGTACGTGATTCTGAAATCCATATCGCGGACGAAAATAGCATCGTGGGTGAGACTAAGAAGATTAGCCTGCTCCCGCAGAATTTCTTTGGCCCCCTTGCAATCTTCGAAAGCATCTGCGTGGACGAAGCCATTTCGGACTGCAGGGTACCGAAGCGGTGATTTAAATACCGCTTTCATTTCAGCTCCTTCCGAACCATGGCTCTGGCGCTCAATCGTCTCAAGCATTCTCGGTGTGCTCCTTTTCTTTTGTTCGTTCCTCGGGACGTATTCGTCGTTTCTCTTGTGACCCATTCACAGATGGTGAATGTGGTGAGTACGGCGAATCTGGTAACTAAAGGTGAATCTCGTGACTAGGTCGGTCATCCGTATTCTTAACGACAGGCTTTTGGGAAGTCCTTCAGAAAGCTCTGAAAAAAGATAAAAAACTCTGAATCGCCACTAGCCGCTTGATTATGAGCAACTTGTACAGTTTCGGGGAGTTTGTGCTGGATCCAGGTCGGCGCGCGCTGTCTTGCGCGGATTCACCCGTTTCTCTTACCCCTAAAGCGTTCGATGTCCTGACCTTCCTCGTTCAGAACCCCAACCGTCTGGTCACCAAGGGGGAGTTGCTGCAGGCGGTATGGGGCGACACGTTTGTAGAAGAAGGAAATCTGACGCAATATATCTCCCATTTACGCAAGGCCCTCGGGGACAACTCGGAAGACCGCTTGATCGTGACCATCGCTCGAAAGGGTTATCAGTTCACGGGGAGTGTAGTTGCCGATGCAGAAATGGGAGACATTTCAAAGCGAACCGCGGTTCAAATCCCCGCGGCCAAGCGTTGGCAGACCGATCCGCCACCCGTCCTCGCGTTTCCAGCGAAAGAGGCAGTTCCAAAAGCACAAAAGCCCTGGCAGAGAGTTCCGGTCGTGGCCGGGTCTGCTGTCATTTTGGCAGTCGTCGCCGCCTATATGTATATGTCCTGGCGGCACTTTCGGACTATTACCCCGCCAAAATCAGAAAAAATCATGCTCGCCGTACTGCCGTTTGAGAATCTCACCGGCGATCCTAATAAGGAATATCTCGCCGACGGTCTGACCGAGGAGACGATTTCGCAGTTAGGGCGGCTTAACCCGGAACAGTTGGGTGTGATCGCGCGAACCTCCGTCATGGGATACAAGCACAAGGACGAACGCCTGGACCAGATTGGACGCGATCTTTCTGTGCAGTATGTGCTGGAAAACAGCCTCCGCGAAAGCGAAAATCACATTCGTCTTACCGCTCAGCTTATTCAGGTAAAGGACCAGACTCACCTGTGGGCACAGGATTACGACTATCCGGCGAAAGACATTCTTAATGTCGAAGACGATGTAGCCAGGGCTGTGGCACACGAAGTCCGGCTGCGTTTGACTTCGCAACAACAAGCAGAGTTGGCGCGGCCACGCCCAGCTAATCCGGAAGCCTTCGATGCCTACATGCAGGGGTACTACCACTTTGAACGGAACACCAACAAAGATACGGACATGGCTGCAAAGTATTACGAACGGGCGACTCAGCTTGATCCCTCCTATGCTTTGGCTTGGGTCGGGCTGTCTCGGGCACGCAACTGGCAGGCCAACACTGGTCTTATTCCCGCTGAGGAGGGTCGCCGGCTTGCGCGTGAAGCAGTTGAGCGAGCTTTAGCGCTGAACCCGAACCTGGCAGAGGCCCATGTCCAAATGGGACGGATCAAGAGAGTGGACGACTTCGATTGGGCTGGAGCGGACGCTTCCTTCCAGCGGGCGGTTGCTCTCGAACCGGGAAATCCCGACAGTGTAAGCTCGGCGGCTTCCTCGGCAGCCTTGCTCGGCCGTTTTGACGAAGCTCTTCGATTAAACCACCGAGCCGTTGAATTGGATCCGCTCAATGCAGATAGTTGGGAGAACCTTGGAGAGAACGAGTTTTACATCGGGCACCTGGACGAAGCCGCAGCGGATATCAAGAAGGCCCTTGAACTGAGCCCCGATGTCTGGGACGGCCCTATGCTGTTAAGCCTGATCTATGTGATGCAGGGGCGGCCGCAGGATGCTTTGGCTGAAATCAAGCTAGTACGCTCTGATGTCCCGTGGGGCCGTGCGTTTCTGTATTCGATTGCGTACTACGCGCTTGGTCGGGAAAAGGAGTCGGACGCCGCATTGAGTGAGTTAATTGCGAAATATCACGCAAGTGCTGCGTACCAGATCGCCGAGGTTTATGCGTTCCGGAACCAGTCCGACGAAGCGTTCGAGTGGCTGGACCGGGCTTATGCCCAGCGTGACGACGGCTTGGCCGAAACGAAAGTGGACCCCCTGCTGAAGAGCTTGCACAAGGACCCGCGATATGCCGCGTTCTTGAAGAAAATCCATCTGCCGACCTGACTTATGTAGGCGGGTGGCCCACCCTTGATTTCTCTCGACCCGCCACGGCAGCTGCCGGAAGCTGATCGGCTACCCAGGTTACCTCGGGCACGTTCTAGTTACGAAGGAAGTAATCAGTCTCTAGCCCGGCACGGCAGTGGTTTTGAGCAATATTGTTGAGATGGCACAGACAGCAAACTTTGACCGTTGCTCCCTCCAGAAAGTCTTCAGGAACATTTAAGGTGCGACAGAGAGGATTGAGTTTGTATAGAGGAGAGGCCGCACTGTGCGAATTCTGCTGATGGAAAAGAAACCAAAGTAGGTAACGCGGTGATTCTGTGTGGTGCTCTGCACCAGCAGGCGAGGACGGCAATGAAATCGGCGTCTCGAATTTCGACTTGGCTCGTCAGCTGCCTGACGGTGTTCTTCTTTACAGGGCCTGCTTTGAGCTACTCGCAGGATGTCCAAAGCGGGACTGGACCTCTCAAAAAGGTCGCTGACATCCCAATGCCGGGACCCGCGGTTCGGTTCGATTATCAAAGCCTCGATCCGTTGAGCAGCCGGCTGTACATCGCGCACATGAATGCCGATCAGCTCGTTGTTTTCGATACTTCGAAAAGGCAGGTTGTCGCCAACCTCGACGGTTTCAAACGCGTGCATGGCGTGTTTGCCGCTCCCGAGATTCATCGTCTCTATGCTTCAGTGACGGGGAGCCATCAGGTCGCTGTGGTCGATACTCAAACTCTCAAGATCGTGGCTACTGCCGGACCCATCAGCTATCCGGACGGGCTGGCATACGCTCCTAAGCAGAATAAGGTGTTTGTTTCTGATGAACATGGGGGCGTCGACGCGGTCATCGACGCGACCAGCAACACGCTCACCGCGAAAATTCCTCTCGGCGGAGGGGCTGGAAACACAGTCTACGATCCAGGGTCTGGACACATATTGGTGGCTGTCCACGGTGTGAACCTGATCGTTGCCATCGATCCGGCTACCGACAAAATCATTGGTCAATACCCGCTGCCCTGGATTGAGAACCCACACGGAATAGCGCTCGATGTCAGTGATCGCATCGCGTTTGTGGCCGGTGAAGAGAACCATTCGCTCGCGATGATCGACCTGAACACGATGAAGGTCATTTCGACCTATCAGGTGGGCGATGACCCCGACGTGCTCGCGTTTGATCCAGGACTCAAGAGGCTGTACGTCTCCGCTGAATCCGGCACTGTCACCATCTTCCAAAGCAGCAATCGAAAGCTGGTTCTGCTCGGTTCCTTCAACATGCCCCACGCACATACGGTTGCCGTTGACCCGCAGACGCACCTCGTCTACTTTCCTTTGGAAAATATCGACGGGCACCCACTTTTGAGAATCATGAAACCGGTGGATCAGAAGTAGGCGAATACAGAGGGACGATATGGAACTGCGCTGGACATGGATCTGCTATGGGCACCGTCGGAAAATTGTGCAGTCGCTCGCTGGGCTCTTGGTTATGTTCCTCTCACTGGCTACGGGCCTTGCACAGGAGCCAAAAGCTCACTTTGTCGGATCGGAGAGTTGCAAAGGATGTCACACTACCGAGTACACCGGCTGGAAGCAAACTCGGATGGCAAACGTTGTCCGCGATCCACGCGAACATCCGGAGGCTGTAATCGGCGATTTCACACATGCCGATCCATTGCGCACGTTCGATCTTGATCAGGTTGCGTTTGTATACGGGAGCCGTTGGAAGCAACGTTACTTCACGAAGCGAGGGGACGACTATTTCCCGCTCCCGGCCCAGTGGGATGTGAAGAAGGGCAAGTGGCTTCCGTATCATGTGGAGGCGGGGACGGATTGGTGGGTACCCTTCTACGGTCCCACTAATTTTGATCGCCCCACGGGACCGACATGCGACGGGTGTCACTCCGTCAACTACGACTTACAAACCAAGCACGTAACCGAATGGAATGTCGGCTGCGAGAAATGCCACGGTCCCGGAAGCCTGCACGTCGCTCATCCGACGAGGCAGAACATCGTTAATCCTGAAACTCTCGATTACGTGCGCGGAAATGACACCTGTATCCAGTGCCACAGCCAGGGACAGCCGCTCAGCAATCCGATCGCTGGCAAATACTACGACTGGCCTGTTGGCTTTCTGCCGGGCCAACGGCTGGCCGATTACTGGAAGCTCGAAGAATTGAAACCGGGAACAACCAATTTCTATCAATACGCCGATCTCATCGCGCACAAGAACCGGATGCAAGGCAATGACTTCGTTCAAAGCGTTATGTACCACCGGGGGATTCGCTGCTTCGATTGCCATCAAGTGCACAGCAATCAGAACATCGCCGATCTGAATGCAGTCGGCAACGCTGTTTGCCTGTTCTGCCATACGAAGGAGAACCCCGCGGGACTCAAAGGGACGGTAAGCGAACACACCCACCATGCGGAAGGAAGCGCCGGCAGCCAGTGCGTCACATGCCACATGCCCAAGATCGAGCAAACCATCAAGGACAACTTCGTGAGTGCTCACACCTTCCGTTTCATAACGCCTAAAGAAACGGAGCAGTCAGGCATTCCAAACCCCTGCACCTCTTGTCATACGGACAAGTCAACTGTCTGGGCAACCAATGAACTGAAAAGTTGGTCAACGACATCGCCCTGGCGGGTGGCTCAGTAGATTTGGATTTAAATACCTGAGGAGCCTGATCACGCGTGGCGTCTAGTGAATTGTAGGCGGGTGACCCGCCCTTGATTTCTCTCGAACCCGCACGAATGAGGGTGGGAGGAACAGATCTGAATTCGCGCAACGACCCTGCACCCCATTCCCTAATCCCTGCTTTTCTTGGCCGAGAATTTCCCCCAATCCGGTAAAATAGAAATAGAGACCAAAGAAGCCCGCCCACCGGCGGCTTTTTCATTGTTCAGGAGCTAATCATGCCCATCGTCCGCCTTTGCGCCTGCAAACCGATCCCTCCAGCAACCCGCAGCGGCAGAACCACTTACGGGCGGCTCCAATAAAATGAAACGGTTACGGGATTCGGCCCGCTTTGCTCCCTGTAAGTCCAGCCGCAACAAACGGTTACGAGACTTCATCAATGGAATGAAACGGTTACAAACCTGCCCGAATAAGTAGCCTGGAATGAAACGGTTACAAAAGTGGCAAAAACCGGGGGAGGGGTACCCCACGTCCGGATTTTCGGACGTGGGCTCCTACTTCGTGTTGATCAGCCATAATAAAAATATGCTGGTACTCGCCTCCGCATCGCCGCGCCGCAAGGAATTGCTCGCTCAGGCCGGCTTCATCTTCACCATCGCGCCCGCTGCGATCCCGGAAGATCCCATGCCCGACGAATCACCCATCGCCTATGTCGTCCGTCTTGCCCGTGAGAAGGCCCAGGCCGTTTATGCACAACTTTCGGCACAGAACAACGAGGACGATCCGCTCCTCGTCCTGGGCGCGGATACCACAGTCGTCGCTCCCAACGGAGAAATCCTCGGAAAGCCCTCCGACCCCGCCGACGCCGCCCGTATGCTGCGCCTTCTATCCGGAGCCACCCATCAAGTCATCACCGGAGTCGCGCTGGCCACACAGGCCGGCGTCGAAACCGCCGCCGAGGTCACCCACGTCACCGTGCTCACGTTGTCTGAAGAGGAAATCGCCGCCTACATCGCGACCGGCGAACCCGCGGACAAGGCCGGGGCCTACGCCATCCAGGGCAGTGCCGCCCGCTGGATACCGCGCATCCACGGCTGCTTTTTCAATGTGGTCGGATTGCCCCTGGCGCTGGTTTCGAGCATGATCGAAGGCACCATTTCGCGGATCGAGAAGTCAGCCCGAGCTATCCCCGAAACCGCGGCAGCTTCATCCATTTGAGCTTCCGTTCCAGCTTCTCGAACGAAGGATCGGCGGACACGAGTGTGGCGTTGTATTCGATCGCCAGGGCGGCCGCAAAGCTATCGGCATAGCCGAGCTTGTATCTGTATTTGAGGATCGACGCCTGCACCGTCCGATCGATATCTGCTTCGGCAATCGAAACCACCTGTTGCAGCTCGCGGATCATCTGGAGCGCTCTCGTCTCCTCTATCGATTTCAGGAGCACGTATAGAGCCTCGCCGAGGTTGATCACCGATACTGATAAATGAGCCGTACCTTGCTGTACATCGAGTACGAGCGACTTTACTTTTTCGCTGCCGTCGTTCACAGCTCCCATTAGGTAGCGAAGCACGGCATTGGCGTCGAGGACATAGTGCTTCACTGCCGGTCTTCTCGCTCCCGTTCTTTACGGCGTTCCTCAATCAGCATCTTTTCAAGGTTATGGCCCTTCATTGACCCATACAGCGCAAGCACAGCCG
>Ga0074046_10004192_pt1 | contig 11836 bp, 8 predicted proteins | sample BogForMeECP23OM3_FD_94441 | JGI IMG/M metagenome (GOLD analysis project Ga0074046, IMG submission 94441) | Bog forest soil microbial communities from Calvert Island, British Columbia, Canada - Bog Forest MetaG ECP23OM3 | ecosystem: Environmental > Terrestrial > Soil > Wetlands ...
GTCGCGCGCGCCGCCCAGGAAGCAGCGGAGAATGCCTTTGCCCTCAGGCGCGCGATGCGGGAATTTGTTGTGGACGAAGGTGCAGGCCAGCATGCGCGTGCCTTCGCTGCGCGGCACCAGGAATCCGAAGCCCGGCGGCAATGCCTTAAGCTGGTCCATGTAGTAGCCGAGCGTGACCGTGATCGAGGAGCTGTAGGTGATGTCGAGGAGGTTGCGGGCCAGGCTGCGGTCCACGCCGTCGAGCAGGGTGCCAGCGACGTTCGCCGGAGTGGCAAGGATCACGGCGTCGAAACGCTCGTCGCCGTTCATCTCGATGGAGACGCGCCATCCTCCATCCTCGGGATAGATACGCCGCACATGGTTACGCAGCCGGATCGACTCGGGATCGAGCCGGTCGAGAATGGCGTCCACCAACTGCTGCATGCCATCTTTCAGCGAGGTGAACAGGGGACGCGGTGGCTGCTTGAGGCCAGCTTGCGCCATCTTTTTGTGCGCCGCCAGCATCGCCCGGCTCAGGGAACCGTACTTCTCCTCCATCTCGACGAAGCGTGGCAGCACGGCGCGCGCGCTGAGTTTCGCCGAATCGCCTCCGTAGACTCCCGACAGCAGCGGGTCGGCGAGCCGGTCCACAACTTCCGCGCCGAAATGCCGCTCCACGAGTTCGGCAACAGTTTCGTCGTCGTGCATGGGGCGCGGCGGATGCAGCAACTCGCGCGCCATGCGAATCTTCGTGCTCCACGAGAACAGCGGCGACAGCGCTGTCGGCAGAATTCGCGTGGGCACCATGAACATCAGCCCGTCGGGCATGACCACCAGACGGCCGTTGACGACGATGTAGGTTTTCCGCTGCGCGTCGTTGGAACCGATGAGCTGGTCGGCGATACCCAGCTCTTTGCAGAGAGCCAGGGCCCACGGCTTTTCAGTGAGGAAGGAGTCAGGACCGGCCTCGACGAGGCAGCCCTCAACGCGATCGGAATACATGGAGCCGCCCAGCCGCTGGCCGCTCTCAAAGAGCGTGTATTCCAACTCCGCTCCGGAGGCGCGCGCCTTCTCCAAATAGAACGCGGCGCTCAACCCGGAAATGCCTCCACCGACAATGGCAATCCGCTTCATGCAGATTTGTTCATTACGAAATTTTCTCAGCCGGGACGGCTGCTTTGCAATCCGGAGTAAAGGCACTGAGCCGCGCCCGTGCCAAATCGGCAACGGCGCGAATAAAAAGTGGAGAATCGTTGAGGGATTCGGCGCGATACAGCTTGATGCCGCGCTCCCTGGAGAAATCGCGGAACAGGATATCAACGTCGAACAGGATTTCGACGTGATCGCAGACGAAGCCGATGGGCTGGACGAACACGGCCGTTTGGCCCGCGTCGCGCAAGCTTGTGATGGTGTCTTCGACGGTTGGGCCAAGCCATTCACCGCCCGACATGCCTTGGCTTTGAAATGCGAAGCACCAGGCGCCGATCTCGGCGACGCGTGCTGCCACCAGCGCCGCCGTCTCGCGGGTCTGCGCCTCGTAAGGGTCACCTTCGGCGATGGTGCGCTGCGGAACACTGTGCGCGGTGAAGAGCACCGGAATCTGCGAGCCTTGTTCTGCGCAGGCTTTTGTCCAACCGGCTCGTAGTCTCTCCGCAAAAGCTTCAATCAGTAATGGGTGGTCGTGCCATTCCTCTACGAAGTCGATGGCGAACGGTGCCCTGTTTCCGAATAGCACCTGCTTGTAAAGGCCGACGCTGGTACGCGAATTGTGCGGGGCCAGGCAGATCGCAACGGCGCGCTCAACACCGTCCGCTGTCATCTGCTGCAGCGTGTCAGCAATAAACGGATGCCAGTTGCGCATGCCGACGTACGCCAGGATACCCAGTTCACGCGAGACACCATCGGCCTGTTGACGTGTGATCCGAGTGAGCGGCGAGCTGCCGATGAGCGAGTAGCGATGCTGCACCTCGCGCACCACGGCTTCCGCCATGGGACGCCCGCGCGAAATGTTCTGCAAGAACTCCGGGATGTCTTCGAATCGCTCGGGACTGCCGTGAGCGATCAGCAGGACGGCGTCTTTGCTCAAAGCGCCCTCGAGGTCGTCGCTGTGGAGCTGAACTCGTGCACAAATTGCGCCAGGTCCTTCACGTTGTCCACCGGCGTGTGCGGAAGAATGCCGTGACCGAGGTTGAAGATGTGCCCGGGACGACCGTCAGCGAGCCGGAGAATGTGCTCAGCGCGCTGTTTCAGCTCACGCCACGAGGCAAACAGCAGCACGGGGTCGAGATTGCCTTGGACAGCGCGATCATGTCCGACCGTCCGCCAGCCTTCGTCGAGCGGAACGCGCCAGTCAAGGCCGATCACCTCCGCGCCTGTTTCCGACATGGAGGGCAGCAACGTGGCGCTGTCGGTGCCGAAGTAGATGATGGGCACGTGCGTTTCCTTTTGCAGACGCTGGATGAGTTGCGTCGTGGGCACCAGCGCGTAGCGACGGTAGTCTTCCACGCTCAGGCAGCCCACCCAACTGTCGAAGATCTGCAGCGCGTCGGCGCCGGCGCGCACCTGCTCGGCAGCGTATTCGGCGAGAACGTCAACCAATTTGCCGACCAGTTCCTCCCAGACTTCGGGCGAGTTGTACATCAGCTTCTTCACTTCCAGGTAGTGACGCGACCCTCCGCCCTCGACCATGTAGCTCGCCAGCGTGAAGGGCGCACCGCAAAAGCCGATGACCGGCAACTTTGGGCCGAAGTGCTTGACCACCTCACCGACTGCCTCGGCCACATAGCCAAGGTCGGCGGCGCGATCGGTCCGCAGTAACTTCACATCTCCGGCGCTGCGAACCGGCTTCTCGATCACCGGCCCTTCACCGGCAGAAAAATGAAACGGCAGCCCCATGACCTCCAGCGGCAGCAGCAGGTCGGCAAAGATGATGGCGGCGTCAACGTTGAGGAACTCGGCGGCGGTGATGGTCACTTCGGCCGCGAGCCCGGGCTGCTTGCAGATTTCGACCAGTGAATGATGCTTGCGGATGTCACGGTATTGCTGCATGTAGCGCCCAGCCTGGCGCATGAACCAAACCGGAGTGGCTTCGACTGGAAGGCGCCGACAGGCGCGCACAAAGAGGGAATCGGGAGCAGACATAAACAATTATCGTAGCATTTCGCCGCGCTCCGCCCTGGGTTGTTGGACCGACGCCCGGCGAGTTGCCTTTACAATCAGCTTATGCATGCCGTCCCGACCATGCCCGCCTCGCCTTATCGCGGACGGCTGGCGCCTTCGCCGACCGGGCTGCTGCACATCGGCCACGCCTGCACTTTCTGGACGGCTTATCAGCGCTCGCTTGCGCACGGCGGTACGCTGGTCTTTCGCAATGAGGACCTCGACCCGCAGCGCTCGAAGCCCAAGTTCGCTGAGGCCATGATCGAAGATCTGCGCTGGCTTGGGATTCAATGGCAGGAAGGCCCCGACGTCGGCGGACCGTTCGCGCCGTACGAGCAAAGCCGGCGGCGCGAGTTTTGCGTGGAGGCATGGCGCAAACTGCGCGATGGCGGATTCATCTATCCCTGCACCTGCTCGCGCAAGGACCTGGCCAACGCGGCAGCCGCTCCGAATGAAGGCGACGATGAGCCGCTCTATCCCGGCCGCTGCCGCGAAAAACTGGGCGAAACTTCGCAGCATGACACGCCTGCCGGCGTGAACTGGCGGTTTCGCGTTCCCGACGGCGAGGACATCGCATTCGACGATCTTCGCCTCGGGCCTCAGCATTACGTGGCCGGTGAGCACTTCGGGGACTTCGTGGTCTGGCGGCGGGATGACGTCCCGGCGTATCAGCTCGCCGTGGTCGCCGACGATGCCGCGATGCAAATCACCGAGGTAGTCCGCGGCGCCGATCTGCTGCAATCAGCCGCTCGGCAACTGCTGCTGATTCGCGCGCTTGGGCTGCCCATTCCCGCCTATTACCATTGCGACCTGGTATGCGATGAAACTGGTGTGCGGCTGGCCAAGCGTCACGACGCCGTCAGCTTGCGCCGGCTGCGTGAGCAGGGATACAGTCCTCAAGCCGTACTGAACATCTGCAATCCATTGGGTTTGCACAACGCGCTGGAACAGGGTATTGTTCGCGCATAGCAGTGAGGGGGATTCCATGCGCATAAATTGGGTCGCCGTCCTGGTGGCGGCGATCGTGCACTGGTTGCTGGGTGCGGTGTGGTTCACGGTGTTTTCCAAAGCCTGGACGGCTGGGTTGCACATGCCCGAGGAACAATTGGAGGCTTACAGGGCCCACCCGAATTTCTGGCCTTATGTGATCGCGTTTCTCTGCAACCTGGTACTCGCATTCGTCATTGCCCGCGTGCTTGCGATCGGTAACACCCACACCCTGATACGCGGAATTCGCATAGGAATTCTCGTTGGGCTGGCCGCGGCAGTGGCCCTGGTCACAGAGATGGTATTCGAAATGATGGGGCAGACGTTCATGGCAATTTCAGCGGGCTATCCGCTGGTCGGCTGTATTCTGATGGGAATCATTCTGGGCGCCTGGAAGCCAAAGATACTGGTCGCGCCGGGTGTCGCGACAACGGAGGCTTCATGAAGATTGAAAGCAGGATCGTGCCGGGTTACCTGAAAGCTCTGACGGGTCTGGAACAGCTACCCGGTCCTAATGGCGAGCGCTCGATCGAGTTGTTTCGCCACGGCACGCTGACGGTAAAGTTGTACGCGCCGCGATCCCACGACGGCCAGCATCCCCATACGCGCGATGAGATCTACGTCATCGCAACCGGAACCGGGCATTTTACCTGCGAGGGCAAAGAGTTCACGGTCGGACCCGGGGACGTTCTCTTCGTTGCAGCCGGCGAGCACCATCGGTTCATGGACTTCACCGATGACTTTGCGACCTGGGTGTTCTTCTATGGACCCGAGGGCGGAGAAGCAAATCCGTAAAACCAAAACCCCGGATTTCCTCAGACGCGCAAGGATGCATCTAAGAATCTTCATGACGGACGGCGGTCGGATTTTGAAGTTGACGGATCTGTGCGAGTAGGAGGGTTGCTACTCTAGGGCTCCCTTCGCCCGCCACAAACGGGCTACTAGCAGTTGACGCGCGCGCTGGACGCGCATATTATTCCCGTTTCGCACACCGCGACTTTTCGCTTAGAGGTGGGTCACCTCAGCGAGGATCCGGTAGGGTAGACACCATGGAGAAAAAGAAACTCGAGGTCTTCAAGAAGCGCCTGGAGGACCGCCAGCGGGAACTGCGGTATGCCATGAATCGCACCGCTCAGGACGGCCGTGACGCTGATCTGGAGTCGGCCCAGGACATCGCGGACCGAGCGGCCAACTCCTACAACAAGGAATTCCTGTTTTCCCAGAGCAATAACGACCGGCAGCTGTTGCAGATGGTGGACAGTGCTCTCGGCCGTATCCGCGAAGGGAGCTTCGGCCAGTGTATCTCTTGCGGAGAGGAGATCAACCCCAAGCGACTGGAAGCGGTACCGTGGACGCGGCATTGCATCGAATGCCAGGAGAAGCTGGAAAAGGGATTGCTGGAGCACAGCAGCACCTGATGCCAAGCAGATAGCAGGCATCCAAAATGCATAAGCCACCCCGCCGAGGGTGGCTTTTTGCTGACCCGGAATCGAGCTACTTTTTCTTTTTCCCACCCAGCAACTGATTCAGCGCATCGTTCAAAGGATTGGCCTGCTGCTGTTGCTGCTGTTGCTGCGCCGGCTGTGCGCCCTGCTGCTGGCCATGTTGCTGCTGGCCTCCAAGCAACCCGCCGACGATGCCGCCCAGATCGTTTCCACCTTTGCCGTTCAAAAGGCCGCCCGCCGTGGGCAGCAGGTTCTTCAGCTTCATTTGCGCAATCTGCTCGATGTCGGGGGACACAATGGGGTGGTTCATGTTTCCAGTCACAAGCACCGGGAAGACCAGTTCGCCATTCTTGTTAGCGAGCGCCGTATTGAGATATCCGCCTATGCCGCTTCCACCGACCGTATCGCTGAATCCCTTGTTGAGCACTGCGGTGATATGCAGGTTGAGGTCCTGGCTCACCAGATTGATGGTTCCGGTGCCCGCCATCGTGCCAACATCCAGCGCAGCTTTGAGATCGTTGGTTTGCGCGACCCCGTTGTGCAGGTTAAAGGTGCCCGTCATCTGCGAGATGGCGGTGTAGCCCTTGGCCTCGGTCCCGGCGCCGCCGAACTTGCCAATCTTCGATAGGTCGTGCACCAGGTCGAACTTGGTGATCTTGCCATTCGTCAAGTTAAGTCCGAGGGTTCCATTCAGGGTCTGGACAATGTCTCCCGATGGAGGCGTGGCAAAGGTTACGTTGGGAGTACCGGACAGCGTCCCGTAAACCGTGTCCTTCACCGACGAAATGGAAGACAACATCTTGTTGGCGTCGACACCGCTGAGCTTGGCATTCACGGCATACGTCGTCGTTGCCGGCCGTGTATCGATGGTGACGCTGCCGGCTCCCTGGCCGCCGAAGATCTGCGTGGTCAGCGGATTGAGTTGAATCACGCCGTGGTTGAGCTGGACGTTGGAGTGAACATTGGTCAGTTCTGTTTGCTGGTAGAGGATGCTCCCAACTGCGATGGAACCCGCGCCGGTTGCGGCTTGGAGCAGGCTGGGCTGCGATGCCGGCGGCGTGGCGTTGGCGCTGGGAATCAGGCTCCAGGAGGCGTCAGCTTTCTTCTTCGCCGGGACTTTCTGCTCGGAGCCGCCGGTGATCTGCTCGAGTTCGGCAACATTGATTTTGTCAGCGCTCAGCGCGAAGGTCAGCCTGGGCGACTGAAAGTTCGCGATACTCAGGCTCCCACTCGCATTTGTCGAGCCCAGCGACGCGGCCAGGTTGGTCAGGTTCACCGAATTTTGCGTGAACTGCATGTTCACGTTGCGGACGTGCAACTCCTGGGTGAGCGACGGCATCTTCAGCGAAGCATTCTGTAGCGCACCAGTGCCGCTGAAATTCATGGCGTCGGTGTTCTTGATAGGGCCGGTGGCATGAATATCAAGGGTGACGCTGCCACTGCCGCTCATGCCCTCCGCTGCACTCACGCCGTACGCCTTGGCAATGCCCAGCAGCTCTTCCACCTTGCCATTGATGGTCTTGATGTTCGCGTTCACGCTGGGCGAATTTCCGGCGTACTGTGAGAGCGTAATCTGCGCAGCCAGGGTGGTGGCGCCAGAGGTGGCGGTGAAGTTGTTCGACTGAATCTGCTGCGGTGTCATGGCCACATCAATCGCAGGCACGCGCACCGGCTGTGGAATGCCGTTGCCCGTCACTTCCAGATTTTTCCCGTTGATATTGCCGGTAAGCGCCAGTTGCTCGGCCGGTCCCTGCGCGTGAATGTTGGCAGTTAACTCGCCGGAGATCTTACTGTTGGGGCTGAAGGCCAGGCCGAATGCCGACGCCAGCCGCGCCACCTCCTGGATGGAAGCATTCGATGTGCTCACGTTGACGTCCATGGCCGATGTGCTACCGTGCGAGTTGATGGTTCCACCGACCGACAGCGGGGTTGAACCGAGCTTGAGCGATCCTTTCTTAATTTGCAGGAGGTCGTTCGCGAGGTCATCCGTGAGGTCGAAGTCAGCAGAGATCAGATAGCCGACGTCCACTCCGCGAATCACGGCCTTGTCGAGCTTTAACGAACCGCTGGCGGCCAGCTTGCCGTTGGTGTTCGCCAAGTCGGTCGAGCCGGAGATCACTGCGTCCGTGCCCTGTAACGCAGCGGCGTTCAGAAACTTCTGCAATCCCGAGAGCGAGACTTCCTTCAGCTTGACGCTTCCCTTGAAGGGAGTGCTGGCGAGGTCGGAGTTGTTGACAGGGCCTCCATCTCCCGTCAGTTGCAAGGTTTGCGTACCGCTACCCGGCAGGTGCGCGGTAGCGTCGATCGAGAAAGGCTTACCCGGCGCGTAATCTTTGAGGGTCAGGTCAATGTGGTCGTAGACAGCACGGGCTTGATGCTTCAAATAATCAGTGATGGCAATCTGGCCGTCAGTGACTTGCAGCTTGGCCAATGAAAACCCGCCAGACGGTGGAGGCGCTGCCTGTGCTGGGGCCGGCTTCACCGATGGCTGCGGCTGGCTGGGCTGCGCAGGCTGCGCTGGACCAGCCGCCGGGCCGCTTCCCGCCGTGGAGAAGTTCCACACCCCTTGCGCGTTACGGATGATCTCGATCTTCGCCTGCTTCAACTCCAGGCTGTCCACCTCGATGTTCTTACTGAGCAAAGGCAGCAGCGCAATGCTGACATCGAGCTCGCCGACCTGAGCAAAAGGAACGTTGCTGTGAAAGCTGGGATCGTCACCGATCGTGACATCCTTCACCGCGACCCGAAGCGGAAAAACGCCCAGGGACATCTCTCCCAGTTGCACGGGCCGGTTGAGGCTCTGCTGGAGTTGGGCCTGTATTTGCCCGCGATATTGGTTGACGTCAATCAGGTGGGGCAGTGCAAGGGCAATGACGATTACGACGGCAACAAGGACGATAACAACGATGGCAAGCTTTCGCATGGGCTACCTCCTCCGTCCTCGCGGAACGGCTGTGAATGGATCCGGTGAAATCCGTATGCTCTAAACGCGGATTATTTCCGGAACCGGTGCACACAACGCGCTGGTCGGTACGCGCTCGAATCTCTCCCACATTCACGCACGGCCGCAACGCGTCTTGAGGGAACCTATCTCGGGAGATTCCCTAACAAACCGTATACGGCCACCTGATTTTCAGCTCCGACGAAGACGTTGCCATCAGCGATGGTCGGAACCACAAACTTCACCGCGAACCCAGCACGGTCGCGCGCTGGATTTTGTTCCGAGTTGTAAATTTCCACACTCAAATCATTGGCGTCATAGGCGCGCAGGGTGGCCGTGCCTCCGCCACGAAAGCTCTCGATGATCCAGACAATGCCATCGGTCGTGACGTTCGACGACACGGAAGGTGTTGGTCCGGGGAAGGTAAATACCTCAGGCGACGCAGACGCGGCCCGATTGGACAATTGCTGCGTTTGAGAGTCGAACTCGAAGTCGTAAAGTCTGTCGTACTGGCCCGCGTAGTAGAGATGGTTATTCCAGAATGCCGGAGCGCCCCATACTCCACCGATGATGAATGGGATGGTTTGCACGATCTGGCTGTCGTTTCCAGAATGAAAGTGCCCCATGTTGTCCCGGTTGACCAGATCGATCGTGCCTTCCTTTCCCGCTTGCACCAGCAGATGCGGATACTTTGTGCCCGGCTGATCGGGAAGCAGCACTAGGCCACCGGAGCCCACATCGATGTCGTTTTCGTCCAGGCTCTGCTGGTCCCAGGGAGTGAAATAATCTGCCACCGTGAAGGTCTTGCTCGCAGCCGACCATGTCAGCCGAAGGATACTGTCTCCGTAATCGATCCCGCCATTATTGGCGTCGAAATAGCCGTTGCCGGTCGCGCCATAAATCGATCCAGCGGAATCGGCGGCCAAACCAGAGCCTCCGCCCCAGTAGCCTCCCTCGTAGCCATTCGGTGTGTCAACGGTAACTCCGCTGGGAAGCAGGGTATTTTCAGCAAAGGCCATGATCCAGCCATGATAGTTGCCGAGGTCGCAGTGCGAGCCGAATGCGGCGAACACCGCCCCATTTTGAATCATCAACCCAGGCCGCTGTGCCTCGATCAACGGATCAAAAGTCAGCACCCCGTTGACCGAGCCTGTGCCGGTGCCCGGAAAAGTGGCATGGATCCGCTGCGGTGGAAACGTCTCCAGCCCAGTCCTGATGTCCAGCACGTGCAAGGTCTGGTAGAAGGTGGTGGTGTGCGACCGCACGTCGTACACTTTCGTCTTCGCGATTACATAAAGCCGGTTGGCGGAGACATCGATCACCGGAGTTCCGGTAATTCCAATCTCCGGGACGAGATCGCCACAGTTCACGTCGCTGCTCAGCACCGGAGTGACGATCGTGAGGGCGCTGCCGGTGGCGAGAAAATTGACTTGCCAAAGCTTCTGTCCGCTGTTCACGTCGAACGCGTAAACCTGATCGTGCTCGGTCGCAACGTAAACAACATTGTGAGCTTCGCCGCTTATCGGGACCCCTGCAACGTAGAGCGGCTGCGCATACACGTACCCTTCCACAGGCAGCACCAGGCGCTTGCCAAACTGCACCTCGTTGACGTTCGCTAGCGTCAGAACGGTTTCATTGGCGCTGGTGCCGCTGCGATAATTGTCATTGTGATACGTGGTGACCGCCGCTTGCCCCATGCTCAGCGTGGAACCCAAGGTAAACCACATTACCAAACGCCAAGTCTTGCAAAACAAGAGACTCTCCTTTGCCAACATGATCAGTTGCCGTAACTGGGATTATCGCAAACACTATTTCGTCATACTTTAGCTAATCCAAATAGGAGCCTAGCGGCGGGCGTCGGTTGTACGGTTTTCTACGGAGCGGCATTCGAGGGTTCGTCCTCTTCAGCGTGGATGAGCCCGAACTTCTTTAGCTTATAACGAAGCGCATCACGACTGATGTCGAGCAGGCGGGCGGCATGGGTCTGGTTTCCATTGGCCTGCGCCATGGCGATATCCACCAACTCACGCTCGACTTCTTCCAGAGAAGTGCCACCCTCCGGAATATGTAACTGGGGCAGGCTGCGTCCATCCGGAAGTTGCTTTCCGGCGGCCCCGCCATTGTTTCCCGAGGAAAGCTCAAATGCAGTGAAGGGTGACTGCTGCCGCGCCACCGCGAACGGAAGGTACTCAGGACTGAGATCCTCGGCTTCCTCCAGGATCATCGCCCGCTCCACCGCGTTCTTCAGTTCGCGCACATTGCCCGGCCAGTCGTACTTGAGCATCAGCTTGCGGGTTTCGTCCGTGATGCCCTTTACGTTCTTGCGGAACTTGCGGTTGTAACGTCCGATGAAGTAGTCCACCAGCGGCATAACGTCTTCCTTGCGTTCGCGCAGCGGCGGCAGGAAAATCGAGATGATAGCCAGGCGGTAGTAAAGGTCCTGGCGAAACGTGCTCTCACGCACGGCGCGTTCCAGATCGCGGTTCGACGCGGCGATCACTCGCACGTCCACCTGCATGTCGCGCACGCCGCCCACACGGCGGATCACCTGATCTTCCAGAACGCGCAGCAACTTTGCCTGCAGCAACGGCGAAAGCTCGCCAATCTCGTCCAGGAACAGGGTGCCGCCGTCAGCCATCTCGAACAAGCCCTTCTTCATGGTCTTGGCGTCCGTGAACGCGCCCCTTTCGTGGCCGAAGAGTTCCGCCTCCATCAGGGTTTCAGGAATCGCCGAGCAGTTGATGGCAATGAACGGCTTGTCTTGCCGCCTGCTCTGGTAGTGAATGGCTTTGGCGATGAGGTCTTTGCCGGTGCCGCTTTCGCCCTGGACCAGAATCGTCGTGGCTTCACTGGCGGCTATCTTGTGCACGAATCCCAACAGTTCGGCCATCTTCTGGGACACGCCGACTACGTTGTGGTATCCGGTGCGACGCCGGACCTCACCGCGAAGCGACTCGACCTCGGAGCGCAAGCGCGTGGTCTCCAGAGCATTCTTGACGGTGACGGAAAGTTCGTCGAAGTCCAGCGGCTTCCCCACGAAGTCGTAGGCCCCAAGTTTGAGGGCGGTCTTAACGTCTTCCAGTTGCGGGTCGGCCGTAATCATGATGACGGCACGTGCATCACCGGATTTCTTCAGTTGTTCCAGGAGTTCAATACCGTTGGAATCGGGCAGGCGCACGTCCAGAAGCACGAGGTCGGGTGTCTCGTGTTGGGCCACGCGGAGCGCAGCCGCGCCGTTGTCAGCCTCCAGTACGTGATAACCCCACTCTTCGCACTTTTGCCGGAGAGACCAACGAACGAGCTTCTCGTCGTCGACGATTAAGAC
>Ga0074046_10004195_pt1 | contig 11833 bp, 10 predicted proteins | sample BogForMeECP23OM3_FD_94441 | JGI IMG/M metagenome (GOLD analysis project Ga0074046, IMG submission 94441) | Bog forest soil microbial communities from Calvert Island, British Columbia, Canada - Bog Forest MetaG ECP23OM3 | ecosystem: Environmental > Terrestrial > Soil > Wetlands ...
CTCGCCACTTTCTCCATACCGCCAGACCTCATAAAGGCCAGAGACAGCACGTGAACGCCGACAAGCGCCCTACTTTTAGAACTGCTGTTTTCTTTTCCGAGAACGCCCTCGAGCATGAGCGCATCGGCGAAACCATCGACCGTATCGGCCTGCCCGCCTTCCTCGAAGCGGTCGAAATCGATCCCGATCCGAACATGGTCAACCATCCGCGCACGTCCTGCTATGTCCGCACCGACGATTTCACCGTCGAAGCGGAGAAGTATTTCGAGCGCAAGGCGAGGGAAAAGAATATCGACGTCGCCGCCGAGTAGAAGATCGAAACGAGCCGGCCGCTGGACGCAAGTCCGTCGGCGCGTTTCAGAGACAAGAGCTTTGGGAGAGACCGCGCATGAACGCTGCGACGCAAATGAGACGCCCCATCGAGTCGGGCGTGCCGGACCCCTTTCAATACATGCACCCGCTGTTGAAGAAGAACTACGGCCAATGGGCCTGGCACGACCACCCGCGTCCGGGCGTGCTGCGTCATGTCGCCAAGAACGGTGAGGAAGTCTGGACGGTGCGCGCCGGCACACAGCGCCAGATGGACGTGTTCACCATTCGCAAGCTCTGCGACATCGCCGACCAGTTCGCCGAGGGCCACGTCCGGTTCACCACCCGCAGCAACATCGAGTTCATGCTCAGCTCGTTCGACAAGGTTCAGCCTCTGATCGACAAGCTGATCGCCGAAGGATTTCCTGTCGGCGGCACCGCCAATTCGGTGTCGATGATCTCACACACGCAAGGCTGGCTGCATTGCGACATCCCGGGCACCGACGCATCGGGCGTCGTCAAGAGCCTGATGGACAAGATGCATCACGAGTTCACGCATACCGAGATGCCGAGCCGCGTGCGCATCACCACCTCCTGCTGCCAGATCAATTGCGGCGGCCAGGGCGACATCTCGATCAACGTCCAATACACCAAGCCGCCCCGGATCAACCACGATCTCGTGTCGAAGGTGTGCGAACGCCCCGCCGTCGTTGCGCGCTGCCCGGTGGCGGCGATTCGCCCCGCAATGGTCAACGGCAAGCCGTCCCTGGAAGTCGACGAGAGCAAGTGCATCTGCTGCGGCGCCTGCTATCCGCCGTGTCCGCCGATGCAAATCAATGGCGCGGATTCGACCAAGCTGGCTGTCTGGGTCGGCGGCAAGCACTCGAACGCGCGCTCGAAGCCCACCTTCCACAAGCTGGTCATCGCCAACTTGCCCAACAATCCGCCGCGCTGGCCGGAAGTCGAGGAGGTCGTTCTCAAGATTCTTTACGCCTACAAGGCGGGCGGGCGTCCGTGGGAGCGGATGGGCGAGTGGATCGAGCGGATCGGCTGGCCGCGCTTCTTCGAAATGACCGGTTTCGCTTTCACCAAGCACCATCTCGATACATGGACGGGCGCGCGCAAGTCGATGAACGCGTCGGCGCACATCCACTTCTAAGGTCGAGATTGGCGCTTGCCCGTCGTCGCGACCCTCGCACGCGTCGACGGGCCTTTACACGGAACGCCGAAGGGCGTCGAAGGAGTAGCTTTTGCGGTTCGGTGTCGTTGTCAATGAACGGCCCTACACGCATCAGGCGTCAGACAGCGCCCTGCAGTCCGTCAAGGCCGCGATCGAGAAAGGGCACGAGATTTTTCGCGTCTTCTTCTACCACGACGGAAGAGCGAGAACGTCGAGATGTCCCCGGAGCACTGGGAAGTCGTCAGCTTCCTGCGCGAGTATTACGAGGAATATCAGATCGCTCCGGCCGTGCGCATCCTGGTCAAGGAGATGACGAAGAAATACGGCAAGGAAAAGGGCGACCAGAAGTACCTCTATACCCTATTCCCGTGTGGCCCGGCGAAGCAGGCGTGCAAGATCGCCGGCCTGCCGAAGCGGACCGGCGGCGTCTGATCCATCCGGGTCGGAAAGAGCGTTCGATTGCGCTTGCGGGCTGATTGAAGCCGCGGGCGAAGGGAGGAGTGTGTGGCGACCGTCGTCTACGCAGCGCTGTTCTATGCCGCGACGATCGTTCTGGTCGGCGGTCTCGGGCTTCGGGTCTGGCAATACGCCATGACGCCGACGCCGCTGCGTATTCCCACGACTCCGGCGCCTGTCACGAGAGGCGGCGCGGCGCTGCGGGTGGCGCGGGAAGTGGTCCTGTTCCAGAGCCTGTTCAAGTCCAACAAATGGATTTGGCTGTTCGGATGGGTCTTCCACGTCACGCTGGCGGCGGTGCTGTAGCGCCATCTGCGCTATTTCCTTCAGCCGGTCCCGATGGTCGTGGCGCTCGTTCAACCCTTCGGCGCGCTGCTCGGCATTGCCATGGTGGCGGCGCTAGCGGCGCTGTTCGCGCGGCGCATTCTCGTCGAGCGGGTCCGCTACATCAGCGGTCTCTCCGACTATCTGATGCTCGCGCTCATCCTCGCGATCGGCCTCAGCGGGCTCACGCTGAACCTCGTCGCGCGAACCGACATCGTTGCGACCAAGGCGTTCTTTCTCGGCTTGATGCTGTTCGACTGGAAACCCCTGCCGGCCGACCCCGCGCTGCTCGTCCATCTCGCGCTGGTCGCGGCGTTGATGGTCGTCTTCCCGTTTTCCAAGCTGCTGCATGCGCCCGGCGTCTTCTTCAGCCCCTCGCGCAATCAGGCCGACAACACGCGCGAAAAGCGGCATGCGCCGCCCGCCCGTCTCGAAGCCGCGACCAGGCGAACTTGAGGAACATCGCATGGCCGCCGATGCCGACATGAAGACCGAAGACTTTTCTCACGGCGATCCGCTCGAGATGCCGGCGCTCTGCCCGGGCGCGATGGCGAACTCGAAGCCATATCCGGCGTCCCCCGCGATGCAGAAGTCGCTCGGCTTTCCCGAGCAGCTCGTCGACGGGTGGCATGACAAGGCGATCGCCCGCCTCGGCGAGCTCGTCGAAGGCTCGCGGGCGTTGCGGGTCTATCTCGATTCCTGCGTCAAATGCGGCGCCTGCACCGACAAGTGCCATTACTTTCTCGGCACCGGCGACCCGAAGAACATGCCGGTCGCGCGTCAGGACCTGTTGCGCAAGGTCTACCGCCGTCACTTCACCTGGACCGGAAAATACCTGCCGTGGCTGGTCGGCGCCGAGGACCTCACCGAAGAGGTGCTGGCCGACTGGAACACTTATTTCCATCAGTGCTCGCAGTGTCGCCGTTGCTCCGTGTTCTGTCCCTACGGCATCGATACGGCCGACATTTCCATGGCCGCGCGCGACATCATGGATACGATCGGCCTCGGTCAGAAGTACTCCAACGAGATCATCGGCAAGGTGTTCAAGATCGGCAACAACCTCGGCCTGCCGCCGAAGGCGCTGAAGGCGACCCTCGAGGGGCTCGAGGACGATATCGAAGAAGAGACCGGCGTGCGCGTCGAGTTGCCGCTCGATCGGCCCGGCGCCGACATATTGCTGGTGACGCCGAGCGCGGACTTCTTCGCCTCTCCCCACATGGAAGGGCTGATCGGCTACGCCAAGGTCTTTCATGAGGCCGGAGTCAAGTGGACGCTCAGCTCCTACGCCTCCGAAGCTGCGAATTTCGGCATCTTCATCGGCTCGCACGACAACATGCAGAAGGTGGCGCTGCGCATCCGCAAGGCGGCCGAGGACCTCAAGGTCAAGCGGCTCGTGTTCGGCGAATGCGGCCACGCCTGGCGGGTCGCCTACAGCTTCTTGAATACGCTGGCCGGTCCACTCGACTTCCTCGACCCGGCCTATCCGGTTCCGCAGCACATCTGCGAATTCACCTTCGATCTCATCGAGAAGGACAAGCTTCGCCTCGACAAGTCGAAGAACGACCATATCCGTCTGACGTACCACGATTCGTGCAACGTCGCGCGCGCCTCGCGCATGGGCTCCAAGCCGGGCGGGCAGTTCGAGATTCCGCGGGCGGTGCTGCGGGCCGTCTGCAACCACTATTTCGACATGGCGCCGGAAACCACCCATGAGAACACGTTCTGCTGCGGCGGCGGCGGCGGCCTCTTGACCGACGAACTGATGGATGTGCGTACCAAAGGCGCGCAGCCGAGGATGCGCGCGCTGCGCGAGGTCGCCGACGAACACGGCGTGACGCACATGGCGGCGATCTGCGCCATCTGCAAGACGCAGTTTTCGAAGGTCATGCCGAAATACGGATTCGACATGGAATCAATCGTCAGCGTCCACCAGATGGTGTCGAATGCGATCGTTCTCACCGGTTCGAAGCAGGCCGAGGAACTCGACGCGGCTGAGAACGTCGGCGCGACGGCGTCTTGAGGAGCATGGCGATGACCGAAGCAGCCAACCCGACCAAACTGACGTTCCGCCGCTACGAGAACGGGAAGTCGCCGTGGGCGTGGGGCGACCTGACCACCAAGATCTTCCAGGCCGATCATACCTACAAGTGCCCGACCTACGTCCACCGCACGCCGCCCTGCCAGGGCAGCTGCCCTTCCGGCCACGACATCCGCGGCTGGCTCGCCATCGCGCGCGGCATGGACAAGCCGCCGGTCGCCGGTATGCCCTGGCAGCACTACGCCTTCAACCGCATGGTCGAGGCCAATCCGTTCCCCTCCGTCATGGGCCGCGTCTGCCCGGCGCCTTGCGAGGACGGCTGCAATCGCAACGAGGTCGACGACTTCGTCGGCATCAACGCGGTCGAGCAGTATGTCGGCGACTGGGCGATCGAGAACAAGGTCGCCTTGCCCGCGGCGCCGGCTCTCAGCGGCAAGAAAGTCGCCGTCGTCGGCGGCGGGCCAGCCGGCCTCGGCGCGGCGCATTTCCTGCGCGGCAAGGGCCACGCGGTCGTCATCTTCGAGGCGCACGACCAGCTCGGCGGGATGATGCGCTTCGGCATCCCGGGCTACCGCACGCCGCGCGACATGCTCGACGCCGAGATAGGCCGCATCCTGGCGCTCGGCGACATCGAGGCGCGGTGCGGAGTCAAGGTCGGGCGCGACCTCTCGATCGAGGAGCTGGAGCGCGATTTCGACGCGATCTTCTGGTCGATCGGGGCGCAGAAGGGGCGGCCGCTGCCGGTTCCGGGCGCCGACGCCGAGAATTGCATCACCGGCGTCGAATTCCTCGACGCTTTCAATCGCGGCTGGGTGTTCTCGACCGCGATGCGCATCGTCGTGGTGGGCGGCGGCGACATCGATCGACGTCGCCTCGGTCGCGCGCCGTCTCGGCCATATCGGCCAAACGCACGCCCATGACGTCCCGATCAATGAGGAATTCGGCCATACCGCGACCGACGTCGCCGGAACCTTGCGCCGCGAGGGCGTGAGGGCAGTTCTCACCTCCCTCTTCCCAATCGAAAAGATGACCGCCGCCGAACGCGAGCGCGAGGACGCCAAGCGCAAAGGCATCGAAATCCTCGGCGGGGTGATGCCGCTCGAAGTGCTGAAGGACGAGAAAGGCCTCGCTCGCGCGCTCCGCGTCTGCAGGTGCACGATGAAGGGCATGACCCCGCAGCCGATCGATGGCACCGAAGACGAGATCGAGTGCGACATGATCATTTCGGCGATCGGCCAGATGGCGGATTTCGCCGACGGACTGCAGCGGCTCGACGGCGGCCGCGGGGCGATCGCAATCGACCCGGTCTACCAGGTCAAGAAGATGCCCAAGCACTTCGCCGGCGGCGACGCGCTTCGCCCGCATCTCCTGACGACCGCGATCGGCCACGGCCGCATCGCCGCCGAGACGATCAGCGACTTCCTGGCCGGCCACCTTGGCGAGCGCCGTCCCAAGGTCGACACGCATCAGTTCAACCTGCTCGCAGAACTCCACAACCGAGGTCTCGATCCCGCGCCCTACGACCATCGCCAGGAGTCGGGAACGGACAACAAGAAGTTCGCGGTTCACAACTACGAGGACCGCGGCGCGACCCAGATCATTCCGCACGACGCCCTTTTCAAGGGACACTTCTCCTATGTCGAACGCGCTCGGCGCGAGGAACGCCATGTCGAAGCCGACAAGGTGCTCGGCGATTTCGGCGAGCGCATCGTTGCCTTCAGCGAGGCTCAGGCGCGCAAGGAGGGCGAGCGCTGCATGAGTTGCGGCATCTGCTTCGAATGCGACCAGTGCGTCATCTACTGCCCCCAGACGGCGGTGAAGCGCGTCCCCAAGAAGGAGCGCGCGGTCGGGCGCTACGTCTACACCGATTACAAGATGTGCATCGGCTGCCACATCTGCATGGACGTCTGCCCGACCGGCTACATCCAGATGGGTCTCGGAGAGTAGTCCGTGGCGCGCGCACGCATAGCGGCCCTTTTCGCTGCGCTCTTCGCCGGAGCGGCGCTGCTCGCGTCCGCTCTCGCCGACGAGACCGCGGGCCGCACGCCGCTGCCGACGATCCCGAAGGGCAAAGGCGACCATTGCGTGCGCGACACGGACTTCATGCGCCGCTACCACATGACTATGCTCAAGCATCAGCGCGACCAGACGGTGCACGAGGGCGTTCGCGGCGGAGACTTCAGCATCAAGGCCTGCGTGACCTGTCATGCGGTCGAGGGCGCGTACGGCCAGCCGGTCAGCTTCGCCGATCCGAAGCACTTCTGCCGCTCCTGCCATTCCTATGCGTCGGTCTCGATCGACTGCTTCGAGTGCCACGCCTCGAAGCTGGCGCCGCCGGAGAAGGCGGCCGAGGCCGCGCCGGCGATCGACGATGCCGATCTGGCGGCGCTCAACGTCTACTTCAGCGAGTCGCGGTCATGACCTCCCTCATATCAAATCGGGACAAGGCCTCTGCCGACCGGCGCGCTTTCCTTCGCAGCGCCGGCGCATTCGTCGCGACTGCGCTGGCTCCAGGCGCCACCCTATACGCTTTCGGCGATCGATCGGCTTCGGCGCGGACCCCCGGCACGCCGGCTTCCCCGATGAAGCGCTGGGGGCTGCTGATCGACATCAATAAGTGCCCGGAAGGCTGCAATCATTGCGTGACCGCATGCAGCGAAGAGCACGGCTGGGGCGATTCGGGACGCCGTGAAACCGACGCGCAATGGATCCGCAAGGTCACGTTGCGCGAACCCAAGACCGGCTGGACCGGCGAATTGCCGGTCATGTGCCAGCACTGCGACGATCCGCCCTGCGTCGAAGTTTGCCCGACCGGCGCTTCGTTCAAGCGCGCCGACGGAATTGTGCTCGTCGACAAACACACTTGCATAGGCTGCCGCTACTGCATGATGGCCTGCCCTTACAAGGCGCGCTCCTTCGTCCATGAGCCGATCGATGACCAGAAGCCGTGGTCGCCGCGCGGCAAGGGCACGGTCGAGGGCTGCACGATGTGCGTGCATCGCATCGACGCCGATCGGCTGCCGGCCTGTGTCGAGGCGTGCGCGGCGAAGGGGGGCGGCGCGATGACCTTCGGCGATCTCAACGATCCCGAGAGCGACATCGCCAAGGCGGTTCGCGCGCGGGCGAGCGAGCAAATTCGAGCCGATCTCGGTTTGAACACCGGCGTCCGATACCAAAGCCTGTGACTCTCATATTGGCGCACTGATGGCGAAATTGGCGTTTCGAAAGCTCGACGATCACTGCCCTCTCTTCCGGGGGGCTCATCGCGCTGCATGTCGCGCTGCTGGCGCTCGGTGTCGGCGCCGCGCTCTACACGGAAGAGCACGGCCACATCGTCACCCGCATGAGCAATCAGATCGGCTGGGGAACGCCGCATGTGTTCGCGGTGTTTCTTATCGTCGCCGCCTCGGGTGCGCTCAACGTCGCCTCGATCTCGTCCGTCTTCAACCGGCTCGCCTACAAGCCTTACGCGCGGCTCTCCGGCATTATCGCGTGACTGGACAAAGCAGCTCGCAGCGTCGCTCGCGGGCGCGCAGAGCGGCGTCGTCTTCCCTGAGGCGGAAAGGAAGTAATCCGGATTGCCGAACAACACGAAGTTCGGAGTTCGCGCGGGGTCGTGGGAGATCATGTGCAGCAAGGCCAATTCGGCCTGATCCGCGAGTGCCTGTGTCACGTTGGCGTCGACGCCTACATTCGGATCGAAGCCTTTCAAACGCGCCGCTTGAACTTCGAGCAGGCGCGTTGTCATGCTAGTTTGCGAGGGGTTGCCGTTGATGTGGAAGCTCGGCGCATCGTCGCTGTGAACCTTGAACGGCGTCGTGTTGCCGGCTTCCGTTGCGAAAACAAGGCTGAGGTCGGCGTCGACTTCGCCTTTCGCCCCTGGCGGGTACGCGCAGGGGACATGGACTCCGTCGCAGCCGCTTGGCGTCGCCGCGGCGAGCGACCCGGCGAAGTGATCGTTTTCGTCCGCGGTAATGACGAACAACGTATTATCGGCTGTGATGCCGTCAGCCGTCAGCCGAGCGAAAAACTTGCTGAAAGCGGCGTCATAGGCCCTCAACTGATAGACGTAGCCGGCTTCGCCGGGGCCGAACGAACCGTCAGGATTCGCCGGGGCACCGGGATAATTGTGATTGTCGTGCGCGTCCTCAATGTAGAGGTAGACGACCGGCACGCCGGCTTCGAGCATCTGCACCGCGTATCCCAGGCTCTGTGAGGGCGTGGGGTCGAAGCCCGGGAAACCATCGTTAGGCGGGTTCGAAGAATCGGCGACGTGATTGCCGTCGAGATCGAGCACATAGGGAAGCCCTTTGTTGATTGCCGGCGCGACATATTTGTTGCCGTAGAGGGCGAGGAAGCCACTATAGCGACCCGGCTCGTCCGCGAGCACGTCAGGCTTCGGCTTCGGCGAACGGCCGCATACGACGCTGTTCAACGCGCAGTGGATCGCGATGCCTTCGAAGTCGGCCACCGCCAAAGCATGATTGCTCAAATTCTCGTTGTGCTCCGGTGAGTTCGGTCCGAACACGTTGTCGACGTCGCTGGTGGTGTTCTCGAATTCGATGTTGGCGATCGAAAACGCCCCGACGTCGCAGCCTGCGCGCGTGAACGGAACCCACGGCGCCGGGTGCACCTTGCCCCGCGAGTCGACCATTTGCGGCACGTAGACCGGGGTCGCCGCGGTCCCTTCGTTCACGAGGTCGGTCCAGTAGGCGAAGGAGGACTGGAATTTTGGCGTGAGAGTTGTGTCGAAAAAGCCGAAGCTGTTGCCGACCGCGAATCCGAACTTCTCGCTGTAGAAGCCGGTCAACGAGGTCACGATGTCAACCGAAGTATGCGAGATCAACGGGGTGTGATGGTTGGCGAGCAAGGCGCCGTTGCTCTGCAGGAAATTGAGGAGACTCGGAATCTGTTCGAGGTCTGACGGGACGTTCGGGTTGTCGCGCCGAAGGTGGACGTTGTCGAATTGGAGATAGACGACGTGCTTGACGCCGTTGCCGAGGTTGCAGCGCGGTGTGGTCTGAGCCACAGCCGGTTGAAAAACGAGCAGGGCCGCCGCCGTGCTCGCGGCGCCAAGCAGTAGGTTGCGCATTTGAGGGCTCTTCCAATCTGGTTTAACCTTTTCAGCCGGACCGAATTTGTCGCGGGCCCGAACGGGAGAAGCCTATTTGCGGTTTGTTGCCGGCCCTTGTCGCTTTGCTTGCAGAACGATGAAGCTTTTGTGAACCGACCGGGGCCCGTCTAGTCTAATAACGGGAGTGCGGCCGAATGCGTCTTCGTCAGTCAGCGCTCAGCGCCTTTTCAAGTGGCCTCTCCTGGCCCGGTTCGCTGGCAGGGAAGGACGTCTACTGTCCGCCGCCAGGCTTCAAAGGGCCTGGAACGATGGGTGGAAGTGGCCGCGCATGAGGAGAATGAATGAAATCCCTCTGGGAAGAACATGACGTCTTTGTGGGCCGGCGCGTCTCGACCTGAAATCGCGCCGAGGAGTCGATCATCGGCTATAACGCGCTCGATGAAAAAGGCGCACGGCTTTGCTTGGTCAGCCTGCGGGGGGATGCTCATTCGTCACGGTCTAACGGTCAGAGAATTGCTCGCGTTTCTGAACGAGGCCGGATATCGGCCGAACACGCTACACGTTGAAGACGTCGACAAGTCGTCGTTGACTTGCTGAGCCGTCATTCCCGATAATGGTGGGCGTCCCTCGCTCGGTCCTCGCGGGCCGTTCACACTACGAGCGGCCCTTTTTCTTGCGCGACGAGCGTCTCGCCCTATCTTTGAAGAGAGGAGAGTCTCATGGCGTTGCAATTGGGCGCGTTGCGCGAAGCGCTGCTCGAGGCGGGAGCCTCGCAGGAAAAGGCGAGCCGGGCGGCCGAGGAGGTCGCCGCCTATGAGACGCGTTTAGCCGCTTTGGATGGACGCGTTCAACTGCTGACGTGGATGGTCGGCTTCAATCTCGCGTTCACGCTGGCGATCCTATGGCGCGTGTTTTCCCGCGCATAGCTCTGCCCTGTTTGGGGGGTCTGCCTCACTTTCCGTGCTGACCGAGAGCACTTTGGATTTTACGAAGGGGCCCGCGGGAAAAATGGAGCGGGAGAATCACGGGACCTGACCAGGATTTACCCTGCGTTATCAATGGTCTATCACGATTTCGTGGTTGCCGCTAGCACGGAAAGTGAGGCAGACCCAAGTGCCAACCGACACGCGATTGGAGTAAGATCACCGGTCCTGCCCGGTAGTCGGGAAGTCCCCGGATGCCGTGGGGCCGACGGGACCTTCTGCGAGGGGCACTGAGACTGCCATCCGGGGCCGACCAGCAGGTCTTGAAAACCGACGACCCAATTTTTCTCCACGACTGTGTGAAAGCCGGAGCAAAGGGCGCCTGCCGGGCGTCGAGGGAATGGAGCTGGCGGCCTTACTCATCCGCGGCCCTATCGGCGATCGGCCTGTCTGGCAAAGACTTCACGGCCTTCGTTGTCGAGGATGCGTAATCCTATCGTTCGAGGCGGCCAGGCAATGTTCGCGGCGGCGACGATTGCCGCCGACACGTTCGATGCCTGAATTTCGACTTCTGTTAGAGTCGTCGGTACGCGATCGTGCGCCGCGCCGATAAATTGGATTCGAAAAGTCGTCGAGGCGTGAAGGTGCGTAAGTTCGTCTGCCGACCTCAGCGCAGGAAGGAATCGCGGCTTGCGCGACGCGACCTTTTCGCGATCGGAACAAGAACGGCATTCATCGCCAGCCGTACCTTGGGGTCCACGTCTTTAAGCACAGCGATTAGGCGTGCGACCGCCAATGCTACAGATTCCCAATCCCTCGCAATTGCGTCGGAACTGGCTTCGTGTTCACGTCGCCGCGCCTCGCCGTACCCGGCCACGCCGAAATCGCCGATCAGCGCCTCGGCCTCGGCCTCTATGCGTTCCATTCTCGCGCGCCGGCGGGGTAGCCAGGACAGCATAGCCGATCTCTTTCAACTCGTCGCTCGGTCCGTGCCAACGTCAGATCGGGAGTAACCTCCAACACGTCACTGACGCGGGTTGATCTGCCTATCTGGAAGTGCGGGCCGAGGCTGGCGTATTTGCCCCGGCTCGACTTTTTTGTTGTGCTACACTTATACTCCCCGGAGGCGCGGCATGAAGCAGCAGATCACGACACTCTTTGCTGGCGGCGTTCTCGCGCTCGCGCTGTTTGGCGCAGCAATAGCAGGGCCGCTTGAGGACGGTCAGGCTGCGGTTCGCAATGGTGACTACGCGACGGCAATGCAGTACTTTCGCGTTTTGGCCGATCAGGGGAACGCCGTCGCGCAGAACAACTTTGGCTTCATGTACGATCAAGGCTTGGGCGTGCCGCGGGATTATGCGCAGGCTGTCGTCTGGCTCCGAAAGGCGGCAGAACAAGGGAACGCTCTTGGACAGGTCAACCTCGGCACGATGTACGACCACGGCCATGGCGTGCCGCAGGACTACGCGCAGGCTCACATGTGGTACAACTTGGCGGCGTCGCATGCAGAAGATCCCGCCACCCGCGAA
>Ga0074046_10004196_pt1 | contig 11832 bp, 5 predicted proteins | sample BogForMeECP23OM3_FD_94441 | JGI IMG/M metagenome (GOLD analysis project Ga0074046, IMG submission 94441) | Bog forest soil microbial communities from Calvert Island, British Columbia, Canada - Bog Forest MetaG ECP23OM3 | ecosystem: Environmental > Terrestrial > Soil > Wetlands ...
AAGGGCGAGCGCCTGACCGTCGAACAGATCCATTTGCTGAGGACGTGGATTGACCAGGGCGCACCCTGGCCCGCCGCCGCGGTCGCGATTGCCAACCACCCTGAGAAGGCCAATCACTGGGCGTTCAAAGCACCTATCCGTCCGGCGCTGCCCGCCGTCAAGAACCGTAAATGGGTGCGCAATCCGATTGATAACTTTGTTCTCGCCCGCCTTGAGAAGGAGAAGCTGAGGCCATCGGACGAAGCGGACCGGTCCACATTGATTCGCCGGTTGAGTCTCGATTTGATCGGGCTGCCACCCTCACCGTCGGAGGTCACCCAGTTTTTAAACGACCGCCGCCCGGCGGCGTACGAGGACGTGGTGGAGCGTTGTTTGGCTTCGCCGCACTATGGCGAGATGTGGGGCCGGCATTGGCTGGACGTCGCCGGTTACGCGGACACCAATGGGTACGAAAAAGACCGGCAGCGATCGATTTGGCCGTACCGCGATTGGGTCATCCGCGCATTCAACGAGGATAAACCGTTCGATCAATTTGCGATCGAACAACTTGCCGGAGACCTGCTGCCGAGCCCGACGCTGGAACAGCGCGTGGCGACCGGTTTTCTGCGCAATTCAATGCTGAACCAGGAAGGCGGCATCGAACCGGAGCAATTCCGGGTCGAGGCGCTGGTCCAACGAATGGACACGTTGGGCAAAGCATTTCTAGGACTGACGATTAATTGTTGCCAATGCCACGACCACAAGTACGACCCCATTTCCCAAAAGGAATACTATCGTCTGTTCGCTTTCCTGAATAACGATGACGAGGCCTTTCTGGAGGTTCCCACTCCGGAGGAACATGCCAAACGCGAGGCAATCATGGAAAAAATGCGCACGCTCGAGGACCAGGCGATCAACGCTTCCACCAATCTTGCCGAGCGGATGGCGGCCTGGGAAAACGAAGTGCGCGACGCCTCGGGCGATTGGACAGTCGTTGAGCCAAAGGAGTGGACCAGCTTCGGGAACAAGTTTGAAAAGCAAGAGGACGGTTCCTTACTCGGGGGAGGGGATTTGCAGCAGGGCGGCACCCTGCGCATCCAGGCCGAAACGACGCTCACCAACATTACCGGATTTCGCCTCGAGGCGCTGACGAACTCGAATTTAATGTATGGGGGGCCGGGAATTACCGGCAAAGGCACTTTCCTGCTTAAGGAGTTCACGCTCGAAGTTTGTGCGCTGCATGGTCCGACCGTAACGAACCGGATCAAATTCCACCGGGCTCTCGCGGATGAGGAAGCGCCGGGGTTTGGCGTTACCAACGCCATTGATGGCAAGACGGATAAAGGGGGCTGGTCGCCGGCCATTTGGCCCGACCGAAGAAATCAGAATCATCTGGCGGTGTTCGAATGCCCAGAAACCATCGGATACCCGGGAGGAACACGCCTGATGTTCACATTGGACCAAACATTCGATGGCGAAAGCAAACTGGAGTGCCACATGCTGGGCTGCTTGAGGCTGAGCGTTACTACCAGCCCGGCGCCCCTCAAGGCCGACCCGCTTTCGGGGGTGCAACGCGCTCTTTTGGCTGTTCCCGCAGCGCGGCGAACACCTGAGCAGCGCCGCGCGCTATTTGAGGCGTATCGACTGGGCGCGCCTGAATTCGCCGGGTTGAACCATCAAATTGATGGGCTGTGGTCCGAGTGGCCTTATCCGCCGACCACGCTCGTTTTACGGCAGCGCGAGCGCCCGCGGGTGACGCATGTCTTCAAACGGGGTGATCGGCTGCGGCCGGCCGAAGAGGTTGGCCCGGATGTGCCGGCCGTTCTCAATCCTTTTCCGGCAGGAGCGCCGCGGAACCGATTGGGATTGGCGGAATGGGTTGTGGGCCGCAAGAGTCCGACCGCTGCCCGCGCGGCGGTGAACCGCATTTGGCAGGAATATTTCGGTCAAGGACTGGTCACCACGCCGGAGGATTTTGGCACGCGGGTGGAAACGCCATTTTATCCTGAACTGCTCGATTGGCTGGCTTGCGAATTCATGCAGCCGACGGTGCCGGATGAGCCTATCGATTCCAGCAGGAAGTTGCCGCCGCCCTGGAGCATCAAACACATTCACCGGCTGATTGTGAATTCGGCCACGTATCGCCAGTCCTCGCAGGTGACTCCCGAGCTCTACGCAAAAGACCCGAACAACCGGTTACTGGCGCGCGGTCCGCGTGTGCGGGTGCAGGCTGAGGTGGTGCAAGACATTGCCTTGGCGGCCAGTGGACTGCTCAATCCCAAGATTGGCGGCCCCAGCGTCTATCCACCGATTCCCGAGAGCGTGGGGGACACGTCGTATGGCGGATTCAGTTGGCCGCAAAGCGGTGGAGCGGACCGGTACCGCCGCGGGCTCTATACTTTCTGGAAACGCTCGCTGCCGTTTCCAGCCCTCAACGCTTTCGATGATCCCTCGGGTGAAACGTCCTGCCCACGCCGGTCCCGCTCGAACACGCCGTTGCAGGCGCTGACCACGCTGAACGAGAAAACGTTTGTGGAAGCCGCCCAGGGAATGGCCACGCGCATTCTCAAAGAAGGCGGCGCTGATAATCGTTCCCGGGCCGCTTATGCTTTCGAGCTTTGCACCGCCCGCAAGCCGGACCCGGAGGACTTGGAATCGCTGCTCAAGTTTTGGCAGGAGGAATATGAGTATTTCGAAGACCACACCGCCTCCGCTGTCCGGGTGGCCCTGCCCAATCCCAACCAGATGCCGCCGGATGTGAATTTGCACAAACTCGCGGCCTGGGCGATGGTCAGCCGGGCCATTCTCAATCTGGATGAAACGATTACGAAAGAATGAACATTGAACATGAACTTCGCAGTGAGTACGCCCGCCTACTGACCCGCCGCTGGTTTTTCCGGCAATGCGGCGTGGGTCTTGGGTCCATGGCCCTGGCCTCCTTGCTCAATCCCGGCAAAGCCATGGCGGCGGGGGCAGCGCGCCTGGCCGGCACCGGAAATCCGCTCGCGCCCAAAGCCCCGCAATTCACTCCCAAAGCCAAGCGAGTCATCTATCTATTCATGGGCGGAGCTCCCAGCCAACTCGACATGTTCGATTACAAACCGATGCTGGCCAAATACAACGGTAAACCCGTGCCGCAGGAAGTGGTCATGGGCCAGCAATACGCTTTCATCAAGCCCGACGCAGCCCTGTATGCGACTGAATTTAAGTTTGCCAGGCATTGCTGCTGCGGCGCCGAGTTATCCGAGGCTCTGCCTCACCTGGCGGAAGTGGTGGACGACATTGCGATCGTGAAGTCCATGACGACCAACGCCTTCAACCACGCCCCCGCGCAGGTGCTGATGCAAACGGGGTCCACTCAGTTTGGCCGGCCGTGTTTCGGGTCGTGGGTGCTTTACGGATTGGGCAGTGAAGCGCAGAACCTGCCCGGCTTCGTCGTGCTGAATTCGGCCAGCGGCTTGAGCGGCGGCACGGCCCTCTATTCGAGCGGATTCCTGCCGACGGTCTTCCAAGGCGTGCCGTTTCGGAAAACGGGCGACCCGGTACTTTTCCTCTCGAACCCGGCCGGGGTTACAGCGCCGATGCAAAGGCGCACTCTCGATTTGATAAAGGAGCTCAACGAACGGCATCTGGGGGCGGTAGGCGATCCGGAGATCTCGACGCGCATCAATGCGTTTGAAATGGCTTATCGAATGCAGTCGAGTGCGCCGGAATTGATCGACATTTCGCAGGAATCCCCCGCCATCCTGCAAATGTACGGCGCCGAGCCGGGCAAACCGTCCTTCGCGATGAATTGCCTGCTTGCCCGCCGGCTCATTGAACGAGGCGTGCGTTTCGTTCAACTTTTCCATGAAGGCTGGGACCACCATAGCGAAGTCCATGCGGGAGTCATCGACCAGGCCGGAAAAACGGATCGCGCCAGCGCCGCTCTGATTAAGGATCTCAAGCAACGTGGTTTGCTCGATGACACTTTGGTGATCTGGGGCGGTGAATTCGGGCGCACACCCATGGTCGAAAGCAATCCCGACGTGGGCCGCAAGCTGGGCCGCGATCATCATCCGCAGGCCTTCACCGTCTGGCTGGCTGGCGGCGGCATCAAACCCGGTTTTACCCTGGGCGAGACCGACGATTTTGGGTTCCATGTCACTAAGGACGAAGTTCCGGTGCACGATCTCCAAGCGACGCTATTGCATCTGCTAGGCTTTGATCACACCCGGCTCACCTATCGCTTTCAAGGCCGCGACTTCCGGCTGACCGACGTCGAAGGCGAAGTGGTGACCAAACTTTTGGCCTAACCAACAAATACCTTGAAGAAGATAGGACGCCGCCTCGCTGCCCTGTTCTTGATACTCGGGCTTTTCTCTCACGCCAGGGCCGATGTTTCCGTGCTCACCCAGCACAACGATTTGGCGCGCAGCGGCGCCAACCTCAATGAAAAGATCCTGAACGTCGAAAATGTAAACGCGAAGCAGTTCGGCCTGTTATTCACGCACGCGGTGGATGCCCAGATTTATACGCAGCCGCTCATTGTCCACGACGTGGGGCTGGCCGGTAAAGGCCAACACAACATTGTCATTGTCACCACAGTGAATGATTCGGTTTACGCGTTCGACGCTGAGCGTTCCGAAGTGATCACGCCGTACTGGCAGACAAGCTTCCTTGCTTCGGGAGCCGTGCCGCCCAGCGCTGCCGACATGACGGGGGCCTGCGGTGGCGAATACATGGATTTTGCGGGCAATTGCGGCATCGTGGGCACGCCGGTCATCGATGCCGGGACCGCAACCCTTTACGTGGTCGCGCGCACGAAGGAATCGGCCACGACCTTTGTCCAGCGCCTGCACGCGCTGGACATCCGCTCCGGCTCCGAGCGGACCGGGAGCCCGGTGGTCATTCGTGCCACCTGCCCGGGACATGGCCAGGGACATGTTGGGGGAACTATCAGTTTCGACCCTCTCCGCGGAAATCAGAGGGCCGGGTTGGCCCTGGTAAACGGCATCGTTTACATCGGCTGGTCTTCGCATTGTGACTGGGGTCCGTACCACGGATGGCTACTGGGTTACGACGCCAAGAGCCTGGAACAAGTGGCGGTGTACAACACGACGCCGGAAGGGGCGAACGGCGGAATTTGGATGAGTGGACAAGCGCCCGCAGCCGACGAGCAGGGAAATGTTTACCTCACGGTTGGCAACGGCACGGTGGGCACGTCTTCGGACCGGTCCGACCTCGTCAATCGAGGCGAAAGTATCATCAAACTTTCCCGGAGCGGTCAGACGCTGCAAATCCAGAGTTGGTTCACTCCGCGCCGATGGCAGGATCTCGAGAACACGGACAATGACTATGGTAATTCCGGGGCGATCCTGATTCCTGGCACCAAACTCGCTTTTTCCGGGAGCAAAGAAGGGAAAGTGTATTTGGTTAACCGCGACCAGATGGGCGGCCTCAGTCCAGCGGACCCGGACACCAATATCGTGCAGAGCTTTCAGGTCAGTTCGCCCGGTTCCTCCTCCGGCCTATTTGGCGCGCCGGTTTGGTGGGACGGGCCGGATAGTTCATATGCGTACCTCTGGTGCAAGAACGATTATTTGCGCCAATACAAATTCGACAAGGCTGCCGGCAAATTTCTCCTGCCCGAATATGCCCGCGGCCCCAATCCTAATCCTGTCGCCATGCCGGGGGGCATCCTCTCGGTCTCCGCCGATGGGAAGAAGTCCGGCACGGGGATTTTATGGGCGTCGCACTCGGTGAACTGCGACGCAAATCATGGCATCTGCCCCGGCGTACTCTGCGCCTATGACGCCCAAAATGTCAGCCGCGAACTCTGGAATTCCGACCAGGCGGGTGCGCGCGACCAAGTCGGCGGTTTCGCCAAATTCGTGCCCCCGACCATCGCCAACGGCAAAGTTTATCTCGCCACTTTCTCGAACCGGCTCAACGTTTATGGCCTGCGACCCGGGCAATAACTGCGCCCGGTCACGTTTTCCCGCCGCCAGCGGCCAGCAATTGCCTCAGCACGTAAGGTAAAATGCCGCCATGCTGGTAATACTCGATCTCGATGGGCGTATCGATGCGGCAGGTGAGCGGTGCGGTTTCAACCTGGCCGTTGCCGTGGGTGATGCGCAAAGTCAGGTCCTGCTGTGGCTTTAGGTTTGCTCCCAGGCCCAGCACATCGTACGTCTCGGTGCCGTCGAGCTTCAGCGTCTGCGCGCTGGTGCCCTCCTTGAACTGCAGCGGCAAGACGCCCATGCCGACCAGATTAGAGCGATGAATCCGCTCGAAGCTTTGAGCCACGACACATTTCACACCCAGCAAAGCGGTTCCTTTGGCCGCCCAGTCCCGGGAACTGCCAGTGCCGTACTCCTGGCCGGCCAAAACCACGAGAGGAACGCTTTGCTGGGCGTAGCGCGCTGCGGCGTCGAAGATGCTCATCGTTTCACCGTCAGGCAGATGGCGGGTGACGCCGCCTTCGGTGCCGGGCGCCATGAGGTTCTTGATACGAACATTGGCAAATGTGCCGCGAGTCATCACGCGGTCGTTGCCTCGTCGCGAACCGTAGCTGTTGAACTCTTCAAAGGCCACGCCCTGGTCCAGCAGGAAGCGGCCCGCGGGCGAACTCTTTTTGATGCTGCCCGCCGGAGAGATGTGGTCGGTCGTGACGCTGTCGCCGAAAATGCCTAGAGCGCGGGCGCCGCGGATTTCGCTGATTTCGCCCGGCTGGAGGGAGAACGTGGCGAAGAAGGGCGGTTCTTGAATATAGGTGCTGGCAGCATCCCATTGATAGAGATCTCCACGGCTGGAGGGAATCTCGTTCCATTTAGGATTTTGGGCCGCGAAATCGCGGTAAAGCTGGCGGAAGACCTCCGGTTTCAAGGCCAAGGCCATCCCATCCCGCACTTCGCGCAAGCTCGGCCAGATGTCGCGCAAGAAGACGTCCTTGCCATCGCGTCCTTGGCCGAGCGGTTCCCGAGTCAAATCAATATCGACGCGGCCGGCCAACGCAAACGCGACCACCAGGGGCGGCGACATGAGAAAGTTGGCTTTGATGCTTTGGTGCACGCGCGCCTCGAAATTGCGGTTGCCCGACAGCACTGAGGCGGCCACAACGTCGTGCTTGGTCACCGCTTCGTCCACGGGCGCGGGCAGCGGCCCCGAATTGCCGATGCAGGTGGTGCAGCCATAGCCGACGAGGTTGAAGCCCAGCTCGTCCAGATATTTTTGCAAGCCGGCCTTGTTCAGATAATCGCTGACCACTCGCGAGCCGGGCGCGAGCGAGGCTTTCACCAGCGGGTTGACTTGCAAACCGCGCTCGACGGCCTTTTTGGCCAGCAGCCCCGCGGCCAGCATGACCGACGGATTGCTGGTATTGGTGCAACTTGTAATGGCGGCGATCAAGACGCTGCCGTGACGCAGCCGGCCTTCGGCCGGCACATCGGAAGCTTTCACCATGTCGGGTGTCGGCCGGTTGTTGGCCATCTCAAGTTCAGTGAGCGGATTGGTGTTGCGGTCCTGGGCCTGGCGTACGGGTTCCTGGCTGCCGCCACCCTGGCTGAACCCATTCATGCCGGAGATCACGAAGCTCTGTTTCAGGTCCTCGCTGGTCTTGCCGAAGCCGTTTTCATTAACCGGCTTGGTAAAGGCATTCAAAAACTCCCGTTTCAAGTTTGGCAGTTCGATTCGGTCTTGCGGCCGTTTTGGGCCCGCCACGCTCGGCACGACCGAGGCCAAATCCAACTCGAGTTCCTGCGAATACTCGATAGTTCCCTTTGCCGGGATGCCGAAGAGGCCCTGGGCCCGGTAATAATTCTCGTAAAGCCGGCAATGCTCCTCGCTCCGGCCGGTGGCCCGCAAATAATTCACGCATTCCTCATCGATGGGAAAGAACCCCATGGTGGCGCCGTACTCGGGCGCCATGTTGGCGATCGTCGCCCGGTCCACGACCGGCAAGGCGGCCGCGCCCGGCCCGAAGAATTCGACGAATTTGCCGACGACCTTGGCCCGCCGCAGCATCTGCGTGACGGTCAGCGCCAAATCGGTGGCTGTGACCCCTTCACGGAGCGCGCCAATTAAGTGCACGCCGACAACGTCCGGCGTCAGAAAATATACCGGCTGGCCCAGCATGCCGGCCTCGGCTTCGATGCCGCCGACACCCCAGCCGACAATGCCCAACCCGTTGATCATGGTCGTGTGCGAGTCGGTGCCCACCAGCGTGTCGGGATAATAAAGTGCGGTGTTGTCGCCGCTGGAGGGGGGGCTCGCCAGCACACCCTTAGCCAGGTATTCGAGGTTTACCTGGTGCACGATGCCGATTCCGGGCGGGACCACCTTAAAGGTCTCGAATGCCTGCATGCCCCATTTAAGGAATTGGTAACGCTCGCGATTGCGCTGGAACTCCATTTCGAGATTCTTGCGCAGGGCGTCAGCGCTGCCAAAGAAATCCACCTGGACTGAGTGATCGACCACGAGGTCCACTGGCACCAGCGGTTCAATGAGCTTTGGGTTTCGGCCCAGGCGCGCGACGGCCGAGCGCATGGCCGCCAGATCCACCAGCAGCGGTACCCCGGTGAAGTCCTGTAACACAATGCGCGCCACGACGAAGGGGATTTCTTCGGAGCGGGGCGTTTTGGGTTTCCAATTCGCCAGGGCCCGCACGTTTTGTTCGGTCACCCGCCGGCCGTCGCAATTGCGCAATACCGACTCGAGCACAAGCCGGATCGAAACCGGCAGGCGGGAAACGGGGCCGATCCCTGCCTTCTCCAACTGCGGCAGTGAATAGAGCTCGTGCGGCTTGCCGTTACCCGATTCGAACCTCTGCCGGGTTCCAAATAGATTGTGCGCCTCGTTCATGGCCTTAAGCAAAACATTGGCTTAGTTTCGATTCAAGGCCAAACGCCTGGACGGAGGGGCAGGACAGGACGCCAGCTTGCCAGGGAACCTTAAGCCAGAATGACGGGTCCGCGCTCAAAAGAGGTAACTGACGTAGAACAGTTGTAGGTTCAGCCCAGGATTTGGGCTGCCTAGACCCGCGTTAGACATGTGCTGGAAGCGGTAGCCGACGCGCACTTTGGAGAAGAGGTTGGCGTAGAATCCGATGTGAGAGGTGAATTGAAAAGCCTCCCCGAAGTTTTTCGACCCTGTCGTTCCGGGCTCGCCGAATTGGTTCCGGCTGATGAGCGTCGGGCTGGAGCCTGCTTCCAGCCATAACGGGAACTTCCCGCGACCGAGTGCGAGCACGGGCCCAGCGGACCCCTCGACCGCGTTTTGCCAGCTCTTGCCCAGCCGGCCGACCGAGAGGTCGAACCGCGATTGCAAAAGCCAGCTCCGGCCCAAATTCCATTCCCAGGGCAGACTCCAATCCACAAAGCCTTCATCCTGATGGAAACCCTCGCCGGAACTGTCACCGGCAAAACCGAAACGCGCGCCGGCAGACTCGAAGCGAATTCCCTGTGCTCGCCCCGGGAGGATGCCGGCCAGAAATCCAGCCAACAGCAGCAGGGCAGCAGTACTGCGATGCGAAAAGCCAAGTGAAGCGTCCATGTGAGCTACTCATCTCACAAAACTCGCTTTCGGGCAAGTGATTCGAGGCCGACACACCTACTGTGTAAGCCAATCATCCACTGTCGGCGCCAGGTCCTCGAGATATTGGTCGCCCTGGGGATGATGGGTCAGAGCGACGAGAATATAATGCCGGCCTGGGCCGGTCACGACGGCGGTGTCGTGCAGCCAGTCCTCCCATGAACCCCACTTGCGGATGATCTGGACATTGTGTCCCGCCAGGCCCTTCACGAACTTGATATTGTCGTGCGGCATCTCCGGCGAGGCGAAAATCGCGCGCATCGTCTTTGAAGCTGCGGGGGAAACAAGTTCGCCCTGTTCCAGGAGGAGATAGAACCGCAATAATTGACGCACGGTCGCCGCGTGCGAATTGTCACCCAGCGGATCGCCAAGGCGTTCGCCTGTTAGACCGTAATGCTTGCCGACCCAAATGCCGCCACCGCGGTTGGCATCGTAAAAGTGGTAGGCGTTGAGCACGGCTTGAATCTCGTGCAAACCCATTTGTTGAGAAAACCTGGCTGCGGCATCGTTGCTGGAGATTTTTGTCATTAACGCCAACTCATGTCGAGTCGCGGGGTCGAGATGCTGATCCGCCTCTGGGTGCAAATGGAAATAGGCCAGCAGGATGCCGACCTTTGCCACGCTGGCCGCATATTCCATCCGGTCGGGATGCAGCATTGCCAGTTGGAGGCCCTTCAGGTCCAACAGCCCCGCGGCTGTGTGCTCACTGGACATCCCGTATTTGCTTCGGAGGCGCGCATCCAAATCCTCCAGCCGGGTCTGCAGTCCCGGTTCGACAGGAGAGTCGTAATCCAAAACGTAGTTCAATGTTCCAAGACGCGGTAAAAGCGGGCGGGGTAATTGCTGGTTGAGTCCTGAAAAAGGACGGAGCCGTTGGTAAGCGTCAACGCATTGGTGATGATGGTCCAATCGGTCAGGTCTGTGCTTGCCTGCACCTCGAAGGTGGCCAGGTCGTTGCTGCTCAGCAGGGCACCGCCGTCGGCATCGTTGAATAGCAGTTGCAGGCGCTGGCCGGGAAGCAGTTGCGGTTCGCTCAACCGCTCCGCCGCGACGACGCGCACCACGGCGTTGCTGCTCTGCAAGTTTGCCAGCGAGTTGGTGACCACGATGAGGTAAGTACCTTCCGCTAGCCGGGTCACATTGGTCAAGGTGAGGCTGGCGGCAGTGGCACCGGGCTGGTTGCTGCCGTTTTTCTGCCATTGGTAACTGATGGGCGAGCTGCCGACGGCGGCCACGCTCAGGTTTACGTTTGCGCCTGCGAGGGTCACCTGGCTTTGCGGTTGCGCCGTGATGAGCAAGGGCGCGGTATAGATGTACAAATTCGCGCCCGAAGCGAATCCAAGCGCCGGGTTCAGGAAGCGGATGCGATTGATGAAGAACGTGTCGTTAAAACCCGCGGGCGACCACGTGGCGCCGCCGTCGATCGTGTGCAGAAAGCTGTTCGGATAGCTTGGCAAGCCCGAGGCGCCGCCGATCCAGCCCTCGTTCGTGCTGACAAAGCCCAGGCCTTGCAGATAGAAATTGTAACCGTTGGTGTATAATCCAACCGAAACTTCCGGAATGCCGTTGCTCGTCCAGGTATTGCCGCCGTCAATTGTTTTGTAAAACACGATGCTGCTGTATGTGCCGTTTTGCTGGAGCGAAACGTAACCCACATTAGTCGCCGGCCAAGACATTTTCCAGAAATAGGAGCAAGAAACAGGGGTGGTTAGCACGGTCGTCCAGGTATTGCCTCCGTCAGTCGTTCGGGCGATGCGGCCGTAATAGTTGGAGGCGCAGTTCGCCGCGTACGCATTGGTGTCCATCCCCACCACCCAGCCGTTAGTGGGGTCCTGAAAGTAAACGTCCATGATGCCGTTCATTACTCCCTGGGCGGTGAGGTTCACCAGGCTCCAATTGGTTCCGCCGTTCGTGCTTTTGATCAAGAACGCCGGTCCACGAACCCGCCCGGCGCCATAAATATGCTGTGGATCCAGAACATAAATCGCGCAGAGCCCTTTCATGCCGGCCTCGACAAACCCGTCCACGTTGGACCAAGTCAGCCCGCCGTCGTAGGAACGATACAACACATTGGTGTCGGTGACCCCGCCGTCGTAGGACCCGGGTCCCAAATTTCCCGCGAAACCGACCTGTGGATTGGCAAAGGCGATGGAACGAAAATGCGTTCCCGGCGAATAAAAGTTTGTAGTCCAACTCACGCCGCCATTGGTCGTCCGGTAGATGTAATTGTCCTGGCTGGCCCAGCCGTTGGTCTGATCGGTGAAATAAATATCGTCGTGCCGC
>Ga0074046_10004197_pt1 | contig 11831 bp, 7 predicted proteins | sample BogForMeECP23OM3_FD_94441 | JGI IMG/M metagenome (GOLD analysis project Ga0074046, IMG submission 94441) | Bog forest soil microbial communities from Calvert Island, British Columbia, Canada - Bog Forest MetaG ECP23OM3 | ecosystem: Environmental > Terrestrial > Soil > Wetlands ...
GTTCCGCGAGGCTCCCCCAAACCAAAAAAGTTCTTGGGTTCGGACATCCGCGACACAGGCATAGACTCTTCGGGGAAGTAGTACGCGTCAAACCTGCTGAACTGGTCCTGGTCCAGCACCAGGTAGACAAGAACCATTCCCCGGTAGCACAGGCTGCTCGCCGACTCGAGCACTTCAGGCGGCGCTTCCGGCTGCATCAGCCTCACTAGCAGCGTTACCGGCAAGGTGGACCACAAGTGGCGCGTTGGCAGCACATGTTCCTTTCCTTCCTTCTGGTAGCGGACGGCCGTGATGCGGTTGCCCTGGCGTTCGATCGACGTCACCCGCGCGCCGAAGACTATCTCCGCCCCGGCCTTCTGTGCCGCTTCCGCGAGGCATTCCGACAGTTGCCCGTATCCGCGCCGCGGATAATAAAACTTTCCCGCGCGCGGCGGTTTCAGCCCGGGGACTTGCGAGAGGACCTTGCGGAACATCTTGCCGAGCGAGCTACCCGAAACGCGCCTCTTCGCCGTGGTCGGCGCGAGTTCTTCCGGCGGCACTCCCCACAGCTTCCGGGCATACGGGAAGTAGAACTCCTGGCAGATTGTGCGTCCCAACCCGCGCTCGAGGACAGAGGCAAATGTCTCCGGCCCCTGCGTCCCCTTCGGCGGGACTTTTCGCACCAGATCCGCGCTCACGCCGAACGCAAACCGCTTCGGAAGCCGCAACAGCAAGTCCAACGGCTTCAAAGGAAAATGTATCCACTGACCTTGCAAACGGATGCGCCCGTGCCGCACGCGCAGTCGCAGGTCCTCCCCCAACAGTGACTCCAAATCGCGCAAGATCGCCGGGTCCACTGCCGGGTGCAGCCTGTGGCTCCCGTGGTCGCAGTACGCGCCTTCGAGCTGGAAGCTGCCGGCGATTCCGCCCAAAGTGTTGCTCTGCTCAAGTACCGTGGCTTGCGCGGTGCCCGTCCGCCGGAGTTGAAACGCCGCGCCAATTCCCGCCGGTCCCGCTCCCAGGATCACCACGTGCTGCCGCTCGGTCGAGCCCGCAGCCGTCGAGCCCCCAGCCATTGTTCGACGCGGGCGGCACATGGCATCCAGAGTGTGTGCGCTGGGATCCGGATTGGGTTTGTTGTCTGTCACCTTTTCAGTTCTTCCTTGTCCTCTGGCGGTTCTCTGCTACTCGCAGTTACCGTGGAAGCAAGAGATGGTCTTGAGATGTATGGGACGTGTCAGGCGCTGTTTGCCGCCAGTTAAGCAGCGAGCCTCGGCCCAGCACCATTGCTAGCAGCCCGCTCACTAATCCTCCGCCGATAAGAATGGTCTGAAACACCAGGCCAGCCGCGAACGCCAGCGCCGACGGCGCCCCGAATGGCGCCAGCAGCGCCACCAACGTCGCCTCTCGCACGCCGATTCCGCCCTGGCTGACGGGCATCATCGCCGCGATCTTCGAGAGCGGCCATACGAACAGCCATACCGTCCGAGCAATGTGGAGCCCACACGCGTCTGCCAAAAACGAGTTCAGCATGGTCAACCCGATCTGCAACGTGATCCCGAACGAGAGCGAGAGCAGCATGATCTGCGGACGCCGCGATCCCGCCCGAATGCCCTGACGCACTTCCGCGATTCTCCGTCGTATGCGGAACGAGAACCGTCTCGCGGGCAGCATCGCAACCAAACCCAGCAGACCCAAAATTCCTGCTAAAAACGCCGCCGCTAGGAACCAGAAGATCCGCCGGCTCTGTGCGTCCAATTCCCGCGGCAACAGAAACGCTCCGATGGCCGCCACGATGGCCAGCGCCAGAAGGTCCTGAATCCGGTCCACCAGGCTCCCTAGCAGCAGTCCGACCTTCGACCGCACGATGCGTAATCCCAGTCCCGCACGCACCACATCTCCGCCGATTATCGAAGGCAGATAGATGCTCCCGAATAGCCCCGCGTAATAGCATCGTACCGCCCCAACGAAGCTGAGCCCGCCTCCGGCCAGGTTGACCATCATTCTCCACTTGGTGACTCCCAGTAGGTGAAGCAACAGGTACGCGGCCAGCGTCATCAGCCATACGCCTGGCGTCAGCCTCTTGATAGCCGCCCACAGGCTCGCCCGTGGCAGCAACAGAAACAGGAGCGTCAGCACCACGGCGCTGGCCGCCAAGCGCAGCAATGCGATCAGCCATTTCTTTTTCGGCATCACTCGGGGGTCTTTGCGGTCCGGAATGAAGGCTCGATATTCGAATCGGTACCGACGGCACTGGGATTATTCATCTCGAGGCGCCGCATCCGATAGAGCAGTTCTTCCAGAATCTTGCGGTTGAAACCGATCAGGTCCGCCGCTAAGCCGATTAACAATACCTGGAACCCAACCATAATCAGAATGGCGCCCAGGATCAGGGATTGAAGGTGCCCGATGCCCTGCCCGATGAATTTCAAGTAGAGGAACCGGATTCCCGGTACAGTGCCCAGCAGAATCAGCAGCGTACCGGCGACGGTAAACACGCGCAGGGGCCGGTACATCGTGTACGCCCGCAGGATTGTTCCGCTCGACTTCCGGATGTAGTGGGGAATACCCCGCATCAACCGCGACGGTCGCGTCTTCGGGTTCGTCTGTATCCGCACGTATTCGATCGCTGTCCGCCGCGCACCCGCCTGGATCAGCGTTTCCAGCGTGTATGAGTAGTCGCTCAACACGAGCGTACGCAGGGCTGCTTCGCGCGTGATTGCGCGGAAGCCGCTCGTGGCGTCCGGGATGGACACACCCGCGGCCTGCGAAATTACCCAGCTCCCCAGCCGTTGCAGCCGCCGTTTGAGCGGCGAAAATTGGGGCAGATCCGCCACGCCCCGGTCGCCAACTACCAACTCAGCGCGTCCCGCCAAGATCGGCTCCAGCAGCCGCGGAATTTCGTGTGACTGATATTGGTTATCGGCGTCCGTATTCACAATTACATCTGCACCCAGCCGAACGCTTGCTTCCAGGCCTGCCACAAACGCCGCCGCCAGTCCCATGTGGTGTGGCAGGCAGACCACGTGATGCACTCCGCAGCCCCGTGCAATTTCCGGCGTCCTGTCGCTGCTGCCGTCGTCCACCACGAGGTACTCGATCTGATCCACGCCGACTATCTTCCTTGGCAGCGTCGCGACCGTTGCCGGAAGAGTTTGCGCCTCATTGAAACACGGAATTTGGATGATAAGCTTCATCGAATGGATGACGGATTCAGCCTGTCAACTCTCGATTTGGCTCGAGCATGCAAACGACAATATCGCCGCCGCCCACCGTCCCCAGAAAGACCTGCTTCGCCATGCACTCGCGCCGGATCGCAGCTATCAGATCCGGCGCTCCCCGCTCCAGATACATCGGAAAGGTGTAAAGCACCCAGACGCGCCGCCCTTGCCCACGGATCGTCTCAAGCTGCGCAGCACTTTCCACCTGCGTCCAGGGTTGCTTGTAATATTCCTTGTAAACATAACCGATTCCACCCGCCGTCACCACGGGTTCTCCGGTTTCCCGTTGAGCTTCCACAAACCGAAGTGCTCCTGAGTAATCCTGCTTGGGGTAACGGTAGTTTCGCACCAACGAAACAGCCGAAACCACGATCAGCAAAGCGACCAGTCCCGTGCCCCATGTGAGCCCGTTTGCGCGCCTTTGGGCTTCCCGACTCATTCTGTCGGCCAGTGCCGCAGCCGTCACCATCGCCCCTCGCACCAGAATAAGCAATCCGAAACCCAGTAGGTAAAAATAGAATCGTGGATACATCGTCCCGCGCGTCAACACTGCGCCCGCCGCTGTAACCAACCCGGGCAACACTAGCAATGCAGCCGCCACTTCTGATTGTCGCCAGTAACTGGCCAGCCCAGCGGCAAACAAAGCACCTGCCACTACCACCACCGCTTCCGCCCCGAGCCCAATTCGTAAGCCGCGCAGGATTTCCCAAAACGCCCAGGCTGGCGTGGAAACTCCCGCCAGCTTTGAGGGACGGCTGAAGTATTGTTGCACCTGCAACACCACCGGAGCGTACAACAACAGCGTGAGCAGGCCAGCGAACGTAATTCCCATCACCGGCAGCTTCCAGTTTGCCAGCCGATAGTCTCCTGCCTTCGCGGGAAAGAGCAGCAGCCATGCGCAGATTGCCGCGTGGCTTACTACCACAAACACCATCGTCAGGTGGGTGTAGGTGCCTAACGATGCCGCCACGGCGTAGATTGTCCAATTCAGCCGCTTCGCGCCGTGCAATCCGCGCAGGAGATAGGTAGTGCACAGTAGCGTCCAGAAGAGCATCCCAGTGTAACCACGCGCGTCTTGCGAAAACCAGACGTGATGGTACGAAACGGTCAACAGCATTGTCGCCAGCAGCGCTTCCCGACGCGAGGTCAACTCTCGCCCGAGGAAGTAAAGCGCTGGCACGGAGCCCACGCCGAACACCACCGCCGGCAGCCGAAGCGTCCACGGATGCTCGCCAAACACCACCACCGAAATCCGAGCCAGCACCGAGTAAAACATGTGCTGATTGTCGCCCGGAAAGAGCGTCAGGATTTCCTCCAAAGGTCGGCGCACCGTTTGGATCAGCGTGTAGAACTCGTCGAGCCATAGGTCGCGGTTGAGTCCGATCGCGCGGAGCACTGCCGCCACTACCGTCAACGCAACAAGCCCCGCCCACGGCACACGTCTCTTGTCCTCTTCTTCGAGCCATGGCCACATCAAAGCTCGCTCATGCGTTCATCATTCCGATGGGCCATGCTCACTGAATACCTCCCGCAGCCCAGGCAAACCTAAGTGGAATCTCCTGCCGCCGACACTGTGGCTGATCGCGTAAATCGAGTCGCCGAATACAGGGTTGTTTCCTGGGCGACGAAGTACGAATAATCCCGGATGGGAAGGAAGCCGAGATGGCTTCGAGTCATCATGATGGAAAAAACCAGCATGAAACAACCGACCAGGAACTGTCCCAGGAGAAGGAATAAAAGCCCGCTCGTAATGGCAACCCAGGCTGGAATCGTCAGGTGAGTGAAGAGTTTCACTCCGACCATAGCGCCGATCAGCAAGAAGAAGCTCCCGGCGGTGAGCATGGTCATCAGTAATAGGCGTGTGCCCACCACCTCTTGGTTTGCGAATAGGGCCGACAAACCGTGGGTAACGAGGCTGACAAAATTCATGCGCGATTCACCAGCGAGTCGACGGCCGCGATCGCAGCGCAATCGAATGTACGGGAGACGTGACTTAAGGAAGGTCGCAGAGTAGTGGTTCCACAACTCAGAACACACCACAAGACTATCGAGGTGCGACCAGGGCAAAACACTGAAGTTACCGAATCGAATATCGCGGCCAGTGAAAATCCTGTGCAGAAAAGAGTAGCAACGGTACATCAGGCGAAACGCCATACTCTCCAGGCGCCTACCGCGCTCCGCAAACACGGCGGTCGGATGATCAGCCTTCCTCATCGCGTTGAGGAGCACGGGGATGTCCTCCGGTCGGTCTTCTCCGTCTGCATCCATTACCACGACTGCGTCTCCCGTCCAGTGTTGCTGGATGTGCGCAAGCGCAACTGCAATGGCTCGTTGATGGCCCAAGTTACGCCGCAGCCTGAGCACCGCTACACGGTCGATCGCTTCGGGTTGAAACGGGAGCCCGCATTGATATGTGGTCAGCGTGGAACCATCGTCAATGTAAAGAAGGCTTGCGCGCAAGGAGCGCTCTTCGCGCAGTACTACGTCGATGTTGCGGCACAATTTCATGGCCGCGTCCCAATCTTCGTACACCGGCATGACGATGACAATTTCCATGGCGTTAACGGCCCACGGGACGGTCTACTCCTGCAAGGCACAGTCTGGCAACTCTGATCAGGATTGGGCCTCACATTCCCAGATGTCGAAATACTTGGTTGATGGTTGCTTGCGATATCGTTCAAAGAAGATTCGCCGAAATTCATCACTAAACACAGGCCGCTGAGGAAATAGATGGGAGTCCATAAGCGAATACACATTCAACATGCTGAATGGTGCGTCACCCTTAGGAACCAACCAGACCTGCGTTTTGCATTGTTGCATGTATTCCAGTGTACTGGCCGGAAGGGCAGTGACTCCGGAGAGTTGCATGTCGCCGAGGGCGACCGCGTCGATGGTGAATGGGTTCCCAGCGAAGACGAGTGCCGGCCGAAAATACGTTAACTCATACTTTGCGTTCCAGCCGCCATACCCCATTTCCATTTTCTTGCCAGGATGGCTCTTCATCACTCCTTCCAGATCGCTAGCCACCGCAGACGCCTGGGACCGCGATCGGAGCAATGTCTCGACTGTAGGAGCAAAACTAATTCCAAGCTGCGTCAGGAATACGATTGCGAACCAGAACCAGAGCAAAGGAACAATTGTCGCCCGAGCACCAACGGATGTGACAACGGCTGCATCCCCGATCTTGCTGTAGACGTCCGCACAAGCATAAGCAATTGCCGGATAGAAGGGCATGAAGTGATGCGGGCCGGCGCCGATCTTTGACGACGAAACAGCTATAGCCGCCAAGCAGCCGCCTGAAACCAGGAGAAAGAACCGGTTCTCATGCAGGTAATTGCTGAGATAGCTTCTCCCCCGTTCTGCCAACTGCCAAAGAAGCAGTACAAATGGCGAGAACAGAATGGGTAAGATCTTCAGCTCGCGCACAAACTCCCCGCGACTCAGTGGCTGTCGCGAGGTTTGGTGCAGCCATTGCAGATACCCTAAGACCGATATGCCGGGAATGAAGAACGGCACCACTGCAAAAACCACTGCTCCAGCCCCGGCCAACGCCGCGGGGCGCCAGCCCTGTCGTCGAATCAGAAGTACAACAAGCGGAGCGAAGTAGAACGGGGCAGTGAACTTTATATCGAAGGACAGTCCGCATGCGACCGCGAACAGCAACGTAGCGCGCCAACCGGAAGCGCAAAGTGCTGCATATAGGCCCAGAGCAACCGAGAGGATTACAAGAACGTCACCCCGAACTTGAAACAAATAATCATACAGGAGCAAGAATGCGACTACTGCGGCAGTGACCAACAATGCGCCCGCTGGATCCAGCACTTTCCGATACGAGCGCCACAACAGCCCCAACAAGCATAAGTTCGCCAGCAGGACGACCAGTTTCAACGAAAGGACATTGGCGCCAAACATCCCGAGAGCCAGCGTGTAGGGCAGGTATGCCATTGGCCCATAAGGAAATGCATAACGCTGCGCAGAGGCAAAGTCGTGGTAGAGCGGTCCACCCCGCAACAAGACAAACGAAACCGATGCGATGTTGGGTTCGACGTGTTCCAGGTAGCCTATGTAAAGAGTGTTACAAACCAACACCACCAGATAGCCGCCCAGCAAGGCTACACAGATTGGAATCCAGACCTTCTTGCTTTGCCCTAAATGCCCAAGCCTTAGCAGCGTTGCGGGCGCCCACCAGCGCAAGGCCAGGAACACTATACCTGTGGCCGCCATCAAAGAGAGCAGAAAGGTTTCAGTATGATGCACAGGGAATGATTGTGCTGCGGCCATTACGTCGATGGGCCGCACCGGCGAGATGAAGCCTTAGTGGAGTACCGCAAGTACTATCCCGCGCCGAACCTGCTCTTTAGACGCAGAAATGGGCTTTCTATGGTACGCCAAGATAGCAATGCTAGAAAGTACGTCACCGTGATCCCAATTCCCAGAGCCAACCCCACCCGAACAAGGCGCGGTCCGAAATGGAGAATTTTGGGAATGTATTGCGAAATGGGGGCGTGAAACACGTACATTGCGTAGCTGTATTTCCCAAAGTTCATTAGAAGAGGGTTTCTGAGAAGGGCGACGGGATTGCCGCTGCGGGCTGCCTGAACGACAAAAAACACTAACGAGGCAAACGCCAGATCAATACAAGTGTATCCAAATCGGACCATATAGGTTCCTACAGGAACCGTCGTTTGCGAGTACAAACATAGTGACACTAAGATCGCTGCCGCAGGTATCCACACCCACGTCATCGTGATGCCGGCGAAAGGCGACATCCGATCCTGCCTCCAAAGAATCGCAATGAGCGCGCCAAGTGCGATAGGTTCCATACGGAACGGCGTAACAAAATAAAGAAACAAAGGACTTGGCGGGTTGTGGCTAAGAGTGAACCGGAGGACCGGTGACAGCACAACCAGCGTAACGCAAATCCATAGAAATATTCTTCTACTGGAAACTGCAATGAGTACGGGCCAGACGAGATAGAACTGTTCTTCGATACAGAGTGACCAGAAATGGCCAAATGGCACGATGCTGTGCCCCAAACCGCCGTACCAATTTACGAGGTATAGCAAGTACCATATCTGTTGGGAGGCGCTTATGTAGGCGAGCTGGTTGAACCGATGCGCGACCGGCAGAATCAGATTGAAAAACAATAATACAGTTAAGTAGTATAAGGGAAAAATGCGCAGAACACGCCGGATATAAAAGTAAGAAAAATAGTGCGATGAACCCTTGGAATCTAGAAGAATACCTGTGATGAGAAATCCCGAGAGTACGAAGAATAAGTCCACCCCGATCCAGCCCAATCCAAGAACCTCCCCCAACACCCCGCCAGGTTTTGTCGAAGTACCGAAGTGGTAAACCATGACCAGCAAAATCGCAATTCCGCGAACCCCGTCCAGCTCCGGGATGTGTTTAGGCAGCCTGGCTGCCTGCCGGACGGGTTCACGAGCGATTGCATAAGCTCCCACTGGGTCAGCCTTGCCTACGTCCGTTTTCCGGAGTGAAGAGATGTACCTCGCGTTGTTGGTGGCGTGGCGCTGGGTCAATGTCTCCCAATTTCTCGCGTGTGAGCCAGAACAATAAGGGGAATATCCCGAAGACTGTAACGAGAGATATAACAATTCCGAGGGTACGGTCCAAAGTCCGCCCAAAATCAATCTCAACACGGCTGAAAGCTGCGGGGACTGCCACTAGCATCTGCCCGCTTCCCGCGTCGGTCTGAATGGGAACGCTCTTCCCGCTAATGCTGGCTTGCCACGCCGGATAGTTCACCAGCCTCAACTTGAGCAGGAGCGGGCGAGACGCATCCACAGAGAACACCTTCCGCTCCGCGGCCCACTGGCTGACCGCGATGTCAGCAGTCGGCCCCTTATCGTCGGCTGAGTTTGCGAAGGTGACGAGGGGCACTGGCTTATCAAGTTGTGAGGGCTGGCTCCCCAGCGGCAAGTCCCAGGTTGCTATACTCCGGAATCCCACGTCAGAGTGCACTACGGCGTTAAGCTCATCCAGGTGGTGGTCAGGGTCCCACCATGAGGTGTGGATGATTACTGCTGCAATGCAGGCCACCGCAAAAGCAGCGATCGCTCGCGGCATCCACTTGCGTCGGGCTTCCTCTACCGCTGATGCCGTCAGTACCGCGCCTGCGACGCAGAGAGGAGTGAACCACCGCCAGGGAAATTGGATGAAGCGAAGTTCAGGTAAAGTTCGATACAAAAACAGACTCGGGGGCAGCATCATGAATGTGGATGCTGTGGCAAGTCCGGCAAGCAGACGCCAATCCTGTGGTTTGTCATGCCGCAACTGACGGGCGAGCACAGCCGCGCCCGCCGTTACGGCCATCACAAAAAGCGCAAAGAACGACAACCCCCGGTTGAAGGTAACGTACTTGGGAAGATTGGCATGGCTGAAGAGGAAATTATGCTCCGGCATCCATTGGAACTTGATCGCATCGCCAATGTTGATCCACCGTCGCTCCCACGCTGCTGGCAGCAGAAAAAAGGCGCTGGCGCCAAAGCCCGACAGGATGGCCACGGCTCCATATAGGAGCGGCCGAAACGAGCGATAAACCAGGCTAACGAGCGCCAGCAATCCCGCGAGCGTGTAACTTGCGACGACGGCGCCAGGCAGGTCTGATACCCAGAAAGTGGCGAACACCAGCGACAAAGGCAGGGTAGCCTGGGGAGCGTTCTTTCCCATCCGAATCCCTCCCCACACCAGTGCAGGAAAGAGGGCGATCGCCAACAGTTCAGCGTACGCGCAGCGTTTGTAGACCGTCAGCAGGAGGTATGGATTGGTGGCATAGAGGAGTGCAGCCATAAGCGCGGCGGGCGGTTGCATCCACTCCTGAGCACACTTCCACATCACGGCGCCTGCCAATATCAGTATCATCCAGACATAGACACCCGGTACCATCCTCCATGGCAGGATCAAGCCAAGTATCGCTCCCATCATCCTTGAAAGCGGCGGGTAGAAGATGAAGAAGGGCTCACCAAAGCCGTGATTGGTCGCGGCTGACCATCGGTGAAAAATGATTCCGCGCCGCAATTGGTCCGCAGCTTCCATCCACCCGGGCATTTGAAAATCAAGATCGTGTCCCAATGGAATGCCAAACAACATCATGGGAGTCACCGCTAGGGTTGCGGTGAGCATAATCCATAGGACAACAGGCCTCGGGAAGGTAGTTTCGCTGGGCATGAAATCTAGTGTCTGAGCTGGACCCTGCCTAGTCAAGTCAGCACTCAGGCGACGTCGATGGGCCTCGACGGATCGCATGATTCAAACCTCCGGCGTCTCGCCGGGCACCTTCCGCTCTCGAAGCCAGAGCATCAGCGGAAAGATCGTCACCAGGGTCGCGAGAGAAATCAAGATTCCCAGGGTGCGGTCCCAGGTACGGCCAAACTGTATCTCAACCTTACTCAGGCCGGCCGGTACTGCTACCAGTATCTGCCCGGTGTCTTGTTCGGTCTTGAGAGCAAGGGTGTTCCCGTTCAGCCTTGCCTGCCAACCCGGATAGTTCACCAATCTCAACTTGAGCTGGGTCGGGTGGGGCGAGTCCACTGAGAATACGCGCCGTTCGGCACCCCACTGTTCGATCTGGATCTGAGCTGGCGGCCGGGAGAGTTCCTTCTCGTCTACTGGATTCGCGGGAGCAACCAATGGCGCGGAAACATCCAGCTTATCAGGCTGGCTCGCAATGGGATGACACCAGCTTACTATGCTCCTGAAACCCACCTTGGAGTGCACCACAGCATTAAGCTCATCCAGGTGATGGTCAGGGTCCCACTCTGAGCTGTACATGATTACGGCGCCGACGCAAGCGACCGCAAGTGCGGCGCCCGCCCGCGGCATCCACGTTCTGCGGGCTTCGCCGATGGCTGAGGCGGTCAGCATTGCACCTGCGACGCAGAGCGGAGACAGCCACCGCCAGGGGAATTGGACGAAACGAAGTTCCGGCAGGATTCGATACAAAACCAGGCTCGGCGGCAACATCATGAAGGTGGACGCTGCGGCAAGTCCGGCAAGCAGGCGCCAGTCCAGCGGCTTTTGACGCCGCAACTGTCGGGCGAGCACAGCCGCGCCCGCTGTAACTACGATTAACAAGAGCGCAACCCAAGATAGGTTTCGGTTAAAGGCAACACCATACAAATTGGTGTGGTCGAAGAGGAAATTATGCTCGGGCCGCCACTGGAACTGCATCACTCTACCAATATTGACCCATTGCCTTTCCCATGCCGCCGGCAGCAGAAAAAAGGCGCTGGCGCCAATGCCCGCGAGGATGGCGACCGATCCATAAAGAATTGGTTGAAACGTGCGGTACAGCAAACTACTGAGCAGCAGAAGTCCGGCCAGCGAGTAGCTTGCGACCACAGCAACGGGAAGATCGGAAAGCCACATTGCGGCTAATACTAGCGACAAGGGCAGCACTGCCTGGCGGGCGTCCTTTTCCATCCGGATCGCGCACCACACCAGCACCGGGAAGAGAGCGCTCGCTAACAACTCAGCGAAAGCGCAGCGTTTGTAGGCGTTTATGATGAGGTATGGATTGGTGGCGTAAAGGAGAGCAGCCAATAGCGCATCGCGTGGTTGCAGCAACTCCTGCGCGCACTTCCACATGGCAACGCCCGCTACCATCAA
>Ga0074046_10004198_pt1 | contig 11831 bp, 7 predicted proteins | sample BogForMeECP23OM3_FD_94441 | JGI IMG/M metagenome (GOLD analysis project Ga0074046, IMG submission 94441) | Bog forest soil microbial communities from Calvert Island, British Columbia, Canada - Bog Forest MetaG ECP23OM3 | ecosystem: Environmental > Terrestrial > Soil > Wetlands ...
GACATCGGGTCGAGGGCAACAATCCGGCGTTTTTTCAGGGACCAATCTATTTGCTGGTTGGGCCGATCTGGGTAGCCAAGGAAATATGGACGTTTCTGAGCGGGGCCGAGCGCGGACAGGAGCCCGATGCCCTGCCCCCAAAGCAGTCCTAACTTATTGTAAAGGTGAATGTTACCCAGGATACGGCGACGATGCAAAATGAAGAAAACGGACCCGAACTGGCACCGGATGAGACGCCTCAGCTACAGCATGAGGCGGGGGATATCGTGACTGAAGGCGCAGTGAATGCAAGCTCTGATTTGAGGAAGCGGCGCAGCACGCGGATCGTGCAGGCCGTGCCGCTCACGGTGACCGGCGTGGACGCCCTCGGACGCGCCTTCGCCGAGCGCACTTCAACCCTCATCATCAACTGCCACGGTTGCCGTTACCAGTCCAAGCATTACGTCCTGAAAAACATGTGGGTGAACCTGGAGGTGCCCCACCCGGAATCCGGCCATCCTCCGAGGCACGTGAGGGGCAAGGTTGCGTGGATCCAGCGGCCGCGAACGGTGCGCCAACTCTTCCAAGTGGCCTTGGAATTAGAACAGGCCGGCAATGCCTGGGGGATTGCGTTCCCTCCCGACGATTGGTTCGTGTTTCCGGAAGAGCCAAGTTCTTCCGCAGGTGGCGCGATTCCCGCCGAATTACCAACCAGCTCGACGATGCCGCTCGCGGAAGAAGTGACCCTGCCGCCGGCGGAAGCGGAAGCGGGCGGACCATCGCCGGACAACTTGCGGGTCTTCCCGGCCCCGGCGAGCGCTACGGACGCGTCGATGCAACTGGCGCGGCAGGTGGCGCGCCTGCTGGCAGAAGCGAAGCAGCAGATTCATGCAGCGGCGCGCGAAGCGGCCGTGGAAGCGGTGGGCGCCGAACACCGGGTGGCCTTTGAGCAGTGGGAGCAGAAGTACGTGGCGTTTCGCGAGGAAGTAGCGCGTGAAACGGCCCAGGCCATCGGTACAATCCAGCAGGAAACGGAAACACAGGCACGCTCCGCACAGGCTGCCGCCGCCGAATCGTTGAAGATGGATTTGCCGCGCTGGCTGGCGCCGCAATTGGAGCAACTGACGCACGAATTGACGGCGCAGCTCGCGCGCGAAGGCGCTTTGCAGCGCGACCAGCACGAAAAGCAACTCTCCGCCGCGCACGAGACTCTGCAGACACTCTGCGGACAGGCCGAGGAAGCCGCGGCAAAACTACGCAACCATGCGGAAGCGGTGGAATCCCAGGTGACTTCACGCCTGGACGCGGCGGCGCAGCATGCTGAAGAAGAGGCGCGGCGGCGCGAGGAATCGACAGGGGCGCAGCGGGAAGCGTTGACCACGGCGGTGAACGAGCTGCACGAACGCGTGTCCGGCACACTGACGGAGGCGCAGAATTCCCTGCGCGAACAGCTGGCCCGCGAACTTGAGTCCGCCCAGACGCGCTGGCAGGCTACCCTGGAATCCGCGATTCAGGCGGCCGAGGAGCGGGCTTCGGGAGCGCTGCATGAGGAGGCCGAGGGCCTCCGCGCGGGTTTGCAGGAAGAGGGCACCAAGCAGAGCACCAGCGTGCGCGAAGCGATGGAAGCGCATACGCGGCAACTAGAAGAGATCGTGGGGCATGCCAATAGCGTGTCTGAACGGCTTGAACAGCACGCTGCCCGGATGGAAACGGTGCAGCAGCAGGCCGTCACAGGTTTCCAGTCGCAACTCGATGATGTCCTGGGCTTGCACCGCAATGAGTTGCAGCGCCGTTCGGAAAATCTATTTGAGGAAATTCACGCGCGCATTCAAAGCGGCTTTGAAGCGGCCAACAGCGCCGCGCTGGAGAAGTTCGACGAGCAGGTGCAGTCCCTGGTGCAGCCGCACCTGACGCACACGGAAGAGGCGATTCACCGGCTGGCGGGAGGGCGCTCGCTGCTGGATGCCGCCATGACCATGCAGCAGGATCGCATCCGCGCCTCCGCCGACGAAGCCTTCGCCGATTCCATGGCCCGCTTTCGCGAGAATCTCGGCACCGTAGAACAGATCTTGAACGAATCCTCACAGGCCATTACCGGGCGCAACCTGGAGGAACTGGAAAGCAAGGCCGTGGACCTGAAACACCATACCCTCGAAGAGATGTTCAAGTCCGCGGAATGGTACGAGAAGAAAACGCAAACTCAGTTGCAGAATCTGACGGAAAAGCTGGCGGAACAGTCCGGCGCACAGCTTCGGGAGAAGGCCGGCGAGGTTTCCAGCGTGTTTAGCGGCGAATTGAGCCAGGCGAGCCGGGGCTTTGTAGCCCAGACCCAGCAGCAATTGGAAGAATCGGTGCGCGACGCGTTTGAGCGGGTGCGCATCCTGTTTTCCGAAGCGGCCGATACCACTTCCGCGGCGTTCACCGACGAAATTCAGCGCAATGCCCGGCAGGAGCTGGATGGGTTCAACGAATTGGTGCAGAAGGGCGTCGAAGAATCGCGCGAACGCCTGGATGCGGCGCGCATGGAATATGGCAACCAGTTGAATTCCGGACAGGAAGATTTTCTGCGGCGCTTCCAGACCTCGATGCACGGAGCAGTGGAAAGGGGCCTGGCGGAGGCGCAGGAAAAAGTGCAATCCAGCTTCAACAGTGTGCTGGATGCGTGGAAAGCGATGGGCGACGCCAAGCAATCGGAAATGCGCGGCGAGGTGGCGCAGATCGGCGAAGAAGCGGCCGCGCAATACCGCGGGCGCCTGGAGAACATCACTAATTCCTGGATGGTGGCAACCGTGGCTACACTCGATCATCAATCCCGCGACGTTATCGCAAAGATCGCGGCGACCGCCGAAGAGCGCTTGAAGGAAGCCACCAGCGAAGTCTTCTCGCGATTCGGGGAGACCCTGCGCGAGCGTCTGCAGCAGATTGCGGCAGGCTTCGACAAGCCCCAGCCGCCGAAGTCCTGAGCGGGCTGCACGGCCGGTCGTTGCCCAGTTGTGAAGCGATTCCTCTGGCTATGATGGGCAACTTGTGGCAACCTACCTCTCATGGGAAACAGAGACAAAGGAAGACGGGAAGCGAAAAAGCCCAAGAAGGTAGTGCCCAAGGTGGCCCCTCCCCGGCGTGACGCTGGTCAGTCAACGGTGGAGCACGTGAAGCCGGTCCCTGACGCAAAGTGACGTCTGGCAGTCGCCGCCAGGGCATGCATTGCGCAGGCATTTCCTCTCCTAGTGCTCCGTTCGCGAGCGCGGGCCAAGCCCTGTATAATTCTTAGGCTTGCCCATGGCCAACCGAGCTTATCTGCGCGTGTGGACGCGCGACTTTTCCGAAGAAACAATGATCGCGGAGTTTGCGCGATTCCTTGCCAGCGTTCCCCTTTCCGAATCGCATGCGGGCTTTGATCAGCTTGCGGTCCAGGCCGTGAATGCCACGGAGACACCCATCGTGGAATGGGACTTCCGCGAACAGAACTACGGCCCTGCGGAGGTTGCGGCGCTCGCCGCGCAGCAGCTCTTTGCGGATGTGGCTTACATTGTCGATGCCAAGTGGGACTTGTGGGCCTTCGACATTGAGACGTTCAAGTGGCAGCACGGCCCGCAGCCGCTGGTGATCCTGTGTCAGGGGAAAGATTACGACGACGGCGCGGCGGCCAGCGAGGGCCAGTTCTCCGCGGACCTGGGCTTCGAGCATTTTTTTACCGGGCATGCCGGGCTGCTCGCACCCGGTGCGGCCTCGGACCCGTTTGCCGGCTCCGATCACCCCATCGAGAAAACCTTCCGAAGCTGGATGACCAGCGGGGAAAACCTGAAGCAGTATCACCAGAAGACCCGGGAAAACATCCAAAAGCTATTCGCTTGGGTGGAAGCGTTGGAGCACGCCTTGCCGGTGCAGCGCAGCGAGTTGTGGAGCGAAGGGGAAGAGAATTTTGAGGCGAGGCTGGATGCGATTCTGGGACAGAGATAGGTTGGCTCCGTTGAGATCCTTGGGGGCATATAGCTCAGAAACGAAAAGCAGATCCCTCACCCCGCAAAAAACGCGGGGATTCGGGATGACAGCCGTCCGGGGTCAGGGCAGAAGGCAGGATGTCAACAGAGCCGGACAAGTTGTAAGTTTTCAGTTGTAAGTTTTCTGTTTGAGTTAGGACAAAGGACAGAATCATGCCAGCCGGCTTGCGGAGTGGTCACCCTGTAAGGAGAGTGCCGCTGGCAGCACTGTTAACCAGCACACTCGCAATCGCGCAAACACCGCCAAAGTCCACGGCACAGAAAGCTACGACGCACCGGGCAAACGAGTTGACGCTGGCGGGATTGCGGCCGGGGCGAGATGCCGCGGCAAAGGCAACGAGGTTATATCACGGATGGCCACCACAGTTGACGAATAACGGTGAGCAGCTCGTCTGGCTGGGCGGTTGCCGCGGGAACGTTTTCACAATTGATTTGGACGGCGACCAACGAATTCAAGTGCTGCGAGTGACAAAAGGGCCTCGATTCGGAGACTGTGTCGCCACAAAGCCGCCATCGTGGAAGACCGGTCGTGGGCTGCGGTTGAGTGATTCGACGGCCAAAGTGACTCAATTGTATGGGGAGCCGGATTCGAGGAGTCCTAGCACGAAGAACGGGCAACCGTTAGAATTGTGGTATTACGCGTTCGATTGGGCGGGGCCGGATGTGCCGCAGGTGATGGAAGTGCTTTGCACGAAGGAAAAGGACGGACAGCCAGGATACGTTGTGGAGATCACGCTGGCGGCGCCCAGCTTGTAGCGAGATAAGCGGAAGCCCAATGGGGCGGTTACGTCGCGGCGATTGGTGCGTCTATTGAGAGTTGAAGAGTTCGGAAGTTTAAGAGTGTAAGAGTTAAAGAGTTTAAGAGTTGAACAGCCGGGGTGGGAGTGGAAAGGGCCAGAATGCTGAGTGTTCTTGTGCAATTGGCAAAGTCCGAAGAGGAAGCCCCGCATCCGCCGAGCGGCCGCTGTTTGCACTTGTCGCGCTATGCCGCGTGTCTTGGCGTGCTGGTGATCGCCGCGTGTTTGCAGGGATGTAGTGCTGATGAGCCAAAACCCACAGCAGAGGCCGCGCAGAAGCCCGCCATTCCCGAGGAAATCCAAGATGCCACAAAATCGCTTTTGGGGAGCGGGGCGCAGGTCCTGCTCTATGGGGATTTGGCAAAAACGGGCAAGCAGCAATTTCTGGCGGCAAATGTCGTGCCCAATACGCCAAAAAGCACGATTGCAGGCACCGTGGTCACCCGCGCCGTGATCGCCGAAAACGAAGATGGCAAGTGGGTGGAGCTGGTGCGCTGTGACGAGCACCTGAAGAACGGGAAAGGCTACCTGGCGCTGACACCGCTGCAGGCCGTGAGCGGCTGGAAACTGCAGTACGAGAACAGCACAGAAGAGGGATTGTCGGTTTACCTCACGCCCGTGCAGGCGGGCACGAGCGGGCACACTCTGCCCATCGCAGTTCGCTGGAACCCAGCCACGAAACGCTACCAGTCTATGGACTACTCGTACACGCATTTTTTGAGTGAAGCCCCCTCGCTGGAAAATCCGAGGTCCACATTGCGATGAGCACGGCGGCCGCAGCGCTGCGCGCAGGGGAGCCCGCGAAGAAGGGCGCCAAGGTGTCCTCGTGGGAGAATCTGCGAGGGCTGCTACCGTATCTGGGACGCTACAAAGGCGCCATTGCGCTGGGCATGCTCACGCTCATGCTGATGGGGCTGATCGGAAACGTGGTGCCGCTGACGACGGGGATTATCACGGACACGCTGGCGGGGAGTCCGCGGCCGTTTGAACTGGCCCTGCATGGAGCGCATGACGTGCCGCCGCTGAGTTGGTTGAGCGACCTGGTGCCGTACTACCAGCCGCACAGCCGGCGCACGTTGTGGATTTATTGCGTAATTCTGATCGGATGCATTGCGCTGAAGGGCTTGATGTCGTTTGCGACGCGCTGGGTCCTGATCGGCATATCGCGCGACATCGAATTCGATATTCGCAACGATCTTCTGGACCGGCTGCTGGTGATGGAACCGGAATTCTATGTGCGCAACCGCACCGGCGAACTGATGTCCCGCGCGACCAACGATTTGAACGCCGTGCGCATGGTGCTGGGCCCGGGAATTATGTACAGCGGCACGACCATCGTGACGATGGTCTTGTCGATTGCGGTAATGGTGGTTTTGTCGAGATCGCTGACTTTATGGGTGCTGCTGCCGGTTCCGGTGGTGGCTCTCACGGTGCGGCATTTCGGCAAAGTGATCCACGAATTGTACGAGAAGATTCAAGCGTCGCTGGCAACACTCTCGGCCAAAGTGCAGGAAAATCTCTCCGGAGTGCGGGTGATTCGAGCGTATGCGCAGGAAGAGGCGGAAATTCACTTTTTTGACGAGCCGAACCGCGAGTACGTGGCGAAAAACGTGCAACTGATCCGGACGTGGAGCATGTTCATGCCGTCGTTGACGGCCATGATCGGGACTACCTTTCTGATCGTGCTCTGGCAGGGCGGCTACCGGTTCCTGTACGGACAGATGTCGCTGGGCGCGCTGATTACATTCAACACGTATTTGAATTTTCTGGTGTGGCCGATGATCGCCCTCGGCTGGGTGACGAATATTTTCCAGCGCGGCGCGGCGTCCATGGGGCGGTTGAACTACATCCTGCGAGCCAAGACCCAGATTGACGACCGGGACGCCAAGCTCCCGGCAGGGACGCAGCCAGAGGGCAGCATCGAGTTTCGCAATTTAAGCTTCACTTATCCCACGACGCTTTCAGGAAACGGCGCGCCTGCTTCCAACGGGCATGAACCCAAGCCGGTTCTGCGGAACATCAATCTCACGATTCCCGCCGGCTCAACCCTCGCCGTTGTCGGACCCACAGGTAGCGGAAAGACGACCCTGGCGGCGCTGGTGGCGCGCCTTTGGGAAGTGGCGCCGGGCCAGTTGCTGATCGACGGGCACGCCATCCGCGATTGGCCGCTGGAATCGCTGCGGCGGGCGATCGGCTACGTGCCGCAGGACACGTTTCTGTTCAGCGAAACGGTGGGGGAGAACATTGCATTTGGCGTGCCGGCGCACGACCCTGTTGAGGTGCAGGAAGCCGCGGGGATCGCCAGCTTGCATGGCGACGTTGAGGGCTTCGCGAAGAAATACGAAACGATGGTGGGCGAGCGCGGCATCACGCTCTCGGGCGGGCAGAAGCAGCGCACCGCCATCGCTCGCGCGATTGTCCGCGATCCCCGGATTCTGATCCTGGACGATTCCCTTTCCGCCGTGGATACGCAGACCGAAGAAAAAATCCTGGGGCAATTGCGGGGCGTGATGCGCGGCCGCACTACGATTCTGATCGCCCACCGCACGTCCACGGTGCGCGACGCCGACCAGATCGTCGTGCTGAAGGACGGCCAGATCATCGAGCGCGGCACGCACGACGAATTGCTGGAGCACCAGGGCTACTATGCGGATTTGTATCAGAAGCAGTTGCTGGAAGAAGAGCTCGAACGGGCATGAGCAACATTCAAGAAGAAGAAGCTCTAGGAAAAGCATACGACTCGCGGCTCATGAAGCGGCTGCTGGAGTACATGCGGCCGTACAAGTGGCGCGTGGTGTTCGCAATGGCGCTGGTGTCCGTGGTGACGCCGCTGGAGCTGGCGCCGCCGGCGCTTTTCTGGAAGGCCATCGACAAATGCCTGGTGCCCGGCACCACGGGAGTCATCAGCGTGGTCCAGGCCAAGCATGGATTGCTGCTGATCAGCGCAATTTACATACTCGTGCTGCTGTTCGATTTTCTGGCGCAATACATTCAGATCCGGATCATGCAGCGGGTCGGGCAACAGACGATGTACGACATGCGCAAGGAGATCTTCGGGCACCTGCAGCGGCTGCCCATGACTTATTTCGACAAGAACCCGGTGGGACGTTTGATGACGCGAGTGACCACGGACGTGGACGCGCTGAACGACCTCTTTGCGGCCGGCGTCGTGACCATGATCAACGATTTCTTCCTGCTGGCGGTCATGGCCATCTTGCTGTTTTCCATCGACCGGAGGCTGGCGCTGGACGCGCTGGCGGTGCTGCCCTTCATTTTCGTGGTGACGCTGGTGTTTCGCAAATACGTGCGCGACGCAAACCGGAAGATCCGCACAGCCATCGCGCGGATCAACGCGTTCTTGCAGGAATACATTTCCGGAATGAGCGTGGTGCAACTTTTCAACCGCGAGCGCAAAGCGCGGGAAGAGTTTGCGCGCCGGAACAAGGACAACATGCTGGCGTGGCGGGATGCCATCCTGGCGTATGCGCTGTTTTATCCCGCGGTGGAGTTCCTGAGCTTCGCGACCATCGCTTTGATCTACTATTCGGGGGGAAACCGGATACTGGGCGGAACGCTGAGCCTGGGTATTCTGACCGCGTTCACGATGTACGCGCAGCGCTTTTTCCGGCCGATTCAGGACTTGAGCGAGAAATTCAATATCTTGCAATCGGCGATGGCGGCTTCCGAGCGCATCTTCAAGCTGCTGGATGAGCCGATCACCATCGATACGAATGCCGACGCGCAAGCGATCGTAAAGCCACGTGGGGAAGTGGAGTTCCGCAATGTATGGTTCAGCTATCGCAACGTGGCCGAACCCGCGGACGAGGACTGGGTGTTACGCGACGTTTCATTCCGCATGCTGCCCGGCCAATCGTTTGCCATCGTCGGCCACACGGGCGCGGGCAAGACCACACTGATTTCGCTGCTGCTGCGTTTCTACGATATTCAGCGCGGACAGATTCTGCTGGATGGCGTGGACATTCGCCTGCTGAATTTGCAGGAATTGCGCAAGCAGTTCGGCATCGTGCTACAGGACCCGTTTCTGTTCACCGGCACCATCGAATCGAATGTCCGGCTGGGAACGAAGGGAATCACGCGGGAAAATGTGGAGCACGCCCTGCGGGAAATCGGGCTGGGCGAGTTTATTCGATCGCTGCCGCAAGGCGTGGCCACGGACGTGAACGAGCGCGGGTCCACGCTTTCCGTTGGCCAGCGGCAACTGATCAGCTTTGCGCGGGCGCTGGCGCACAATCCGCGCTTCCTGATCCTCGACGAAGCCACGTCCAGCGTGGACACAAAAACGGAATTGCTGATTCGCGAGGCGCTCAACCGGTTGCTTAGCGGCCGAACCGCGTTGGTCATCGCTCACCGCTTGAGCACCATTCAGGACGCCGACCACATCCTCGTGTTTCACAAAGGCCGCCTGCGCGAGCAGGGCGCGCACCAGGAACTGCTGGCGCAACGCGGCATTTACTATCGCCTGTACCAGTTGCAGTATAAGGAGCAGGAGCTCCACGAACCGCTGGCTAACGATCGCCTGGCAGGCTCTTCTCCGCTGCCGGCTTCGCTTCCCACCAGCGATTGAGCCCTCTTTCTCTGATGCCACCGATTCCTTTACTTCTCTCTGCCGGTGAGGCTTCCGGCGACATGTACGCGGCGCGGCTGGCAAAAGCGCTGCAAGAGCGGCTCGACGTGAAGATTTTTGGCATGGGCGGACCGCAAATGCGCGCGGCCGGCGTTGAGATCATCACCGACTCTTCCGAAGTGGCGGTTGTCGGCATCACAGAAATCCTGGGCCGTTTGCCGTCGCTGCTTCGGGCCATGGATCGCCTGGTGAGAGAAGCGGACCGCAGGAAGCCCGCGCTGGCCATTCTTACGGACTTCCCCGGATTTCATTTGCGGCTGGCGCGCAAGCTTCTTCCGCGCGGCATTCGCAATGTCTATTTTATCTGCCCGCAATTCTGGGCCTGGCGCCCGTGGCGGGTGCGGCTGATCCGCGAGCGATTTGTGAAAGCGCTGTGCATTTTTCCTTTTGAAGAGAAGTTTTTCCGGAATGCCGGCGTGCCCACGGAGTTTATCGGGCATCCATTGGTTGGCGCGGTGAACGCGACACAGAGCCGCGAGGAATTCTGCGCTGCGCACGGCCTGGACCCCGCTGGCAAGATTGTGACCGTTTTGCCCGGCAGCCGCGCGGGAGAGTTGGCGCATCACTTACCTGTCTTGCAGGAGGCTTGCGCCATCATTCACGGGAAGGTACCGGCACAGTTCGTGGTCGCGGCCGCGCATGCGCAAAACGTGGAGCGCCTGAAGGCACGCTGGCCTGCCGAGTTGAGCGTGCGCGTGGTCGAGGGGCAAACGTACAACGCCCTGGGCGCCGCCGATGCCGCGATCGTCTCCAGCGGCACAGCGACGGTGGAGGCCGCGTTGCTCGATGCGCCTATGGTGGTGATTTACAGGGTTTCGGCGTTGACAGCCACTTTGGCGGGGCCCCTGGTGCGTACACCCTTCTTTGCCATGGTGAATCTAATAGCGGAGCGCAAAGTGGTACCGGAATTGGTGCAGGAGCGCTTTACTCCGGAGCGCGTGGCGGCGGAAACCCTTGGCCTTCTGGAAGACGCCAACGCGCGAGATGAAATGCGGCGCGGGCTGGCCGAGGTGCGGCGGAAATTGGGGCCGCCGGGGGCCATCGAACGCGCGGCCGACCAGATCGCCGCTTTACTGGGCCCGGGCACTGGCAACGATTCCTAAGGCGTTGCTATCCTATGTACATGCACCGGACGGGAATCCTCCGGAAAGGTAAACGATGACGCGACGCCAATTGGGCTGCTCCGCGGTGTGGCCGGCCCTGCTCCTCATGCTGACGGCTATCTGCCCGCCCCTGCGCGCCCAGACGCCGCGTCCACCGAGCTTTCTGGCGGAACACTACGAGCTGGCCGCCTATCTGGACACCAGCGGCCAATCCATCAACGCGGTTGTGAAGATCGATTTCCGCGCCGTGGACGTTTCCACGAATCTGCGCGTCGAATTGCACCAAAATCTGGACGTCCGGGACGTCAAAACCGCCGATGGAAAATCGCTGACTTTTCAGCGAGAGAACGATAATCCCCTGTTCGTCAGCGTGAATCTCCCTACGCCGGTGGCCGTGGGCAAGACCGTGACGCTGACGATCAGCTACGCCGGGCTTCTGGCGAATGAAGAGAACAGCCCGGTGCCGAATATCCGGTTGGCATCCATCGGGAAGGAATGGGTGTACCTGCTGCTGCCGTCGCGGTGGTTTCCACTGACGAATTATCCCGCGAACCGCTACACGGGAACGTTTCGGCTGAATGTGCCGGACACGATGGCGATGGCGGGGACGGGCAAATCCGATTCACCGCAGCCGGTGGCGCCGCGCGCGCCTGCCGAAGGCAACCGCTTGATCTACACGTTTCACTGCGACCGCGCGGAACCCAACGGGTCCTTCGTGGGCGGCCCGCTGCAATTGAATCCCAAGCAGGCCGAAGGGATCAGCGTGGCCGTGTATGCGCCGCGCGCCGATTCCGGCAAAGCGCAGGAGTTTGCGAATATCGTCGCCCACCAGGTAATTATTTTTTCGGACTTATTTGGGCCGCTGCCGGACCCGGACCTCGCCGTTGTGGAATTGCCCGATGGCACGCTGCGCGAGTTTTCCGCGCCAGGTGTGGTGATGCTGGGCCATCGGGTGTGGGATCCCAAGTACAGCGATCGCACGCTGAGCCAGTTGGTAGCGGGCCAGTGGTGGGGGAGCGAGGTGCTGGCGGCGTCCACCGCGGATGCCTGGATCAGCGATGGACTGGCGCGCTATTCCGAAGAGCTTTACGCCGAACAGAATTTCGGCAAGGAAGCCGGGCTGAAAGCCATTGACGAATTTGCAGTGGGCGCGCTGATGTTTGACGATTCGGCGCCGGTGGCGCAGTCGGCGCGGCTGGTGCCGTACTCCGCGGAGTACCGCTCCGTGGTGATGAACAAGGGCGCGATGCTCTTTCATATGCTGCGCGCGCAGATGGGCGACGTCGCGTTCAAGTCGCTGCTGCAC
>Ga0074046_10004199_pt1 | contig 11830 bp, 10 predicted proteins | sample BogForMeECP23OM3_FD_94441 | JGI IMG/M metagenome (GOLD analysis project Ga0074046, IMG submission 94441) | Bog forest soil microbial communities from Calvert Island, British Columbia, Canada - Bog Forest MetaG ECP23OM3 | ecosystem: Environmental > Terrestrial > Soil > Wetlands ...
TAATGAAGCAAACGATGATCGAACTGATGACGCAGATGATGCCGTATATGATGCCGGCGGTCTATGCGGGCGCGGCACTGCTGGCAATCGGAATTCTCGCCTTGCTGGCTTGGTTTTTTTCGGGCTGGGGCACTGGCCTGCTCCGCTTTACGGGGCGCCTGCTGGTGATCTTCGGATTGTTTTTTCTGGCCTGCGAGATCGCGGGGCTATTTCTTGGCGCTGAGCCCAAGATCAATTTTGGCGACGCCACAAAGTTCGAGTTCGACACCAAGCCGTTTTGGATGTTCGGCCTCGCATTCTTGATCCCGGGATTCATCATGCGCATTGTGGGAGCATTGCGGCCCACGCATTAGAGCTTGTGCTGTTTGCAGGGAAGGGGTGGGAAGTCCCCCCTCACCCTGTCCCTCTCCCCGTTGGGGCGAGGGGACGCCTGAAACTCCCTCTCCCCATTGGTTAGAGGGCCGCAGCTGACTCCCTCTCCCCTTGGGGAGAGGGTTGGGGTGAGGGGGGACTCCCGGTTCCAGCCGATGCCGGATGACGCCTTACCGGCCCGGCAAGACCGGGCGCGCGCGGTAGGCCGAGACGCGGCCGCCCGCGCGCTGTATGTTGCCTGCGGGCCGGCCCCGTCAGGACTTTGTTAGTCTCCGTGGGCTATTTTGATTATATGTCAGGGCTATTGCCGAAATGGAAAAACAGCCAAGCGCGAGCCGCGCCGGCGGCGGTGGGAAGGGCCAGCCTGCTGCGGCGCAGGACAAGAAAAAGCGCCTTGCCGATGCTCTCCGGCAGAACCTCGCTAGGCGCCGGGGCAAAAAAGAGGCAGCCTCTGAGAAGAAACCGGACGCAAATTAGCCGCGGAAGACCTTGCGGCGAGGGCCGGCGCCGTTTACAGCTTAAGGAGATCGTGGAGTGCGTCTCCTCTCGCGCGCTCTTTAGCATTCTATTCCGGCGGACAAAATGGACAGAATTCGTATAACGGGCGGACAGCAGCTCAACGGCACAATCCCGATCAGCGGGGCCAAGAACGCAGCCCTGCCTTTGATGATCGCGAGCCTGCTCACCCCGGATACGATTACGCTGAAAAACGTGCCCAATCTGGCCGATGTGAGCCTTCTCATCCGCATCCTGCGCAATCATGGCGTGGACACCGCGGTCGATGGCAAGCGGGCGAACGGGAACGGGCACCAGGGCGATACCCTGCATCTGACCGCCCGCGATATCGTGGATACGACGGCGCCTTACGACATGGTGCGCCGCATGCGGGCGAGTTTTTGGGTTCTGGGGCCGCTGCTTGCGCGCGAGCACCAGGCACGCGTCTCGCTGCCTGGCGGCTGCGCGATCGGCACGCGGCCGGTGGATCTGCATCTGACGGGGCTACAGGCGCTCGGCGCGGAGATCAGCCTCGATGGCGGCTATGTGGTGGCCAAAGCGCCGGGCGGCCTGCGCGGCGGCGTGGTTTCGTTTCCGAAGGTCTCGGTTGGCGCCACGCATAACGTCATGATGGCCGCCACCATGGCGAAGGGCGAGACGGTTCTAGAAAATGCGGCCTGCGAGCCCGAGGTGGCAGACGTTGCGAGCTGCCTCAACAAAATGGGCGCGAAAATCGACGGCGCCGGCACGCATACGATTACGATTCAGGGCGTGGAGGAACTCGAAGGGGCAACGCACACCGTGCTGCCCGACCGGATCGAGACCGGGACTTACGCCATGGCCGTCGGCGCGGCGGGCGGGGAGGTGCTGCTTGAAGGCGCGCGTGCCGACCTTTTGCCCTCGGTACTCGAAGTTCTGAGGCAGGCGGGCTTGGAGGTCGCCGAGACCAACCGGGGCTTGCGCGTTGCGCGCAACGGCGCAGGCCTAAGCGCCGTGAATGTCACGACCGAGCCCTTCCCAGGCTTTCCAACCGATTTGCAGGCGCAGCTCATGGCGCTGATGTGCCGCGCGGACGGAGTGTCGCAGATCCGCGAGACGATCTTCGAAAACCGCTTCATGCACGTGCAGGAGCTGGCCCGGCTCGGCGCCGACATCACGGTGTCTGGCGATATGGCGAAAGTCAGGGGCGTCGCCGCGCTCCGCGGCGCCGAAGTGATGGCGACAGACTTGCGCGCCTCGGTTTCTCTCGTGATCGCAGGGCTGATGGCCGAAGGCGAGACCGTCGTTAACCGCGTTTATCACCTGGATCGCGGCTTTGAGAGGCTGGAAGAGAAGCTTGGGTCTTGCGGAGCGCGCATCGAACGCCTTTCTTCATGAGAGAAATTCGAACTGACTTCGAACTCCAATCATGAGGCGCTCGTCATGCGCTCCGGCACACCCGAACCGCTCAAGCTCGTGGCTCTCGATCACGACGATCTCAAAATCCTGTCCGCGCACCTGCAAGATGCTGTGTTGCGCATGTCCGACATGGTGTATATGCCCGCCGACCGGCATTTTGCGGCAATCCTTAGCCGTTTCGATTGGCTTGCCGCCGAAACGGACGATGGCAGGTATTCCAATTTGCGCCGGTGCCGGTGCGCCCTGCGCTTCGACCGGGTGAAACGGGCCCAGGTTCAGAAAATCCGGCCGGGCGACCCCTGCGCCGTCGCCGAGCTGCTGGCGATGACTTACGAGGAGGCGGACCCGCCTGGCGGCTATGTCACCCTTTATTTTGCGGGAGGCGGTGCGGTGCGGCTTGAGGTCGAGTGCGTAGAGGCCGAGCTGCACGATCTAGGCTCGAGCTGGCGTGCCGCAGTGAAGCCCGAGCACACGGCCGCCGAAGGCGAGGTCTTGCCGTCCGCCCCTAAAATCTTCCAAAACAGCAAATAGGATCGTTTCCTTGCCACAGTTTCTCCGCTCCTCCGATCCAGGCTTCGCAGGGCAGTTCAAGGCTCTTGTTCAGGCTAGGCGCGACCAGCCTCACGATGTGCAGGAGGCTGTCCGGGCTATTATCGGTGCGGTGAGAGAAAAGGGCGACGCTGCGGTGATCGAGTACACCGCGCGGTTCGACAAGGTCGATTTGAGCAAGGGCCGCCTTAGGATCGCACCGGAAGAGCTTGAAAAAGCCTATGGCACGCTCCCCCAAGATTTGAAGGCCGCGCTCGCGCTCGCTTACGAGCGCATCGAAGCCCATCACCGCCGCCAGCTTCCATCGAACGAGCGCTATGCCGACGCCATAGGCGCGGAGCTGGGCCATCGCTGGACCGCACTCGAGTCGGCCGGTCTCTACGTGCCGGGGGGAAAGGCGAGCTATCCGAGCTCGGTTTTGATGAACGCGATCCCGGCGAAGGTTGCCGGCGTGCCGCGCCTCGTCATGGTTGTGCCAACGCCGGGCGGCGAAGTTAATCCCGCGGTGCTCGCCGCGGCCCATCTTGCGGGTGTTTCCGAGGTCTATCGCATCGGCGGCGCGCAGGCGGTTGCGGCGCTCGCCTACGGCACAGAGAGCATCGAGCCCGTCGCAAAGATCGTCGGCCCTGGAAACGCCTATGTCGCCGAGGCCAAGCGCCAGGTCTTTGGGGCCGCGGGCATCGACATGATCGCCGGGCCGTCGGAGGTCGTGGCGGTTGCGGACAGAAACGCCAATCCGCGCTGGCTCGCCGCAGATCTTCTGGCGCAGGCCGAGCACGACGAGGCCGCGCAGGCGATTTTGATCACAGACGATTTGACGCTTGCTCAAACCACGGCGTTGGCGGTGGAGAGCCAAATACCAACGATGCCGCGCCGGGCGATCGCGGGCAAAAGCTGGGCCGATCATGGGGCTATCATATTGGTGTCCAACCTCGCCGAAGAGGCTCCGGCTCTTATAAATGCGCTCGCGCCGGAGCATTTGGAGCTTGCCTGCGATGCCGCCGAGGCGATGATCCCAGCGATCTGCAACGCGGGCGCAATTTTCATCGGCCATTACACACCGGAAGCCGTGGGCGACTATACCGGCGGATCGAACCACGTCCTGCCGACCGCTAGGGCTGCGCGGTTCTCCTCCGGGCTCGGCGTTCTCGATTTCATGAAACGCACATCCCTTTTGAAGCTTAATGCGCAAAGCCTCGCGGCGCTCGCTCCGGCGACTATGGCATTGGCCGAGGCCGAAGGGCTTGACGGTCATCGCCACTCCGTTGCCGTCCGGCTTCATGGAGCAGGATAAAGCCGCGCCATGCCAAACACTGCGCAAGTGTCCAGCCCATCGCGCCTCGTCGAGATAAACCTGGACGAGGCCTCCATCGGCCCTCATACGCCCGAGGTCGATCACGAGCGCAAGGTCGCGATTTTCGACCTCTTGGAGGAGAATTTTTTCGAGCTGAGCGATGGAGCGGCCGGCCCCTACAAGCTTCTCATCGCGATCGCAGAGCAGCGCCTCGCCTTCGCCATAACAGCCGGCGGCGCTGAGGAGCCTTGCGCCACCTTTCTGCTTTCTCTCAATCCCTTCCGCCGGGTCGTGAAGGATTACTTCCTCGTTTGCGGGAGTTATTTCGAGGCGATTAAGACCGCTCCGCCGAGCCGGATCGAGGCGCTCGATATGGGCCGCCGCGCCCTCCACGATGAAGGCAGCAAGCTTTTGATGGAGCGGCTGGATGGCAAAGTGCGGATGGACGTGCCCACCTCGCGGCGCCTGTTCACGCTGCTCTGCGCCCTGCATTGGAAGGGATGATGGTTGCGGCCTATCCAGCACCCCGGCGGAGGGTGCGCCTCTGCGGCGCCGGCCCCTCTAGCGGGGGACCGGTATTAACATGAGGTCAAGCGCAAACCTGTGAAGGAGGGCAACAGCCATGGAGACGCGGAATTTGGGCAGCCAAGGGCTCGAAGTCTCGGAGCTTGGGCTTGGTTGCATGGGAATGAGCTTCGCCTATAGCGGGCGCGACGATGCGGAGTCCATCGCAACCATCCATCGGGCGCTAGAGCTGGGCATCAACTTTTTGGATACCGCCGAAATATACGGCCCCTTCGAAAACGAGATCCTCGTTGGCAAGGCCATCGCCGGAAAGCGTGACGGCGTTATCGTCGCGACCAAGTTCGGCTTCAAAATCGGCAGCAATCAGCCGGGCACCGACAGCCGGCCGGAGCATGTGAAGGAGGTCTGCGAAGCATCGCTGAAGCGGCTCGGCACCGATCGCATCGACCTATTCTACCAGCACCGCGTAGACCCGAACGTGCCCATCGAGGACACGGTTGGCGCGATGGCGGAGCTGGTGAAAGCGGGCAAGGTGCGTTATCTGGGCCTTTCGGAAGCGTCTCCCGCCACGCTGCGCCGCGCCCACGCCGTTCACCCCATCACTGCGCTGCAAAGCGAATATTCGCTATGGGAGCGCGGCGTCGAGGCGGAGGTTCTGCCGGCGTGCCGCAAGCTTGGCATCGGCTTTGTGCCCTATAGCCCGCTCGGGCGCGGCTTTCTGACCGGCACCGCGAAGCGCGCCGAGGACTATCCGCAGGACGACTACCGGCGCATACAGCCGCGCTTTCAGGGCGAAAATTTCGACCGCAATATGAAGATCGTCGAGGCGGTCAAGGCCGTTGCCAGCGCCAAAGCTGCGACGCCTGGACAAATCGCGCTGGCTTGGCTCCTCGTACAAGGCCCGGACATCGTGCCCATTCCCGGCACCAAGCGGCGCACCTATTTGGAAGAGAATGCGGGCGCAACGGAGATTATGCTATTGCCGGAGGACCTCGAAGCGCTTGAGGAGGCAGCCCCTTGCGGCGCTGCTGCCGGCGAGCGCTATCTGGAGCGGATGATGGCTCTCCTCGACCGGTAAGTTGAAAGCCCCCCTCACCCAACCCTCTCCCCAAGGGGAGAGGGCTTTAAGCTGCAGCCCTCTCTGAGAGGTGAGTCCAGGCGTCCCCTCTCCCCTTGGGGAGTGGGCCGCAGCCGACTCCCTCTCCCCTTGGGGAGAGGGCTGGGGTGAGGGGGGACTTGGTCCGCACGGCGCACTACAAGCCCGGCGCCGGGCGCCACGCTTAAGTTTGCGCTGAAACCGGCGCGAATAATGGAAGGAGGCGCTATGCAGATCGATCTCAATGCGGATATGGGCGAGGGCTTCGGCGCATACCGGATCGGCCATGACGAGGAGCTGCTCGGCATCGTGACCTCGGCCAACGTCGCCTGCGGCTTCCACGCCGGCGACGCCACCATCATGCACCGCCTCGCGATGCTGGCGAAAGAGCGCGGCGTGGGCCTCGGCGCCCATCCCGGCTTTAACGATCTTTGGGGCTTCGGCCGCCGGACCATCGCCATGGACGCGCGCGATCTTGAGTATCTCGTGGCCTATCAGATCGGCGCCATGCAGGCGTTTACCGCCTATTCGGGCGCGCCCATCCGCCATGTGAAGGCGCACGGCGCGCTCTACAACATGGCTGCGAAGGACGAGGCTTATGCGGGCGCCATCGCCCGCGCCGTGAAAACCGCCGATGGGTGCCTGATCCTCGTGGGGCTGCCCGGATCGGAAATACAAAAGGCGGCGGAGAGACAAGGCCTCGCGTTTGCGCGCGAAGGATTTTGCGACCGGCTCTATAAGGACGGCGGCTCGCTGATGCCGCGCTCGGTGGCAGGCTCTGTGATTAGCGATCCGGCAGCGGCAGCGGTGCAGGCGGTTGGCTTCGCCCGCGATGGTGAAATCGTCACCGCCAGCGGCGCGCGGCTGAAGCTTGAGGTGGACACGCTGTGCGTGCATGGCGATGAGCCCGGCGCTGTGCGCGTGGCGCGCGCGGTTCGCGGCGCGCTTGAAGCTGCCGGCGTGAAGCTTGCGCCGATGCAGGCTGTGTTGGCGTAGCGTCTGGTCTATGGGCTTCGCTGGGAAGTGCCCACTCTGTCTCTCTCCCCGCAGGCACGCCTTGGCTTATATAGGACAGACGCTAAGTAAGCTGAGTCCCCAAATCTCTCGAAGGAGAAATTGCATGACATGTTCCGCTCCCTCTGCCGCCTTCGATCCGGCGCGGTGCGCATCATGACTGCGGCCAGCATCACCGTCATAGGCTCGGGCTTTGCGGCCCTCACGGCCGTCCGGCGCCTGCGCAAGCTCGGCCGCAGTGCGCGCATCACTCTTATCGCGCCGCAAGCGGAGCTGCATTACCTGCCGGGTATCATCTGGATCCCGGCGGGCCTGCGCAAACGCGAGGACCTCATCGTTCCGCTCGATAATTTTTTCCGGCGGATGGATGTCACCTTCCACAAGGCCAACGCGACCGGCCTGAAAAATGGCGGCCGTATCGTCGAGACCGATGCGGGCGAGGTGGCAAACGATGGGCTTATCATTGCCTCGGGCGGGCGGTTCATCAAAAAGCTCCCCGGCATCGAGCACGCGATCACGCCTTGCGAGGGCATCGCCGCGGCGGAGAAAATCCGCGACCGGCTCGCCGCGATGAAGGGCGGCACGATCGCCGTTGGGTTCGCTGCGAACCCCAACGAGCAAACCGCCATGCGCGGCGGGCCGATGTTCGAGTTCCTGTTCGGCATCGATGGGCAGCTGCGGTGCGAAGGCCGCCGCGACCGTTTCAAGCTCGTTTTTTTCAGTCCTGCCGAAAAGCCCGGCGCCCGGCTCGGGCCGCGCGCGGTCGAGGGCTTGCTCAAGGAAATGAAGAAGCGGGGCATCGAAACCCATCTCGGACACAAGATGAAGAGCTTCAGCGACTCGAAGGTCGTAACCGAGGGCGGCGAGTTCGATGCGGACCTGATCCTGTTCATGCCCGGCATGACGGGCAATCTCTGGTTCGACAATACCGGCTTGCCGCGCTCTCCTGGCGGGCTGATCCGGGCGGACCGGCACTGCCGCGTGGAGGGCCTGGAGCACGTCTACGTGGCGGGCGATGCGGGCAGCTATCCGGGTCCCGACTGGATGCCCAAACAGGCGCATATGGCGGACCTGCAAGCCGCAGCGGCGGCGGAAAATCTGCTTGCCGGGCTCGCCGGCCGGCCGGTCACGGCGCAATTCCGGGCTGAGATCGTCTGCATCGTGGACGCGCTCGATAAGGGCATGCTGGTGGCGCGTAACGAACGCCGCGCAATCGCCCTGCCGCCGTCGAAACTCTGGCATTTGGCCAAGCGGGCGTTCGAAGGCAGCTACTTACGGAAATATCGCTGACGGCGCACCCAGCGGCGGCGCGGTGGCTCCAGCCACCGCTTCGCTTTAGAGTGCGTCCGGAAAAGTGTGAAGCGGTTTTTCGATAAAGGCGCACGATAAAACAAAAGCTTAGAGCCCGCTTTTGATTCCATCAAAAGCGGATAGGCTCTAGGGCGGCGTGTTTGATCGTAGGCACCCGTCATCGCGAAGCGGCGGAGCCGCTGCGGCGATCCAGAGCAGCGGTGGTGACGCTTGCCGCTGGGATTGCTTCGCTTCGCTCGCAATGACGCTCTTCCAATTGGCGCGCTTTCCGGGCGGAAAACCGCACACACTTTTGCTGAAAGCGCGCTAGCAGCGGCCTGGCTGGATCGTCTTGTAAAGCGCCTGAACCAGCCGGTCCGGCAGCGCAGGCTTGACGACGATCGCTGCGTCCGGCCATTCGGCTAGATCGAGCTGCGAGGCATGACCGGTGTGAAACACAAATGGTATTTGGCGGGCAGCCAGAATGTGTATAACAGGAAGGACGTCGTCACGGCCCAGTCTGCAATCGAGCAGCGCAGCGGCAAGACCGGCCTCATTCGCCGCAAGCTGCTTTGCCTTCGCGATCGTTGCGGCGGGGCCAACGGCGATCGCCCCGGCCTGTGTGAGGGTCGCGATCAGATCGTAACCAGTAATCCATTCATCCTCGACAACAAGGATGCGAGCACCGCGCAGCGGTTCGGCTTCTGACATGATACCCCTAAATCGGCAGCTCAACCCGGCAGACCAAGCCGCCCGGTTCAAACCGCTGTTCAACCTTTGCGTCGGGCAATCCGTTTTCGATGATAAAAGTTCCAAAGCCGGGGCGTCTTTTCGTTGAAACAGGAGGACCGCCGCTTTCCTGCCACAGCATCTCCAACACCTTTCCGTTACTCTGAAGCACAATGCGCCAGGTAATTGAGACATTGCCTTTCTCGCCCAAGGCGCCGTATTTGGCGGCATTCGTCGCCAATTCGTGCACAAGCATCGCAAAGGGTGTGGCGAGGTAGGGCGGAAGCAGCAATTCCGGTCCATCGATGATGACACGCCCTTGGGCGGAAGCGGCATACGCAGCCAACAGGCGATGCACGAGCGAACCAATCTCAGCGCCCTTCCAGCCGGTTTGCATCAATAGATCGTGGGCATCCGAAAGTGCGATCAGCCGAGCTTCATACTTCTGGAGCGCCGCAGGGGTTGTCTCGCCCCGCAGCGTTTGGCGTGCCATCGAAATGATAACGGTAAGCGTGTTCTTCACGCGATGGGATAATTCCTGGAGCAAGAGGACTTGCTGCGCCTCCCAGGCCTTCGCCGCAGTGATGTCCTGGACCGTGCCCACAAGCCTCGGAGCGCTGCGCGGCTTGGGCGCTTCTGCAAGAAACGCCTTTCCAATGGCTCGCAACCATTGGTCTTTATTGCGGCCCCCCAATCGAAACTCGACGGAAAATACGCCATCGCCGCTTGCCTCCAGGGCGTGACGCCAAGCTTCTTGAGCTTTCGGCCGGTCGCTCTCCGCGATGCCTGCCCAAAAGACGTCCAAATTAATCGCATCGGCGTCGCTAAGGCCCCAGAGCGTGCGGCAACGTGCGTCGAACCAGAACTCATCCGCAGCGGCATCGTAGTCGAAAATGCCAAGAGAGGTTGCTTCCCGCGCAAGCTGCAATCGCCTCTCGCTTTGCAGGAGATTGCTTTCGGTCAGGCGCCGCTCCGTGATATCGACGAAGGTAACGACGGCACCCTCGATCTTGTCTTCGATCGTGCGATAGGGCCGCATGCGTATCAGATACCAGCGGTTTGCATCGCTCTCCACCTCGCACTCAAGGGGGACGAGATCGGTCAGGACCTTGAGGGCATCGTGGCCGATACCGGGATAATCTCGCAGCCGGTGCGTGAAATCTGAAATCGGCCGGCCTTCATCGTTGGCCGTGACGTTGAAAAGATCGGCGACCCGCGGTGTGAAACGCCTGATGCACAAATCGCTATCGAGAAACAGCGTTCCGACATCGGTGACCGAGATCAGATTTTGCAGGTCGTTATGGGCGCGGGAGATGGCCTCGACCTTATGCGTCAGCTCTTGATTTGTAGCCTGCAATTCTTCATTGATAGATTGCAGCTCTTCCTTGCTCGTCTCTAATTCTTCTGCTGTCGAGCGATATTCCTCGCCGACCGACTGCATTTCCTCATTGGCGGCGCGAAGTTCTTCGATGGCGGTATCGTAATCCTGCCGGCTTGTGAAAAGGAGCGTCTTCGTCGATTGCAGCTCTTCTGCCAGCGCTTGGGTTGCGTTGTCCGCTTCCGGCCCGGCGGGACTGAAACTGCGAAGTTCGGCGCTGCGCACATCGTCTGCGCTCGCCTCGATGAATAAAACGAGCGCCGTGGACTCAACGTTCTCCCGCTCGATGGGCCGGACCTGCAAATGCACGATGGCTTCGGTTCCATTGAACTTCACATTGACCGGGGCGGTCAGCGAGGGAAGATGCCGCTCGAACGCGCGGCTCAGAGAGGACAAGAGATCGAGCCTCAACTCCGGCCTGATCAAATCGCTGACATTGGGCGTTGGCGGGCCGCCGGGATGTTGCAAGAACCGCCCAGCCGATTCCGACAGGTGGAGAATACGATAAGCGCTATCGACAAGGATGCTTGGCGGGGCAAATTCCTCCAGCGCCAGCTTGTGCGCGGCGGCGTCGCTAGGCGGCAGCACGGCGCGGGACGCGGCTGGCGGAACGAACGATGCATCGAGCCGTGTCATTCCAAAGGCCCGCAGCGGGGACAGGCTGGCTGCCGGCACGTGACCGGCCGACTGGTAGATGCGGGCGTCCCGGTCGACCGGCAGGAATGCGTTTCGCGGTGAATCGGCCGCCTCGGACGCGCCGAGGAAAAGATATCCGCCCGGATTAAGCGCGTAGTTGAAAATGCCGCAAGCCTGCCGCTGCAGATCGCGGTCGAAATAAATGAGCACGTTGCGGCAGGAGATCAGGTCGAGGCGGGAGAAAGGCGGATCGTTGGTAAGGTTGTGCATCGCAAACAGAACGGTATCGCGCAGCTCGCGCTTGACGCGGTAGTGGTCTTTCTCGAGGACGAAAAACCGGGCTAGCCGCTCCTCGCTCACGCCGGCCTCGATAGCGACGGGGTAGCGGCCTTCGCGTGCGGTGGCGAGCGCACCGCTGTCTATGTCCGTGGCGAAGACTTGAATGAGAGGCCGCAGCTCCCGGCGCGCGGCTTCTTCCAATAATAACATCGCTATGGAATAGGCTTCCTCGCCCGTAGCGCAACCGGGCGTCCAAACGCGAATGGCGCTGGACGGGTCCTTGCCTTCGAACAAATGCAGAATAACGAGTGTTTGCAGCGCATGGAACGCCGCTGAGTCCCGGAAAAAGGTTGTCACCGATATGAGAAGGTCGCCGAACAGGGCCTGAATTTCACTGGGATTGTCACGGAGCAGCTCAAGATAGTCCTTAAGCTCGGGGACTTGTTTTACCTGCATGCGGCGCGCCAGCCGCCTCAAAACGGTCGCGCGCTTATATTTGGAGAAGTCGTGGCCGGTGCGCGCCTTCAAATGGGAAAAAACGGCTCGAAGGAGGTCTTCCCCGGTCTCACGAAGCTTGCCCTCATAGACATGCTGCTTGGTTCGGACGATAGCGGCAAGCCGCTCTACCAGGGCGCGAAGCGGCAGCACGTCGTCTGCAAGCCGTTGACTTAATCTGTTGACGATTGCGGCAGAGGGCGCGGTCCCGCGGGAAGGCTGCTCCATCAAGAGAAGTAAATTATGTCCTCATATTCCAGCGGCGCCTGAGCTAGCCCAA
>Ga0074046_10004200_pt1 | contig 11827 bp, 8 predicted proteins | sample BogForMeECP23OM3_FD_94441 | JGI IMG/M metagenome (GOLD analysis project Ga0074046, IMG submission 94441) | Bog forest soil microbial communities from Calvert Island, British Columbia, Canada - Bog Forest MetaG ECP23OM3 | ecosystem: Environmental > Terrestrial > Soil > Wetlands ...
AACGAGCGGGAGTAACTCAGTGGTAGAGTGCGACCTTGCCAAGGTCGATGTCGCGGGTTCGACCCCCGTCTCCCGCTCCAGATTTTCCTCCCCCACCCGCTCATTGTCCCGGATGGACTTTTCTGAGCGGGGACGCTAAGGTATTCAATAGGGCGCGGTACCCAAGTGGTAAGGGCGAGGTCTGCAAAACCTTTATGCGTCGGTTCGATTCCGACCCGCGCCTCCAATAAAATCCTCACATTCGTCTGATTCCGTTGTCATTAGTCGCGATTTGGCGCTTCGTGCTCGACGCGGCTCAATAGGGCGGAATTGGGCAAAATCGGACTCCAAAGCGGACTAAAAGCGGACTGTGAAAATTCATGGTCACTGCGTTTGCTACTCGCTCTCTTCCTTCGAGGCTTCTGCCATTTCGGCAAGGCTCTGCTCGTAGGTTTTCATAGCCCGACGCTTGTGATCCGCAGTTGGGTGTACGTACTTCTGGACAACCCGAATTGAACTGTGTCCGAGAATTGCCGCCAGCGTTGCAAGGTCTACACCCGCCTGTGCCATTCGAGTTACGAACGTGTGCCGAAAATCGTAGAGGACGAACGGAATAATCGTGCCTCCTCTTTCGGATTTCTCGCACAAGCGATCATGTAGACGTGGACTGGATATGTTCGTTAGCTTGACTCTCGCGTGCGGCTGGAAGTCATCACCCAGTCCTGCTCAAAAGGTATACCGGGCGGACTAGCAGATTCGAAAATTTCGCGTCAATAGAATCATTCGCTTGCGGCTGTCCCGGCGAATCCCTTTTTGACCACCGGGTTGGCAAGGACTTGGGAAAGCCATGAAATCACTGGGATTTGCCCCTTCCTGCTTCCATCGGCGCACCGTCCTCGTTGACTCTGCCTCGTCACATCCCTAACATTGCACCCTGAGTCCTGCGCCTCCCATGATCGGGCAAACGAACATCCCGATTGGTTTATCCGTGCTGCGTGTTATCTCCGTCCTTGTAGGGAGCTTTTGTCTCTTTCCCGTCGCATTCGGCTCTTCTGCGCAGCTTGCTGGGCACTGGGAAGGCACGATGGTTCGTGACGGTGCTTCTCTTGAAGTCAACTTTGACTTCAGCACATCGGGGGCGCAACCCAAGGGCACCTTCACCTCCGTGACTCAACAAGCAATGGACTACCCTCTCGATGGGGTCACGATTAACACCGATAAGGTGCATTTCGCACTTGGTGACTCGATTGTTTTTGACGGCAAATTAGCCTCAGACCAGATTGTGGGTACATTCACCGACGATGGTGCTGGCGGCAAGTTCACTCTGCATCGCAGCGTGCCAGAAGTTCCACCTTACGACGTGGTTGATGTCATCTTTCGCAACGGTGCCGTCGTTCTGTCAGGTACGCTCTGCATGCCTCGTTCGCCGGGGCGACACGCCGCTGTCGTAATTCTTCAGGGAAGCGGAGGCGAAAGTCGCTGGGGCACCAACCGCTTTATCGCTGATCAGTTCGCTCGTTCGGGTATCGCGGCACTCGTGTATGACAAACGGGGATCGGGGATTTCCACGGGCGATTGGAAAGCATCCTCCTATGATGATCTCGCCAACGATGTTCTGGCGGGAATCGACCTTCTGGTTTCTCGACCCGATATTGATCCCAGTCGCATCGGACTACACGGACATAGCGAAGGTGGAATTATCGCGGCGATTGTTGCGGTTCATGCTCCCTCTAAGGTCGCTTTTGTAGTCGCTGAAGACACCGTCGCTGGTTTTGTGCGGGATCAGGATGTCTACCGGGTCAGTCACCAAATTCAAGAGGCGGGGTTTACGGATAGTCAGATAAAACGTGCCTTGAATTTGTACAAACTAATGCTCGATGTCGCTTGCGGCACCAAACCATACCACGAGCTTGAGACAGCAAGTCAACCTTTCCGAGATCAAGAATGGTACAAATGGCTCGCTATACCACAAGAGGACTCGTATTTGTGGACGTGGTACCCGAAGATCGGTAATCTCGACACGCTCGTGTTCTGGAGACAAGTGCGTACGCCCGTGTTGTTGGTGTATGGCGAGCGTGATCAACTTGTGCCTGTAGATGAGAGTCTGGCGAAAATCGAGGCTTCCCTTGACATTGTCCACACGCCCTATACCGCCCTCATTGTGCCCAAAGCCCAACACAACCTGACCGTGCAGCCGAAGCCCAACGAGCCTTTCTTCTGGTGGAAGTCGGCACCCGGCATTATTGACCTCGTAGTTGCGTGGGTACAGCACGAAACGACACGAGCATGACTAAGAGAAAACACGTTTCTCCAGTGCTTTGAAGGGTTTGGAAAGCGACGTGGAGTGGAAGGTCAGGTACGAGCCGGGTTCCATTGAGGCGCGGGGCGTGAAGGGCGGCAAAGTTTTGTTGACCGAGAAGCGGGAGACAACCGGACCTACGGCGGCCATCCGTCTGACGGCGGACCGGAAGGAAATCGATGCGGACGGCGAGGACGTGGCAATCCTGAAAGTGGAGGCCTTGGACAAGGAGGGCCGGCCGGTTCCGACGGCCAGCAATCTGATTGGGTTCAAGATCTCGGGCGAGGGCGCGTTGATCGGCGTGGGGAACGGCGACCCCAACTGTCAAGAGAGCGACAGGGAACCCAGGCGCTCACTCTTCAACGGTCTGGCACAGGCGATCGTGCAGTCCGACAAGACGCCGGGCGAAATTCACATCGAAGCGGTAAAGGAGGGCTGGGATGGCCCCGAACTGACCCCGGCCAAGCTGGTGATCACGACGAAGAAGGTCGAGCCGCGGCCGGCGGTCAGTTGAGCGACACAGATCAATACTTTACTTTTGCCTCACTAATGGGTGCCCCGCACTGAGCGCGATGGACAACCGTCGCACCACGCGCTCTTCCCTGCCTTGCCTCCGTGCTCACAACTTCTCTACACTGGGCGAACCTGAATTGGGGCACGGCATTCTGCCCCGCGAAAGCAGAAGGCGCGTGAACTGGTACTTCATCTTCTTTTTCATCTCTGGCTTTTGCAGCGTTCTGTACGAACTGGTTTGGCTGCGGCTGGCCATGGCGCAATTTGGAGTCACCACTGCCATGGTCTCCATAGTGCTTTCGGTATTCATGGCCGGGCTTGGGCTGGGGTCCTGGGCGAGCGGCCGATGGCTTGACGCGCAGGCAGGCCGCCGGACGATTCCTGCCCTGCGGCTTTACGCGCTGACCGAACTGCTCATTGGAATGTCGGGCCTGCTCGTTCCTTACGCATTCGTTTTGGGCCGCCGCCTTCTGGAACACTTCGGACTCTCCTCGCTCGGCTACTACGGTGTGGCCGGCGTGTGGGTCGGAGTCTCGCTCATTCCCTGGTGCGCTCTCATGGGAGCCACGGTACCGGTGGCCATGGCCGCGATTGCGCAGATGATTCCGGCCGAGTCGCGCCGCTCCTTCAGTTATCTCTACACGGCCAACGTCGCGGGTGCGGTGGCCGGCACGCATGTGCCTTTGTTCCTGATTGAACTGTTGGGATTCCGTGGAACCCTGAAAGTCGGCATCGCTTGTAATTGCCTGATTGCCGTGTCGGCTCTGCTTTTATCGCGGAACCTGCAGCCCGCAATCAAACCGACGGCGGTCATTCCTTCTCCCGCCATCTCGGGAGGCAACAGGATTCTTGCGCTCCTGTTTCTCAGTGGCCTGACCTGCATGGCCATGGAAGTGGTCTGGGTGCGCTGCTATACGCCCTACTTCGGGACCGTCGTTTACGCGTTCGCCTCGATTCTCGGCGTCTATCTGCTGGGGACGCTCATTGGCTCGGTCGTCTATCGCCGCTGGAGTTCCCGCCGGAGCGAAGAGAGCCCGGTGATCTGGGCACTGCTGGCGACCTGCGGTTTGCTCCCCCTGGTCGCGGCCAGCCCTTTCATTCACATGGATCAACTGCTGCGTCTGCTGGTGGGCGTCGCGGGATTTACCGGCCTGCTCGGATTCATCACGCCCATGCTGGTCGACCGCTTCTCTGCGGGCGATCCAGGCAAAGCAGGAATGGCATACGCGACCAACGTGGTGGGCTGCATTCTCGGGCCGCTGCTTGCCGGTTTTGTGCTCCTGCCCCTGATGAGCGAACGCTGGGCGCTGATTGTGCTTTCGTTCCCCTGGTTGGTCATAGGACTTGCTCCGCTGCGGCCTCAGGCTCCAACTCGCCCCGTCGCCCGCGCTGCCGTCTATGCGTCGCTGGCGATCTCCGTCTGTCTGATGGCTGTGGGCAAGGGCTACGAAGACAGATTTCCCGAACACGTGGTGCTGCGTGATGCGACCGCAACCGTCATCGCCACCGGCACGGGGATGAACAAGAAACTGCTCGTCAACGGCTATGGCATCACCAACCTGACGACGATCACCAAGCTGATGGCCCATGTTCCCTTGGCTTCTCTCGACCGTCGGCCGCAGGACGCTCTCGTAATCTGCTTTGGTATGGGCACGACCTTCCGTTCGCTGCATTCCTGGGGCATTCCCGTAACGGCGGTGGAACTGGTGCCCAGTGTCCCGCGTCTGTTCAGCTACTACCACAGCGACGGCGACGCGGTTCTCGCGTCGCCGATCTCGCACGTGGTCATTGACGACGGCCGCCGCTATTTGGAACGCACCCGGCAGCAATACGACGTCATCACGGTCGATCCTCCACCGCCGATGCAAGCGGCAGGGTCGAGCCTGCTCTACTCCGAAGAATTCTATCGGGCAGCGAGGCAACGGCTGCGCCGGGGGGGAATTCTGCAACAGTGGATCGCCGCGACCAGCGCCGTCGACCCGGTTGACGTGGCTGCCGTCGCTCGTGCGCTGCACAATTCCTTCCCGCATGTGCGAACTTTCGCCGATGAATTCGGAATGCACTTCCTGGGCAGCGATCAGCCCATTCCCAACCGCTGCGCGCAAGATCTGCTGGCGCGCATGCCGGCGAGCGCGGTGGCCGATCTTGCGGAATGGGAAATGCGGCCAGGCGACAATATCATGGACGCTGCCTATCGTCGCCTGAATGCCCTGCTCACGCGGGAATCGTCTCTGGATCAGATGATCGCGGCCTCTCCGAACACGCCGTCGTTGACCGACGATCGTCCGGTCAACGAGTACTACATCGTGCGCAAATGGCTGCAGCGATGGCACCGGTTCATGGCCCGTCATCATTGATATGAAGTCGCCTTGGCTGTAAACTCGCGGAGCTGAAAATCTGTCTTGGGGGACCTCCCGTGAACCTCCGCGAGTTTTTCAATTCAACGCCGCTGGTCAGCCTTGGTCTGTTCTTCGCAGTCTGCGCGGCACAGGCCCAAAACCCCGTTACCGACACCGCCGTTACTGACTACGTCAAAGCCGAGATGCAGCGCCAGCACATTCCTGGCCTGTCGCTGCTGGTTGTGAGAAAAGGAAGAACTCTTCGTGCCGAGGGTTTCGGTTTGGCCAACGTGGAATTGCAAGTTCCCGTGAAGCCGGAGACTCTATTCCAGTCAGGATCGGTGGGCAAGCAGTTCACGGCCACTGCAGTAATGATGCTGGTCGAAGAGGGCAAAGTCGGCCTGGAAGATCCCCTGACGAAGTATTTCCCCGATGCTCCTGCCGCCTGGAAGGATGCCACCGTGCGCGAATTACTCAGTCACACTGCCGGCTTCGGCGACTATCCCGAGGATTTCGATTTCCGCAAGGACAGGACCGAAGACGAAGAACTGAAAGTGGTGGAAAGCATTCCCCTGGCATACCCTCCGGGAACGAAGTGGGAGTACAGCAATCTCGGATATCTCACGCTGGGCATCCTGATTCATCGCGTGACCGGCGAGTTCTACGGCGACTTTCTTGAGCAACGCATCTTCCGTCCGCTGGGCATGACCACCACGCGCATCATCAGCGAAGCCGACATCATTCCGAATCGTGCCGCCGGGTACCAGTTGGTGAAAGGGGAGTTGAAAAATCAGGAGTGGGTCGCGCCCACGATCAACACGACCGCGGACGGCAGCCTCTACTTCTCGATCCTCGATCTAGCCAAGTGGGACGCTGCTCTCTACACGGAGAAGTTGTTGAAGCGCTCCAGTTTGGATCTGATGTGGACTCCGGCGAAACTGAAGGACGGCCAGCCCAACAAGGGCAACTACGGCTTTGGCTGGGAAATTGACTCCAGGCACGGGCATCGCTGCATTCACCACACCGGCTCATGGCAGGGGTTCGAGAACGTCATTGACCGCTACGTGGACGATGAGCTGACCGTGGTCGTGCTCACGAACCAGGGAGACGCGGAATCGGGAAAGATCAGCCGCCACGTCGCAGAGATGTACTTAGGGGAAAAGTAGCCCTGCCCATTAAACGGGTTTAGCGTGAACGTGGAAGAGCGGCCCTTTAGGGCTGCGTTACAGGCCGGGAAAACTCGTGGGCTTTAGCCCCTGTGAGGAACTCGCCTCTCTCACTGCTTCGCCGGTGTTGCCTTCTCCAGTCCATCCAACTCCGCCAGTACCTCCTGACTATGCTTCGCCGGATCCACGCTGGTGTAGACCTTCGCAATCTTGCCGGTGGGATCAATCAGGAAGGTGTGCCGGGCGGCAAACTTCACCAGGCCCAGATTGGTCAGCGAGCCGTAGGAGTCGCTCACTTTATGCTCACTGTCGGCCAACAGCTTGAAGTTCAACCCTTCTTTGGCGCAGAACTTTTTGTGCGAATCCACGCTGTCCACGCTCACGCCTAACACGACAGCGTCGCGCTTGGCATACTTCGGCTGATCCATTTGAAAGTTGTGCGCCTCGCGCGAGCAGCCCGGCGTTTGATCCTTGGGATAGAAATAGAGAACCACCCACTTGCCGCGGTAATCCTTAAGGCTGACCGGCGAGCCTTCCTGCGAAGTCAGAGTGAAGTCGGGGGCGGTCGTTCCCTCCGCCGGAGTCGCCGAGCGCGACGTAAACCGAAAGAGCACCATGATTACGATCACGACAACGATGAGCACCACGATCCGTAACAACATGGAAACCTCCTGCACCGACGGGATGCGATTCTAAACCAGCCGCGTCTCCCTTTCCGCCAGCAAAAGTCTTCAGGATTGCTTTATGATGAAGTATTGCGCTTTGCGCGCCGGAGAAACCAGACGTGGCTCAGACGGAAACTGACGGCTCAGAGGTTTTAGAAACCAGGGAATGGGTCGACTCCCTGGACTATGTCCTGACAAAAAGCGGCCCCAACCGGGCTGGCCGCCTGCTGCAGCAGTTGGCGCTGCACGCCCGACGTGAGGCCGGTGTGAATCTGCCTTTCTCTGCCACCACGCCCTACCAGAATACGATTCCCGCGCGGCAGCAGCCTCCTTTTCCCGGCAGCCAGGAGATGGAGCGCCGCATCAAGAGCCTGGTGCGTTGGAACGCCCTGGCCATGGTCGTCCGCGCCAACAAGATTCAGGAAGGCATCGGCGGCCACATCTCGACCTACGCCTCCGCCGCCACGTTGTATGAAGTCGCGTTCAATCATTTTCTGCGGGCCCAGACTGAAAACGGCGATCGCGACATCGTCTACTTCCAAGGCCACGCCGCGCCAGGAATGTATGCCCGCGCCTATCTCGAAGGCCGCATTTCGAAAGAAAAACTGCAGAACTTCCGCCGCGAATTGAAGCCGGGCGGCGGACTCAGTTCCTATCCGCATCCCTGGCTCATGCCCGATTTCTGGGAGTTTCCCACGGTCTCCATGGGCCTCGGGCCGATTCAGGCCATATACCACGCTCGCTTTATCAGGTATCTGGAAAACCGCGGGCTGAAGCAGTCCACCGGTGGCAAGGTCTGGGCGTTTCTGGGCGACGGTGAGATGGACGAACCTGAATCACTCGGCTCCATCACCCTGGCCTCGCGCGAGAAGCTCGACAACCTGATCTTCGTCGTGAACTGCAACCTGCAGCGCCTGGACGGCCCGGTGCGCGGCAACGGAAAGATCATCCAGGAACTGGAAGCCATTTTTCGCGGGGCCGGCTGGAACGTCATTAAAGTCGTCTGGGGTACCGACTGGGACAGCCTCATCCAAAACGACCGCGACGGCTTGCTGGTGCGGCGTCTGGGCGAGATCAGCGACGGACAATACCAGAAGTACTTCGTCGAAAGCGGCGCCTACTTCCGCCAGAACCTGTTCGGCAGCGATCCGCGCCTGCTCAAGATGGTCGAGCATCTCTCCGACGAGCAACTGGCGCGCATGCGCCTGGGCGGCCACGACCCGATCAAGGTCAATGCGGCTTACGACGCCGCCGTGAACCACACCGGTTCGCCCACCATCATTCTGGCCAAGACCATCAAAGGCTACGGCTTGGGCGAAGCGGGCGAAGGCAAGAACATCACCCACCAGCAGAAGAAGTTGAACGACGACGAATTGCAGATGTTCCGCTCGCGCTTCGGCATTCCCATCCCTGACGACGAACTGCACAATGCGCCATTCTACCGCCCCGCCGACGACAGCGCCGAAATCAAGTACCTGCAGGCGCGCCGCCAGCAGTTGGGCGGATATATGCCGACCCGCAGAGTGCGCGCCACGCCGATGAGACCTTTCCCCGAGTCGCATTTCGAGGAGTTTCACAAAGGCACCGAAGGCCGCGAGGTCTCCACCACCATGGTTTTCGTGCGCCTGCTGGCCAAGCTGCTGCGCGATCCGGAACTCGGCAAGTTCATCGTGCCCATCGTTCCCGATGAAGCCCGCACCTTCGGCATGGAGGCGCTCTTCCGCCAGGTGGGAATCTATTCCAACGTAGGCCAGAACTACGAGCCCGTGGATATGGACACGCTGCTCTATTACAAGGAAGCGAAGAACGGCCAGATTCTGGAAGAAGGGATCACCGAGGCCGGCTCGGTGTGCTCGTTCATCGCGGCGGGCACGGCGTATTCCAACCACGGCATCAACACGATTCCCTTCTTCATTTACTATTCGATGTTCGGCTTCCAGCGGATTGGCGATCTGATCTGGGCCGCAGCCGACATGCGCTGCCGCGGATTCCTCGTCGGCGGTACCGCCGGCCGCACCACGCTCGCCGGCGAAGGCCTGCAGCACCAGGACGGTCACAGCCACGTGCTTGCGCTTCCCGTGCCCAACCTGCTCGCCTACGACCCTGCGTTCGCTTACGAGATCGCCATCATCATTCAGGATGGCATCAAGCGGATGTACGTCGATCAGGAGTCGATCTTTTATTATTTGACCGTCACCAACGAGCCTCTGCCCATGCCTGAAATGCCCGCCGATCCTGCGATTCGCGAGGGGATATTGAAAGGTCTGTACCGCTTCAAGGCTTCGGCAAAGAGCGACGCCAAGCTGCGGGCGCAGTTGCTGGGCAGCGGCACGATTATGTACGAGACGCTCAAAGCACAGCAGATTTTGGAAGAAAAATACGGCGTTGCCGCTGATGTGTGGAGCGTCACCAGCTACAAGCAACTTTATCGCGATGCCAACGATTGCGAGCGCTGGAATATGCTGCATCCGGCCGGGCCAGCGAAGGTTCCTTACCTCACGGCTTCTTTGAAAGATGCGCCCGGGCCGTTCATCGCCGCATCGGATTACATGAAGGTTCTGCCGGAGAGCCTGGCGAAGTGGGTGCCCGGGCAACTTGTGTCGCTCGGAACCGACGGCTTTGGCCGCAGTGAAAACCGCGCCGCTCTGCGTGACTTTTTCGAAGTCGACGCCAAGCACATCGTGCTTGCAACTCTGGGAGCATTGGCGAGAGAGAAGAAGATCGGCACGGACGTGGTGCAGCGCGCGATTCAGGGACTGGGAATTCATCCAGAAAAGGCGAACCCTGCGGTGAGCTGAGCCGCGGCTAATGTTCTATGATATGCGTCATTCCGAAGCCCCGCGCTTTCACCAGCGGGGCGAGGAATCTCGCGTGGAGCCAGTGAGGTTGCGATGCGCGCGAGATCCCTCCCTCCGCCTGAAAAACGGCTTCGGTCGGGATGACGCCTCAAGCGCAAAATGCGGGTCGCAGAGGAATGACTCAATTGATTGAATTCAAACTTCCCGAGCTGGGAGAGAACATCGAACAGGGCGACTTGGTGCGCCTGATGATCGCTCCGGGCAAAACGGTCAGCCCCGGTCAGTCTGTGATGGAGATTGAAACCGACAAAGCTGTCGTCGAAGTGCCTTCGTCGGTGAGCGGAACCGTGCAGGAGATTCGCGTCAAGGAAGGCGAAAAGATCAAAGTCGGGCAGGTGATTTTCACGGTGGATGGAGTAGACGGAGCAAACGGAGCGGACGCACAGACTTCCGCTCGGTCCGCCGCGCGAGCCGCCATCGCGGCGCCCGTGCCCGTTCTGCAAAATCCTCCCGCAGTTCCGCGAGGGCCCGCGCCGCCGGCGCCATCCCCCGCGGCCTCCGCTCCCATCGCCACTTCTGCGCCCGCCGCCGGCCCCGGAGAATTCCGGCTCCCCGAACTTGGTGAAAACATCTCCCAGGGAGATCTCGTCCGGTTGATGATCGCGCCCGGCGCCAAGGTTTCCGAAGGTCAGCCGGTCATGGAACTGGAGACTGACAAGGCAGTCGTCGAAGTCCCGTCGTCAGTAAGTGGCATCGTCAAGGAAGTGAAAGTCAAAGAAGGCGAGAAGATCAAAGTCGGCCAAGTGATTTTCACGCTTGAAGGCGGAGTGCCCGCGCAACCCGAACCTTCCCGCGCCCGCACCGCGCCCGTGGAACACGTTTCCGGACAGCATGGAGCGCGCCTGGCTTTTCAGGCTGCGATTCGCGCCGAGGGCAAAACCGAAGAACAGGCGTTGCCCCCCGACCAACCGCTGCCCGCGCCGCTGGTCTTCAGCATGCCCGTGCAACTGGGCAAAGTCGCGGGCACCGAACAGCGCCAGCCGATTCCCGCGGCACCGCATGTGCGGCGGCTGGCTCGCGAAGTCGGCGTGGACATCTATGAGGTAAAAGGTACAGGCCCTGGCGGCCGCATCAGCGAAGACGACGTCAAGGCCTATGCCAAGTCCCTGCTGCAGGCCGCGTCAGCCGCGGCGCAAGCTCCGCCGCGAGCCACTCGCTTGGCCGCGCCTCCGCTTCCCGATTTCGCCAAATGGGGCAAAATCGAGCGCGTTTCCATTCGCGGCGTGCGCCGCAAAACAGCCGAGCACCTGGCCGAATCCTGGAACACGATCCCCCATGTCACGCAGCACGACCGCGCCGACATCACTGAACTTGAGCAACTGCGCGCCCGCTTCGCTCCCAAGGCCGAAGAAGCCGGCGGCAAAATGACCGTCACCGCGATCGCACTGAAAGTCTGCGCCGCGGCGCTGAAAGTTTTCCCGCAGTTCAACGCCAGCATCGACATCGAGAAGGAAGAAATCGTCTACAAGCAATACATCCACATCGGCGTGGCCGCTGATACGGACCGCGGCCTGCTCGTTCCCGTCATCCGCGACGTGGACAAGAAAAACATTGTGGAGCTCGCAGTCGAGTTGTCGCAGCTTTCGAAAAAGGCGCGGGAGAAGAAACTCACGCCCGCCGAAATGGAAGGCGGCACATTTACCATCACGAATCTGGGCGGCATTGGCGGCATCGGCTTTACGCCCATTGTGAATTATCCCGAAGTCGCGATTTTGGGCATCTCGCGGTCGCGCATGGAGCCGGAGTGGGTGCAACACAAAGGCGGCGGGAAGTTCGAGCCGCGGCTGATTCTGCCGCTCTCGCTTTCCTACGACCATCGGTTGATTGACGGCGCCGACGCCGCTCGCTTCCTGCGCTGGATCGCCGAAGCGTTCGAGCAGCCGTTCTTGCTGTCGGTGCAGGGATAAGGAAAGTTTCAAAGTTTCTCAGGTTTCAAGGTTTCAACGTTTCGGGGCTTTGGGGTCGTAAATTCTTTGAGCCTCGTGTTTGGGTCGTCATCCTGAGCGAA
>Ga0074046_10004204_pt1 | contig 11817 bp, 9 predicted proteins | sample BogForMeECP23OM3_FD_94441 | JGI IMG/M metagenome (GOLD analysis project Ga0074046, IMG submission 94441) | Bog forest soil microbial communities from Calvert Island, British Columbia, Canada - Bog Forest MetaG ECP23OM3 | ecosystem: Environmental > Terrestrial > Soil > Wetlands ...
CTCGGCGGGCGCCGTACCCGTAAAAAAAAAAATTTTCCGAAGCTCTGTCCACCCTTGTGCGGTCTCGAAATCAACCTTCGCCGAATTCGCACCAGTTCCCACATCCGATGTCTCACCTTGGCCGAAGTGGCCGAGGTGCGGTCGCAAGACGGCCGCCATCAGGTAACGGTCGAGCAGCAGCCCCGATTCGTGAATGAACGCTGCACGGCCTGCGGAGCCTGCGTCGGGGTCTGTCCTGAATCGCGCTCAGACGAGTTCAACTACGGCATGGGATCGACCCGCGCCATATACCTTCCCAGCGACCTGGCTTGGCCTTTCCGCCACACGATCGATCCTGCGGCGTGCCTCGGCGAGCAGTGCGGCAAATGTGTGCCGGCGTGCCCTTATGGCGCCATCGACCTACGCATGACTCCGCTGCGCACCCAATACGAGGTTCAGGCTCTGATTTGGGCCACAGGATGGGATCCCTTCGATGCGAGCGTGGTCGAGGGGTTGGGCGCCCACGCCAACATGATCTCCAACGTCCAGATGGAACGGCTCGCGGCGCCCTCTGGCCCAACCCAAGGCCGCATTCTCCGTCCCTCCGATGGCAAAGAGATCGAAAGCGTCGCTTTCGTTCAGTGTGCCGGATCGCGCGACGACAATCACCTCAAGCATTGCTCCAGCGTCTGCTGCATGGCATCGCTCAAACAGGCCAGATATGTGCGCGCGCAATATCCGGACGCGCATATTTATGTCTACTACATCGACCTCCGCTCTCCCGGGAAACACGAGCTGTTTCTTGCCGAATCCCAGAAGGACGGCAAACTTCATCTCATCAAAGGCAAAGTGGCCAAGGTGACCGAGGATACAGCCTCGGGCGACCTCATTGTCGAGGCTGAAGACGTGTTGAATGAATGCCGCATCCGCCAGAGGGTAAGTCTGGTGGTGCTGGCGGCGGGCATGGTCCCTGCTCTGGGGAAGGATCCCGCTTCACTGTCGGGGGTGCTGAGCCGCGATCCTCACGGTTTTTTGTCTGGCACTCAGCCGCTCCCCGGTCATTTTGCGGCAGGATGTGCGCGGCGTCCGATGGACGTTGCGTCCTCGGTGCGCGATGCGACCAGCGCCGCACTCAAAGCGCTCCAAACTTGTGTGAGTTCTCATCGTGGCTGACGAAAAGAAAAACGTCGCGGTCTTCCTCTGTCGCGGTTGCGACATCGGAGCTTCGCTCGACGTGGAGGCGCTCGAGAAAGTTGCCGCCGAGGAGCGTTGCGTAGGTCTTTGCCGCTCCCACTCATTTCTTTGTTGCGATGAGGGAGTCGCACAGATCAAAGAGGCAGTCCAGTCCGGCGTCGCATCGCTAGTCATCGCGGGATGTTCAGGCCGTTTCCACTCCCAGACTTTTTCCTTCGCTTCGTGTTTCGTGGAAAGAGTGAACTTGCGCGAGTTGGTCGTTTGGAGCCACGAACCCCACACCGAAGACACGCAGATGCTCGCTGAGGATAACCTGCGCATGGGAATCGCGCGGGCGCTCAAGGCTGAGATTCGGGAGCCCGCTAAGATCGCCGCACAGCGAACCCTTCTCGTGGTCGGAGGCGGACCCAGCGGTATGGCTGCCGCGAGGGAGGCCAGCCGCGCAGGATACCAAGTCGTGCTGGTCGAGAAACAAGCCGAACTCGGCGGCTGGCTTCGCTCCTGCAAGAGACAGTTCCCCAAGAATGCGCCCTACCGCGATCTGGAGGCCATCGATCTCGAGAGCTGGATTCTCCAGTTGGAGGGCGACCCTAACATCGAAATTCACCGGTCGGCCGCGATCAGGAGCATCAGTGGCCAGCCCGGTCAGTTCGAAGTCGAATTGGACGTGAATGACTCGACAATTCGCGCCAGCGTCGGAGCGATCGTTCAGGCCACCGGATGGAGGCCCTATGACGCCTCGCGCCTCGGTCATCTTGGCTACGGCCGGAGTCCCGATGTGATCACCAACGTCGAGATGGAGAGTTTGGTGGCCACAGGCCAGATCCGCTGCCCATCCGACGGCCGGCCCGCGAAGCGAATTGCATTCGTGCAGTGTGCCGGCTCGCGCGATGCGGATCATCTTCCCTACTGCTCTGCGGTGTGCTGTCGAGTCTCGCTGAAACAGGCGCTGTGGGCTCGGGAGCTCGATCCGGAAATTGAAGCCTACATCTTTTACAAAGACATCCGCACACCGGCGCAGTACGAGGATTTCTACCGCCGGGCCCAGGAAGATCCGGGGATATCCCTGATGAAAGGGGATGTGATTTCAGTTACAACTGCCGGCGGTCGCGGCGCGAATGCGCCTCAAGTAAACGTCGAGAACACTCCTCTTGGCCCCTCAATCCAAGTCGAGGCCGATCTCGTGGTTCTGGCGACGGGAATGGTGCCGGTCGCCGCTGACGGCGAAGCGATTCGAAGGGTCCGCGATGCCAGGGCCGTCATCGACAGGGGGCAACCCGGGCCCCAGTTGGACGGCGCCCGCCAGCTTGTAACGGAACTTGGACATCATGAGGGAACGGACCTGCTGCATCTGGGCTATCGCCAGGGTCCCGACCTTCCCGTGCTGCCCAGCGGTTTTCCCGATTCCCACTTCATATGCTTCCCCTACGAGACGCGGCGAACCGGTATTTATGCGGCGGGCTGTATGCGCGCGCCCAATGATATCGAAGGCTGTATCTCCGACGCCGAGGGAGCCGTGCTCAAGGCGATCCAGTGTGTGGAGCTGACGTCGCGGGGAGCGGCGCTGCATCCTCGCTGGGGCGATCTCTCTTTCTTGGATTTTCACATGCAACGCTGCACGCTGTGCAAACGCTGCACTGAAGAGTGTCCCTTTGGCAGCCTCGACGAGGACGACAAAGGCACTCCGCTTCCGAATCCGGGCCGCTGCCGCCGCTGCGGCATCTGTCTGGGCGCTTGCCCGGAGCGCATTATTTCCTTCGGCGACTATTCGATCGACGTGGTCTCCTCAATGATCAAGGCGGTACATATTCCCGATGAATTCGGGGAGAAACCGCGGCTCTTGATTTTGGCGTGCGAGAACGATGCATTGCCCGCATTGGAAGCGGCTGGGATCGCTCGTCTTCGGTACAGCCCTTTCGTTCGGGTGATCCCGGTGCGGTGTTTGGGAGCCGTCAATGTGATCTGGATTGCCGACGCACTGGCGTGCGGATTCGACGGCATCCTGTTGCTGGGCTGCAAGTCGGGCGACGACTACCAGTGCCACTTCATCCGCGGCAGCGAACTGATGGGCACACGCAGCGAAAACATCCGCCAGAAATTGGTTCAGCTTGCCCTGGAGGAGCAGCGCGTTCGCATCGAGCAAATCGCCCTCTCTGAATACCACCGCCTGCCGGCGCTCATCGATGAATTTGCCGCGCAGATCGATGACATTGGCCTCAATCCATTCAAGGGCTGACGGAGATGACAACCATGCCAGCTCCCGTCCTCATAAAACCCGACCGAGAGTTCCGCAACCGGCTCATTGCGAGCGGGGGCGAAGACCTCAAAAAATGTTTTCAATGCGCCACGTGCTCGGTGGTGTGCGAAGTCTCAGGCGCCAGCCAACCGTTTCCGCGAAAAGAGATGATTTGGGCGCAGTGGGGCATGAAGGACCGCTTGCTCGGGGACGTGGACATCTGGCGTTGCCATCAGTGTAACGACTGCTCCCAGCGTTGCCCGCGTGGTGCGCGGCCCGGAGATGTGATGGCCGCGATTCGCAGGGAAGCGATCCTCCACTACAGCGCCCCGCGATGGTTGGGCAATATCGTAAGCCAGCCTCGTCTGCTGCCGCTCCTGCTGCTCGTTCCGTGCATACTTCTGGTTTTGGCCGCGTGGGCGCGCGCGCCGCTGGAAACATTCCTGGGTGGTTCCTACACCCCGAATCGCATCATCATTTCGTACTGGAGCCAACTGCCGCAGTGGCTCCTGATTGCTTTTTTCGCTCCATTCCTGTCTTTGGTAGCCGTAGTGATGATCTTGGGCGTGATGCGCTTTTGGCGCGACCTGAAGGCGCGCGATCGCGAAGCGGGATTTATCGGTCAAAGACGCTCGCTTGCCGCGAGCATTCGATTGGCGGCACGCAGCATCCTCCTTCATGAGGACTTCGATCGCTGCACTTCCGAGCATTCCCGCATGAACTCCCATCGGCTCGTTCTTTTCGGATTTCTGGGTCTGATCGTCGTGGATCTCTGGGTGCTGACTGCCCGCTTCAATCCGCTCCTGAGAGGTGCCTTCGCATATCCCTTCAACTTCTGGAGCCCGTGGAAGATTCTCGCCAATCTGGCGGGCGCAGCCATGCTGATCGGGTGCACGCTCATGGTTCGCAATCTGGCCCGCGCTGGCCGTTCCGGCGCCTTGTTCGCTGGAACCTGGTTCGATTGGATGTTTCTTGCTTTGGCGCTGGCCGCAGTCCTCACCGGATTCGCGTGCGAGATTCTCCATTACCTGCGTGTCGATCCGTTTAGGTACGCGGCCTACATCATCCATCTGGCAACTGTGTTTGCGTTGCTTGTGCTGCTGCCATACTCCAAGTTCGCCCACATGATCTACCGCGCCACAGCCATGGTGTATGCCGCGCACACGGGGCGACAATCGCAAGGAGGTCTTCGTGACTCCGAATAAACGGCCGGCATGGTTGATCCCAGCGGTTGCGGGCGTCCTTATTCTGTTGCCATTCGCGTACAGTCTGGGCCGCTTCGCGTGGGTCCGCACGTTTACCGCTCCGAAACCGTTCCTGGAAATTGCGTCTGCGCCCTCCCAGCGTTGCGTTCGAGACCCCAAATGGATGCGGCAGAATCACAAGATCTTTCTCAACGAACTCCGGGACAAGACTGTGCGTGAGGGCATCCGCAGCAATGTCACTTTGAACAGTTGCAGCCAATGCCACAAGGATAAAACCCGGTTTTGCGACAAGTGTCACCAAGCCGCGAACCTGCATCCCGATTGCTTCGATTGTCATTCCTATTCGGCGGCCGGTAGCCCGGCCGTCCTCTTGAGAGGCGGGCCATGACTAGCTCGCGAAGGGCTTCTACATCCTTTGCCCCGGTTCGCTCGTCGGGATTGACTCGGGCAATCCCCGTTGTTCTGCTGCTGGTGGCAGCGGGCGCGGTGGCGTGGTGGATCCAGTTGTCGCGCGGCCTTGGCATCACCGGCTTGAATCGCGACGTGAGTTGGGGTCTGTATGTATCTCAGTTCACGTTTTTCGTCGGGGTGGCAGCTTCGGCGGTGATGGTGGTCGTGCCGTACTATCTGCACGATTTCAAGGCCTTCGGCAGCCTGGCAATCCTCGGCGAGATGTTGGCGGTTGCGGCCCTGGTCGTGGCCGGATTCTTCGTGTTGGTGGACTTGGGTCAGCCCGGCCGGGTGATGAACGTTCTGCTCTACCCATCCCCCAGATCACTGATGTTCTGGGACATACTCTGCCTTGGAGGATACCTCGCGATCAATGTCGTGCTTGCGGTCACTACCATCTTCACGGAAAGTCGCGGACTGGCCACGCGTCGCTGGGTCAGACCTCTTGTGTATCTGTCGATTCCCTGGGCAGTGAGCATTCACACGGTCACTGCGTTTCTGTACGCGGGCCTCCCCGGGCGGCCCTTCTGGGAGACGGCCGTGCTGGCTCCACGCTTCCTGGCATCGGCCTTCGCGTCTGGGCCTAGTTTGCTTCTTCTGATTGTCCTTCTGCTCAGGGACAAACCCGGACTGGATCCCGGTCCCGATGCGGTACGGGTACTGACGCACATTATTCGGTACGCTCTCGCCATCAATCTCTTCTTGTTCGGAGTCGAGGTGTTCACGGCTCTCTACAGCCAGGTTCCGGGCGAAGTGGAAGCATGGCGCGTGACGTTCCTCGACCCGGAGAGTGGTGTGCGCCTATGGATGTGGGGTTCCGCTGCGCTCAGTCTCGTCGCCTTTGGCGCTTTGTTTGTCCCGGTAGTGCGCATGCAGCGGCGCTATCTGGCGTTTGCGGTGGCGCTGGTCTTTGTCGGGGTTTGGATGGAAAAGGGTCTGGGGTTCATTGCCGGCGGATTGGAGCCTTCACCTTTGGGCCGTGTGCCCGGATACTTCCCCACTTTCTTAGAAGTAACCATTGGGCTTGGTGTCTGGGGAGTGGGAGCCCTGGTGCTCATCGCCGGCATATGGCTGGCTTCGACAGTCAGATCGGCCCAGGCCAGCTGACGGCTCGGCTCGATCATCTGCATTACTGCTAACTCATGCCAGACCTCCGGCCGTCGATTCTAATGATGGCTGCCGCGTTTGATTGTTCCCGAAGATCAAGCCACTTACAATGCTCGCCGCCAGGTTCGCGTCGACCCGTCGACCGTGAACTGTTGCTGGACAATGGCCGCGGTGTATCATGCACCGAACCGCTTGCAGGATGGCGCGGAGCGCTGGCACGCATGGGTTCGACGGGAAGGCGTGAGGAGATGTGGAGCAGGATCTATGGTCATCGTCGTCATGGGGGTATCCGGTTCAGGTAAGACGGTTGTCGGAGAGGCGCTCGCCAGCCGCCTGAACTGGGTTCTCGAGGACGCCGACAATTGGCACCCGGCTTCTAATATCGAAAAGATGCACAGTGGCGCGGCCCTGACGGATGAGGACCGCGAGCCTTGGCTTCGAGCGTTGAATCGCGCCATCCGGAACTGGATCGCAGACAAGCGTGACGTAGTCTTGGCTTGTTCTGCTCTTCGTAAATGGTACCGGAACGCGCTTCGCGCAGGGCTTCCCGAACCGGAGTCCGTTCGCTTCGTGTACCTTAAGGGGAGTTATGAAGAGATCGACCGGCGACTAAGCCTCCGCGTAGGTCACTTCATGCCGGAATCGCTTTTGAAAAGTCAGTTTGCCGCGTTAGAGGAGCCGGACTCTTCCGAAGCACTCGTGGTCGATGTCAGCCATCCAGTCGCGACCGTTGTGGACTCGATAAATACCGGCCTCCGCCTCGGCTCGTCAACGGGATTGAAATCGAGGCGAAAGCTGCCGTGACCGCAAAGCGAATGGAATCGGGGTTGAAACTGTGACGCCGGCGGCGATTACGGGAGCGCCCTCCGTCCCGCGCCGGCGTTGGGGTATCGCCGTCTTGCTGGGATTCGGTGTGTTGGTGAACTATTTCGACCGGGTAAATCTCTCGGTTTCGCAAGAAGCGTTGCACCATGCCTTCGGCATTTCTGAGGTGACGTTTGGATACCTGGGGAGCGCTTATAGCTGGACTTACGCCGCGCTTCAACTTCCCTCCGGCCTGATCCTCGACCGTTTCGGGGTAAAGCTGGTTGGCCGCATCGGAACGCTTTTATGGAGCGTCGCCTCGTTTGCGGCGGCAATTTCGACGGGACTGGCGGGCTTCCTGGGGGCGCGGCTTCTGCTCGGAGTGGGCGAAGCTCCCACGTTTCCGGCGAATGCGAAAGCGATCGGGTATTGGTTTCCCACGGAAGAGCGGAGCCTGGCGACCGCGATCTTCGATTCCGCGGCGAAGTTCGCCCCTGCCGTTGGCATCCCTGCGCTCGGACTGCTTTTGTTGCGGTTCGGATGGCGATGGAGTTTCGCAGCGACAGGCTTCCTCAGTCTGTTTTATTTTGTTCTCTTTTACGTGTTCTACCGGAATCCCAGCGAAGACAAATCGCTGTCCGCTGCGGAGCGCGACTTTATCCGGCAGGGCGGAGCGCAGCCCGAGGACCGAGTCAGGGCTGCGAAGGGCGCTCCGCTTGGATACTTGCTGCGCCAGCGAAAGGTCTGGGGGTTGGTGCTGGGCTTTGCGTCCTATAACTACACTTTCTATCTGCTATTGGTCTGGCTACCTTCGTATCTCAAGTCAGCCCATCATCTCGACTTACTGCACTCGGTTTTATACACGAGCGTGCCCTGGCTCGTTGCCACCCTTGCTGACATTCTCATGGGAGGCTGGCTGGTGGACAAATTGATCCAGCGGGGCCGGGATGCATCGATGGTCCGGCAAGCGATCCTCATTGGAGGCACCACGCTCGGCCTGGGAATGGTAGGAGCAGCATATGCGCAAAGCACCACTACTGCCCTCGTCTGGATCAGTCTCGCAATTGGCGGTTTGGCCGCAGCCGCGCCTGTGGCTTGGTCCGTACCTTCCCTGATCGCACCGCGGGAAAGCGTGGGAACGTTAGGAGGAATCTTGAATTTCGGCAGTCAACTCTCGGCGATTGCCGCGCCGATTGCAACGGGTTATGTCAAGCAGATCACACACTCGTATTTCTGGGCGTTTGGAGCGGCGGCTGCGTTTCTGGTGATTGGCGTCGCCGGGTACATATTCTTGCTGGGCCGGATCGAAACAATTCCCGAGCCGTCGTAACTCTCGCGCTTACCGCGCGGGCGTGTAGTGCTTGATAGCTTGTGTTCGCGAATTGTAGACCTCAACGTTGTCGTCCGCCCAACCCGAGAGTTCCAGATAGTTGCCCTCATCCGGTCCTGGAAGGTTAGCGATAAAGGAGCTGGCAGAATTGTGCGCCGCTCCGCCTTCGTTTGAAAAATGAAGCTGCCAGAGATCCTCGAGTTTCGGAGAGTTCCTGATGGTATCCCACGACGAAGGTGAACCACCCTTGTCCGCACCGTTGTCCATGATGGCAATGCGCGGCGAAATGGCAGCCAGAAGAGCCGGGCTATTGCTCTGCAACCAGCCGTGATGCGAGACGATGAAAATGTCGACGGGTCCCAACTTGTTAATGGGACAAACGAGTTCTACTTCCTTATCCCAGGTAAGGTCGCCCAGATCGAGAATCCGAACCTTGCCGAAGGTGATGATCGTACCGAGCGAACGGGCGTTTTCCGTCTGGTCCGCTGGCCGACTTTCGGTGGCTGAACATGCGGGATTCTGCGCGCCCGCGCCTGGCAAAGGCTTCTGGAGTAAGTCGCCGTCAGAACTCACGACCTCCGCGCGTAATCCCTCGATAGGCAGGACAGCTCCCACTTTCGCGATGATCCGTTTCACATGCTGGCTTGACACCAGCTTTTCGTAGGCCTCCCAACTCTGCTCCGTTTCCCGCTCGCCCGGCTCGCGGTTCGCGCCGTGATCGATGAAGGCGCCAACTGGAATCCTGGCGAAGAGCTGCGGAACACCGCCGGCGTGGTCCACGTGATAGTGAGTGAGCAGAACGAAATCGATTTTCGATAGACCGGCTTTTCTTGCAGCCGCGACAATGCGGTCTGCGTCACGTCCCGCATTACCCGGCCAGCCAGTATCGATGAGCAGCGACTGGCCTTCGGGCGTAACGAAAAGCGTCGCCTGCCCCCCTTCGACGTCCACAAAGTAGATTTTCAGGGCCTTCGGTGGCGCCTCAGCTTGCGACGGCTCCGCCAACGCAAAGAAAAAACAGACGCCGGCAACAGCCCCAACCACTGCGCACTTGAATAGCCACCGCACAATGCGTCGAGGAATAAAAAGATCTGCGAAGAGTCGCGACATCATGTGCTCCCATTCCACCTTTTGGTTTCGTACTTGCCACTCATTCTGTAGGGCTTGGCGCCAGGAATGGCGAGCAGCAAGGCTTCGCCGCGGGCTGAAACTCCATCAGTTCCGCCCGAATTCCGTCCGGGTCGTACAGGTTGAATTGCCACTTGCCGTCGCGCCCTATTTGCGGCGGCGAGTGCTTGGCCGTAAGCCTATCGCCTTCGTAGAGCAGGGTGACCGCCTTCTCCATATTCTGGACACCCAACGAGAAGTGATCGAGCACGCCCAGGGTGTCCTGCGACATCGCCGGCGGAACCCCAGTTTTTTCCGGTCCCTTGACGTTCATGTATTCGACCCAGTCGCTGCCCTCCGGCGCCTGCTGAGCGATCCAGTCCGTTTCGTCATCTTTCATCCCGCCGTGCCAATAAGGCCGGAAGCCCAGCAGCGTGGCGTAGAACGCGTCTTCTACCGAAGCATCGTGAACCAGGTAGCCGATGTGAATGATGTGGTTGCTGAGTGGATTCGTCGACACAGAAAGCGGATGTGCCGGCGGCTCGACGAACTCGATTCGGTTTCCTTCGGGATCCTTCACCTCGAAGTACCGGCTTCCATCGCCGGCCTCGGTCACCCTAGCAGGCACGGCCACACCGCGAGATTCAAGGTATCTCCGCATGCCCTCCGCGTTTGCCGTGTTGAATCCGGCATGATCGAGACGATTGACTGAGGCAGGCCCCTGGGGCAGAGGCAGCACTTCCACGAACTGGATCGCGCTAAAGTAGTAACGAACCCCGGCGGGATTCTGCGGGTCTGTTCCCATCATCGCGCCCAGGTCGTGTACATAAAAGCGCTCGGCCTTTGCTGAATCTGAAGTGTAAACGCTCAGGTGAGAGATGCCGGTGATCTTTGGTCGCTCATTGGGCCGCTCCTGCCCCAGGGCACACATCGCCAAGATCAGGATCAGACTCATCGCTGCCAAACGCACGGCCGCTCGTCCTCCCACTTTCACCGTCCTTTTCATTGCCCGCTCCTTATTTTGCATAGAATAGCCGCGATGCAGAATTCACGTGCCGAATGCTCCCTTCGGCAATCGTAACGTTATGCGATGGGCGCGCCCGCCGCCTTGTAAATCGCCTCGATCGCGAGCATGTCTTTCAATCCCTCTTCGCCGGGCGATTTCGGCTGCTTGTTATTGCGGATGCAGTCGGCCAAATGCTCGGCCTCGAGCACGAACTGGAATGGAAGCTTGCCGGTGCCGAGCTGGTCGATCGGCCGGCCCCCGGCCTCTCCGCGCAAGTGGATGCCTTCATAGTAGAAGGCCGGTTCCAACACGAGGTAGCCCTTTTCGCCGTTGATGCTCAGCGAGCACGGCCCGACCTGGCCATACGAGCATCCGCAAGCGGCGATGATGCCGGACGGGAACTTCATCGTCCACTCCATCGATTGCTCCACCTCGCTGAAGCGGCCACTCTGCTCGCGCGTCGACACCACCGCCGTGAAATCCGCGGGCTCTTCCCCCGTGATATGGCGGATCGCGTTCAACGGATAGATGCCGAGGTCCATCAGCGCGCCGCCCCCGCCGAGCTTTCTGGTGAGTCGCCATTCACCCGCCTGCTTTTGACCCAGGAAGCTCCCCTGGAACGATTCCAATTGACCGATCTTGCCGGACTGGATGATCTCGATGGCTTGCATCCACGTAGGGTCATAGTGCACGCGATAGGCGATCATCAGCTTGACGTTGGCCTGGCGGCACGCGTCGATCATCTGGCGGCACTCGGCGCTCGAGATCGCCATTGGTTTCTCGCACAGCACATGCTTGCCCGCCTGCGCGGCACGCACCGTGTACTCGCAGTGCATGCTATTGGGCAGGCCCACGTAAACTGCGTCTACATCCTTGTTGTCGAGGATGCGATCGAATGTCTCATAGGTGTAGACGGAGGTCTTAGGAATGCCGTACAGGGCCGAGTACTTCACGCCCTTCGTGTCGGGATGTCCGGTCACAAGCGCGGTGATCTTCGCTGTCCGTGCCTGCGCGCAGGCTCGCATGAAGATGTCCGAAATTGTCCCCAGACCGATGGCGGCGTAGCCGACGGGCTTCTGTGAGAGGCCAGCAGTTTGCGCATACGAAGGCAGGCACGTTGAAGCCAACGCAAAAGCAGACAGCTTGGTAAATTCGCGACGGTTCATATCCAACACTTTATGAGGGCGGAACGGAGAAGTCTAGAGGAGGAGGCTGGTTTCGACATCGCCCATCCAGGACCTTTTGAAACTTTCTGTGGGATGGCCCGCCAGCAGCGTAGCTGCGGAAAACGCCACGCTGTGCCTCTGGCCTCCGTGTTATACGCAGCAAACCGAGGCCCCGACCGGCTCTGCGGCCGGTCCATTGATGCTCAGCGGACGCCCTACTTCGCTTGCAGAGA
>Ga0074046_10004205_pt1 | contig 11816 bp, 9 predicted proteins | sample BogForMeECP23OM3_FD_94441 | JGI IMG/M metagenome (GOLD analysis project Ga0074046, IMG submission 94441) | Bog forest soil microbial communities from Calvert Island, British Columbia, Canada - Bog Forest MetaG ECP23OM3 | ecosystem: Environmental > Terrestrial > Soil > Wetlands ...
CTGCTGAGGCGCATCTGTTGGAAGTCCGACGCGACCGAGCAAATCCTGAAAACGAGGATCGGAGCGAATGGAGTCCCAGAAGGGATATGCCTTGAGCATGGCCATAGCGTCGCGCTCGCGGTAGGCGGTCGCAAGCCAGTTGAACGCTTGATCCTTATCTCCAAGTCCGACATACGTCAGTGCTATCCCTTGCGCGCCGGCCTGCGTCCGAGCGTGGTGCGCGACTTGGGTTGCCAGCATACTCTGTGCTTCGTTTCTCTTGCCGGCGACAGCGTATGCGTAACCGAGCCAGATGCTATAGCCCTCCTTGTTGCCGGGTATGAGGGCCACGCCTTTCTGCAATTCAGCAACTGCCTGCTCGTACTCTCGCTTCTCAAGTAGCGCTAATCCCAGCATGCTGTGCGCACCTGAGTAATTCGGATCTAATTCCAGCACCTTGTGGTATTGCTCGATCGCCGCATCGTAGTGACGCGCCCAGTAATAAGCTCGACCAAAATCCACGCCGACACGCAACGAGATTGGATCGAGTTCGTATGCCTTCCTGATCTCGCTGATCGCTTCCTCTGACCGACCGATTTCAGAAAGCAAGGCGGAATACCACTGGTGTGCAGCGGCCGAGTTTGGGTCCTGTGTTACTGCCGCTTGGTATAGCTTCGCAGCCCCGGCGAAATTCCATTCGTATTCTGCCATGATGCCGGCCAATGCCAACCGACCATCTAGTAGCGAATCATTGAGAGCGAGCGATTTCTCGGCGAACTCTTTTGCCTTGGGCTTGGCCTCCGTTTCTGGCAAAACACCGTAATTGCCCAAGAAGATGTAGGCATAAGCAAGGGAAGAATACGCCTGCGCGTAATTTGGATCGAGTTCAATTGTCCTTTCCAAGTACTGGCGGGCATTGATTGCCGCAGTCCCGGTGCCGCGAGTGAGCCAGTAGCGTCCTCGCAGGTAGGCCTCTCGCGCCTCCGGATTAACCGGCCGTACATTTTCAAGCCGGGCCCGAACGACCGGGGACATTTCTATACCTAGCGAACCAGCTATGTGGTTCGCAACATCCTTGTGGATGGAGGCAGCTTCCGGCGGGTCGATATCGTAGGCTTCCGCCCAGAGATGAGTCTGGTCGCTGACCCGAATAAGCTGCACCGTTACCCTTAACCTTGGTGACGCCTGGCGCAGACTTCCTTCAATGACGTAAGCAACCCCGAGTTCGCGACCCATCTCGGCGACGGTCTTCGTAGTCTTCTTGTATCGACTCGTCGACGTGCGTGCTATGACTCCCAAGCGATCGGGGTTCATGCGACCGAGTTCCGTAATGATCTCCTCCGTGATGCCGTCGCTGAGGTAGTCCAGCTCCTCGTTTCCGGTCAAATTGTCCAACGGCAGAACAGCGAGGATAGAGCGCCGGGGTTGGCCGTGTCGTTTCAGTCCATAGTTCCAAAGGACATAGACAGCCACTGATGCAATCACGAGAGTGGCGAGCGCTATCCATTTGTACTTTGAGGCGAAAACTCCCCGTTCTGGAGGGGCCACAACTGCTTGCGCCTGCGTATGCGCCTCAACGGGTGCTACAAAACGGTATCCCTTACGGGGCAAGGTCTCAATGAATTGGGGATTCTCGGCCGAGTCGCCCAAGACCTGCCGTAGTTTATTGACGGCATGGTTCAGGTTGTCATCGAACTCAACGAACGTGTCCGCTGCCCATAACTCGGCACGCAACTCATCCCGCGTGACCACGTCGCCGGGACGTTCAGCCAGGGCCCGCAGGATCTCGAACGCCTTCGGCGGCAAGGCAACCTTCTCGCCATCTTTGTGGAGTTCCCCTGACGTGAGGTCTAACTCGAACTGACAAAAGGAGAAGCGCGTCGGACGTGGGACCGACACGGGCATGACGCCTCCAAGCGGGCTGAGATTAGCACGAAGTGATTGCAAAGACTGTGATTACGATCACGTGGTGGAGTTGGGGTGTTTCTCGGCTACTGGGCCATCCATCCACAATTTCATGCGATTTTCAGGCGTTGTTCATTGAAAGCACGGCTCTGGCGTGAGATGAAACTCTCGCCGGGCAGAGTGCCTGCGCTAAGAACTCCGGAAACTAAGGTCGAATATCGCCAGAAAGAGCTCTTCCAGGCCACGCCTCCAAGCGTCGGGGGGCGGTTCATTCCGGAGCCACCTCCCCCTCCCCGGCGAGTATTACCACCTCGACTCAGGCAAGAACCTTGGCCAAGGGTTCGGAGCAGATTTGTGTAACCACGAGCACGTTATTTAGCAAAGGAGGAATTATGAAAGCCTTAAAGCGTTGTTTCTGGGTGCTTTTGTGTTTTGGTTTCATCTCCTCAGTCTGGGCGCAGAATCAAGAAAAAATGACGCGCCCTGGTAGACACCTTACTCCGCACCACCGAATGGCCAACCTGCTCTCGAAAGCACAGAGGATGGCTCAACCTGGAAGTTATCTGGCTTCCGCCATTACGGCCGACAAGTCTAGAATTTGGGATCTTGGCGTCTATCCAGGGGGAACCACGGCCGCGTTGCAAAGTGTTAACGACTTTGGAGTTGCCATGGGATGGGGTAACGTGCCTATCGAGGAAGGGACCGAACTCCGGATGATAGGCATTCCTCTTTTGGGTTTCAACGCTGGCCAATGGTTTCAAAGCGGCGTCACCGCCGGCGAAGATGACACCGGAGAAGCCGGGGGAATCAGCAATACAGGAATTATCGTCGGCAACATCATGAGTTCAAATGGCTGGCCCGAGGCGTATGCCTGGACGCCCAACCATGCCGGAGTCCACCTGGGAAAATATTCCGACGCTAATGGAACTGATGATGGAAGTATCGCCATCGCGATTAATCACTCGGGCACGTTAATCGTGGGCAATAGCGGCAGGCTCATGCCAAACGGAACCACGCGGGCCCTACCCATTGTCTGGACGCCAAAAGTTATCTGGAACCACGGCCAGCCAACCTTGTCCTGGGAGATGCATGCGCTTCCCACTGGCGGTTGGGAACAGCCAGGAGCGGTTTTCGAGGGCATTGCATTGAATGCCTGGGGAGGATGGGGAGTCAATGATCTTGGCCAGATCGCAGGAGAGGGTTGGTTTTATGATCCTGTCCTCGACGAATGGTGGGAAATTGCCGTGGTGTGGACCCCGATAAAAGGTGGCACGGGATGGAAAATCCAACGGCTTCCCATGGCTGCTGGCTTTGACTACAGCGAAACGCTTGCCATCAACGATTTGGGCGAGATTGTGGGCGATGTGTGGGGGTGGACCGGCAATCTTCAGGGTGCCTTTCCTGCGCTCTTTAAACAAGACCCCCGGAAGAAAACATGGTCAGTGAATGTTCTTCCTACCACCTCGCCTGATCTCGATTATGGGTGGAGTATAGCGTGGGGCATCAATGACCTTGGCGACGTCGTCGGTTACTGCTCCGATGAGAATTGGATTGGACACGCCACGCGTTGGAATTCCCATGACCTCAGTTTCGTGATGAGCCTGGGTTCTCCGGGAGACACAAGTGCTGCTTTTGGTGTGAACAACCTGGGCATTGCCGTGGGCGGGTATCAGAATATTGTTTCTTATGATCAGGATGGCAATCCAATTTTTGGCCCCGAGCAAGCGGCTGCCGTCCAATTCCGATAAGAGTTTTCGAGAGAATACCCAGTAGCGGCTCGTGTTCCTCAGGCGTGTCGGCCACCCATAAGCGAGCGCGCAAGTCTTCGCGCGTAACGACTTCTCCGGGACGTTCGACCAGGGAGCGGAGCACTCCGAAAGCTTTGGGGGGGAGAGAGACTTTCTGACCGTCTTTGTGGAGTTCGCCAGAGGTTAAGTCCAACTCGAAGTCGCGAAAACAAACTCGCTGCCGGGATGCGACAAGAACAGGCACAGTGCCGTCCTTCATTTTGCGCGAAGTTTAGCACAAAGTTGTTGAAAAGACTGTGATTGCAGGCCGTGGGAGGATCTGTGATGTTTCTCCGCTGCGGCCGCATTCAGGCAGATTTCATGCAATTTTCAGACGCTGTTCATTGTAAGGGTAGCAAGGGACGTGAGATAGAGGGCAGGTAAGTCAGCAAGTAGCCAAGGGTTCGTTTGGACAATAGCTTTCACGAGAATCAGAACTTCATTTTCAGGAGTGACAGACGGCAGGCATTGACATCACGAAATTCATGGTTCAATTCCAGCCCGCTGAGCGTATGAGAAAGCTGCACTTCGCTCTTGTTCTTTTCGATTTCTGACCTCGATCTCTAGCTCGCTATGAAACGTGCATATTTAATCGTCATTGCAGCAGTTGTTCTGGGCTTGGGACTGGCAGTACTGTCAGTGCCGAGTCTGTTGGCCAACGATAAGGACGAGAACACAATCAAAATGTTCGATCGCGATTCCGTCGTGTACGGAAGGACGTTTGGCGAGTGGGAGGCGGAGTGGAACCAATGGTCATACTCCATCCCTGTAGCCCAGTACCCTCTCTTTGACAACGGAGATTGCAATGTCGGTCAGTCGGGTCCGGTGTGGTTCCTCGGCGGGAAGTTCTGCGCCGTGGGTGCGACTTGCTCCTACACCGCAGTTCGCAATTGCAGCGTTCCGTCGGGGAAAGCTATCTTTTTCCCCATCGCAGACTTCGAGGACTCCACCTTAGAAGAGGCGGTGAACGTACACCCGAGCGATCCAACCTATCAACAGATTGGGACCTTGCGCTCGGTCACTTCATCCGTCGAAGGCGCAACCGACATTTTCTGCCAGATCGACGGAAGAAAAGTGAAGAACCTTGCTCAGAAATTCAGCGTCCAGTCCACCGCTTTTGGTTTTACGATCCCGGACGACAACCTACTCAAGGCGGTATATGCGCCTCCCAACAACTTTGAAGCAGGCAGCTATTTCCCAGCAGTGGACGATGGCTACTACTTGATGCTTGCGCCGATGTCACCCGGGATGCACACCCTGCACTTTGGCGCGTCCTGGCTCGACGTTACTTATAACCTCACCATAGCGAAGTGAAGGGCCTGCACAGGAAGGCATGACACTGCGATGGAACGGTGAATTCAAGGGCGGAGTTCGCGGCGTCCAGTAATCACGCTCTCGCTGCATTCTTAGCCTCAGCACCGGCTCCGGACGGCCGTCGCGATTGATGCCGACAGACTGGTCTGGAAGCTGATTCTGGACTGGATCGTCGCTCACCGGGAGGTGAACGATTTGTTTTGACTATCGCGAATCTCCAGCAGCAGTTGTTGGAGGCTACATATGCCCGGATGCGATGTCCAAACACTCGACGCTCTAAGGTTTGAACTCAAACCATGCTGCGACGAAAATCGCGAGTCCATGCTGGACACCCTTCGCGGCCCCAACCACGCCCTTTTTGGACTACCGTGCGCTCGCTGCAGGGCGTACTACGACGCCGATCTGCACGCGTGTCCCATTTGCGGATGCAAAGAGAGGGTGTCCCCGACGCAGGGAAGTCCACCAGTCCGTCCGCCTTGGGATTCCATCCTGCTTAACCCAATGGACAGAGAGGTGACTTAAGAATGAAGACAATCATTCAGTCGGCCCTCGCTCTGTGTTTAGCGCGGGCAGTTCGCGGCATTGAAGGCCAGAGTACCGCACCCAACTTCTGTCTAATCCACAAAGGAGATCATTGTGAGAAACATACTCAGCGTGCTGACTGTGATTCTGTTTGTCCTTGCCTGTGCAATCGGACAGGAAACGCCCACCAAACCCAGCCGGGAAGATAATCATCATTTTGGGAAGGCCGAGTACCTTCAGGCCACTTCAACAGGACAGAAGAAGGCTGCGCCGCCTGTGAAGGGCACTCTGGTGTTTGACCCACAAAGAAGATACGTCGACTTTCTGCAGGACTCCGGCTCACCCGCGCTAAGCATCAAGTTTGACGATATCAAGAGCATGACCTACGAGAAGGCATCGAAGCCTCGCATGGCCGAGGCGGTGCTGATCTCTCCGCTGTTTCTTTTGTCGAACTCAAAGAAGCACTACCTCACATTTGAGTACACAGATGACTCCGGGCAGGGCAAGTACGCGATCATCCATTTGGATAAAAAAACGCGCGCGAAGTCGTAGCGTGCGCCGAAGCTCAAACGGGCAAGAAGGTGGAACAGATCGACGAAAAGTGACGGGAAATATTCCGTCTAACCGTTTGATATGAAAGGACAAATACCATGCGAAAACTGATGATTATTGCGCTGTTTTTGAGCTTACTCACTTTGCCCGCGGTGGCCCAGCCCCTAAGCGTCCGTGACGTTCCCAAGGCGGAGGTCTTCAGCGGCTATCAATACACTCACTTTGAGGGCGGCGTGGAGGCCAACGGGTGGAATGCGTCCGTGGCGGGTAACATCAGCCGGTGGTTCGGCGTCGCGGCTGATTTCAGCGGAGCGTACAAGTCCGGGGAGCACGTGCATACTTACATGTTCGGACCTGTGTTCTCGGCCCGCTCGGACAAGGTGACGCCTTTCGCCCATGCATTATTCGGCGGTGCGTCCGGTGGAGGCACGAACGCTTTTGCAATGGCATTCGGTGGCGGCGTTGACGTCAAAGTGGCTGACCGGGTCGCTTTCCGCGTGATCCAGGGCGATTGGCTGGTGTTTCGTTCGGAGGGCTACACCTCCAAGAAGAACGCCCGTGTCTCGACTGGCCTCGTATTTCGCTTCTGACCAGGTGATTGGCTTCGACTGTTCTTAGATAGCGCGAGGCTAGGGCTATGTTGAGAAATAAGAGAACCTGGTTGTTCGTTTCCGATACCACTAAATGAGGAGCAAGCTATGATCCGAAAATTAGTATCCCTGTTCGTGCTTTTAGTCCTCCTAAGCGCTGGAGTGCAGACTGCAAGCGCCTGTGCACCTCGGCAACTGGATGTCATGACTCGAAATATGGATGCGGGCTCAGACTTCTGGTACGTGCTGACAGCGGACCCCACTGATCTTTCCGCAATCCTGGTCGCGATCACGCGAACCTATCAGGAGATGCTCAATAGCAACATTGCTCAGCGCGCCGACGGCATCGCCGCCGAAATTCAAAGGCATCATCCCGACATGGTCGCTCTGCAGGAAGTTACAACCTTGAGTTCGGGACCGTACGGATCGACCGACTTGACGGTCGTGGTGAGTGGGTTGGACTCGCTAATGACAGCGCTCAAAGCCCGTGGGCTGCATTACAAAGTGGTCGTGGTCCAGAAGAATGCCGACATCTCGCTGCCGGCATTTGACGCCACGTATCAGAACTTGATCCAGGTCGGGCTCACGGACTACGATGCAGTTCTGGTGCGTACCGATCTTCCGGCAGCGGAACTTAAAGTGGTCAAACGGCAAGCGGATCACTTCAGCGCTGCCGCGACGCTGAATTTTACTGTTGCCGGCCAGTCGATCCCATTCCTGCGCGGATGGATCGCCGTGGATGTGAAGATACGCGGCAAGAATTATCGGTTTGTCACAACGCACCTCGAAACCTTCAGCCCCGATTATCAGGCGGCGCAGACCAACGAACTATTGAGCGGCCCGCTCGCCACGGATTTGCCGCTCATTCTGGCAGGTGATCTTAATTCTGACGCTCATGCACCCAGTTGGGAGAGCGGCCCGGCCTACGGGATCCTAACCAGCGCTGGGTTCATAGACGTTTGGAGCAACATCCATCCGAACAATGCAGGATTTACCTGGCCACTCTTTGTGGAGGATTCAGGAATTGGCCCGTCGGCGCCACAGAGGATTGACTTGATTCTGACTCATGGTAGTGGCACCACTCCGATGCGCATTGTGCGGACAGGTCTTAGTCCGCGGAATGGACTGTGGTCGTCCGACCATGCCGGAGTCGCTGCCGCTTTTAGGCTGCAGCCATGAAGCTGCGTAGGTCACTTTGTCTCTTGGGCACGACTGCATTCACGGTGGTCAGGAGCATGGCGGAGTGCGGTCTGATTCAAATGGTGGTCATGCTTATCGCTATTCTCGCCCTCGGAGGCCTGGCTTCTTGCGGTGCGGGCGCAGGCGAAGGGACCGTCGTGCTGCCGCCTTTTAATATGTACTGGTCTGCGGCTGTGGCCGACCTGAACGGTGATGGCAGACTCGACATTGTTGTGTCTTACTCAAAGATCGCAGGCCCGCCACCGCACCCGGGCGTAGTCGCGGTGTTTTTTCAGGATGCTGCCAGTTCCGGTAATTTTCTCCTTCCTGTGACCTACGACGTCGGGAACGATCCGGTTGCGCTCGCGATTGGCGATTTGGATGGCGACAGCGAACCAGACATCGTTACTGCCAACACAATCATGAACGCGGATGGTACGGGATCAAGTAGCGTCTCAGTTCTTCTGCAAGACCCCGCCAATCCGGGTCGGTTTCTTTCGGCGGCGAGCTATTCAACGGGTTTCTCCCCAGTCGCTGTAGCCATTGGGGATTTGAACGGTGACGGAAGGCCCGATCTGGCAGTCGCGGACACGACGGGCATTTCACTCCTGATGCAAAATCCCGCTGCCCCGGGAACATTCTTGGCGGCCACCACAATCAGTGTTGGAAATGGTGGGACATCGGCGGTCGCGATCGCTGACTTAGATGGAGACGGCAGAGCTGATTTGGTAGCGTCGACTTCTTCCGGGGTCAACGTTTATCTGCAGGACCCAACTTCGCCAGGAAGATTTCTGAGCCCGGTGACTTATAAGGCAGGCGAACAGCCTATCTTCATAGCGATCCAAGACCTCAACGGCGATGGTCGCCCCGATCTCGCTGTTGCCAATTATGGAACTCCCGACGACGGCTCGACAGCCAGCCTCTCGGTGCTGCTGCAGAGTACTTCGGGTGCCGGAGCCTTTCTGCCTGCAACCAACTACAGTACTGGAATTCGCTCATCCGTCGTAGTCGCGGCTGACTTAGACGGGGATGGCAAGCCCGATATTGTCGTTGCAAACTCTGGCGAAATGAGCGGGAGCAGCGTCTCGGTACTTCTCCAAGACCGGCCACAGCCAGGAACATTTTACCCGGCAACTAACTATGCGGAAAACAGCGTTGTCTCCTGGGTGGCTGTTGGCGACATGAACGGAGACAACAAGCCGGATCTAGTGATTGTTGCCAACGGAGTTGAGATTCGACCGCAAGACCCCGCTAACCCGGGCCAGTTCTTATCACCGGTTGTTATTGCCTCTGAATAGTCGGGCGATATGTGACGAGGATAGTGCACAAGGGTGAGTTACGTACGGGATTTGAGGCGAAGTTGTCGATTGCCGGCACTGAGCTGTCAAGTCTCGAAAGGAGACTCCACCTATGAATGCTCGCGTTGGACCGGACTTACGCGAACTCTTGCGAATCCGCATTGAAATGACTTGGCGTCGGCTTTTCGCTGCGAGCACGATTCTGATTCTTGCGGGTATCGGAATCCTGACGGCATGGAGGGCAGCTCATCCTTTCGGTCTGGAGAGAGTCCTATTCGCCCTCGTGGCCACCCTGGCCCCAGCGGCGGCATACGCATTTGGTTATTTTCGCGCTTTGCCGGAGGTGCTCGGGGCAGAGAGCGCGGCGCCGAGGAGTTCGCTATTGCAGCGGTGGTCGGACTTCGCCCGCCTGACGTCGGCAATCGCGATAGTCATCACGTGGACGTGCTGGGCCGCAATTATCGTAAAGCACTTCCGCGGCATGGTGTTCTCGTTGAAGCAAATGCCTTCGGTTGTGGATCTCTTCGTTCTCGGGACGTTGACCACTAGACCGGATCTATGCGTGATCGGCGCACTGCTCGCTGCTGCTCTCATGACAATGTGTGTGGTGGCAAGCGAGGAATACTTAGCCCGGACAATGGAGCAGATGGGTCCACGCCCTGCAACGGGTTGGCGGACCGCTGTGAGGCGGACCGTCGGGAAGTGCGGCACCTGGCTGGGCACGCGCCTCCGTGCCAAACCGGCGGTGGTGCTGGGAAGTGGACTCGTGCTGTTTAGCCTAGTTGCACGAATGGATCTCTTTGAAGGCTATGGGTTGCAAGTGGTATCGGGACGTCAGAGTTGGCCGATGGCTGAATACACGCTAGTAGATCCGGCGCTTGCGATCCTGTCCCAGGTGGGTCGGTGGATTTATGTTGCAGCGCTCGGCATCGCGCTGCTGGGCTTGGCGGCGGTTGCGATGGGACGTCTGGGAGACCGCTTGCGCAGAAGCTATGCGCTCGCATTTCTCTCAACGGCGATCGCATTGTTCGCGGCGTGCGACCTGACCTTGGGAGTGTCTCGTTTGGATTCGACGGTGCCGAGCGTGCTGAATTTTGCCGTACTCGGAATGACTTGGGTCCTGCCGATTGCGATTTGGGTGTGGCGAGCGCAAGGCGACAGCGGACACTGGGATCGAACCCGGATTGCGGTAATGATTCTTTATATGCCGGTCGTGTTTGCAGGGCTGGGGCTCGTTCCCCTCGCACTTATTCTGGTGCCCGCCTACGCGCTTTTCCTGCTTGGTTCGGTGCTCTTGGCATGGGGCTTCACGCAAAGCCGTTGGGAGGTGACGTAGTTCAGGGTCAGACATCTGTAAAAGAGTTGCTAGTTTGCCCCGCCGGTTGACTTCGTCACGCTCCGTGGCCCGCGGGTTCGGTGAATGAAGCGTGGAACATTTGTGAAAGCTCAAGGTGCGGTCGCATGAGTATCAGCCTCGGTTTGGATGTAGGAGCAGTCAGCGTGAAGCTGGCGGCCTTGGGTGAGCCCGAAGACCGTCCCTTGCTCGCCCACTTGGCCCGGGTCTCCTCGTCATTCTTTCTTCCGAAGCTGCCCAAAAGCAATGGGTTTTCTAACTGTTGCGTTGCACTCTCCACTTACCGGCGACTACAGGGCAATCCGCGGGAGGCTGCCTCGGACCTGTTGCGGGAGTTCTGCGAACTTGTACCAGAACAAGCGATCGCGGGCATTCGCCTTACCGGGTCGGGTGGACGAACTGTGGCTCATGTCCTCAACACCGAATTTGAAAACGAGTTTCGTGCGCTGGCTCGGAGCATGCATGCGTTTTATCCGCAGGTGCGAAGCGTCTTTGAGATGGGCGGTGAGACTTCGAAATATGTCCGCCTCAGCCCAACGGATGGCGCAGATCGTCTCGGTATTCTGGACTACCAATGCAGCACGGAGTGCGCTGCCGGGACGGGATCGTTTATTGATCAGCAGGCTTCGCGACTGCTCTATGAGGTAGAGGATGTGGGCACGGCCGCCCGCGGTGCCAGTTGTGCCGCCCGGGTGGCGGGCCGCTGTTCGGTGTTTGCCAAGACGGACATGATCCACGCCCAGCAGAAGGGATACGCCACGGACCAGATACTGCGCGGGCTGTGCGAGGCGGTGGCACGAAATTTCAAGTCCAGCATCGTCAAGGGCCGGCAGGTAGTCTCACCCGTGGCATTTATCGGTGGAGTAGCGCTGAACGCTGGAGTGCGCGAAGCGCTCCGGGAAGCATTCAAGCTGCCGGAATCAGATTTTCTGGTTCCGGAAACGCACTGCTGGATGACTGCGCTGGGCGCGAGCATTCTCGCGAGGGAAGGAAATGGCCACGGCACCTCGGGCACATTGCGCCGCGTGCGGGCGGGGACTGCAATCGCGGAAGAGTTTCCAACCAGCGAAGCACTGACCCTCGACTACGTCACGTTGCTAAGAGACCGAGTGCCGCCCCTTCAACTGCCAGATGTTGGAAGCCGCGTGGATGCCTACCTTGGCATTGACGTGGGTTCGGTCAGCACGAACCTGGTTGTGATTGACTCCAGCGGACACTTGTTGAAGGAGATTTACGTTCCCACCGCGGGCCGTCCGATCGAAGTCGTTTCTGCGGGGTTGCGTGAGATCAAGGCCGAACTGGGTGCGCGAGTCCATATTCGCGGTGTAGGCACGAC
>Ga0074046_10004212_pt1 | contig 11802 bp, 12 predicted proteins | sample BogForMeECP23OM3_FD_94441 | JGI IMG/M metagenome (GOLD analysis project Ga0074046, IMG submission 94441) | Bog forest soil microbial communities from Calvert Island, British Columbia, Canada - Bog Forest MetaG ECP23OM3 | ecosystem: Environmental > Terrestrial > Soil > Wetlands ...
AACGCCTCTATCAAACATGCAGTCGCCTCGCCTTGCCATGCTGAGTGCTGAATGGCGCTTCAATACGGCCCGATGATGCCTCCGAGATTGCGCGAGGCTGGCAACTTCATCGGCACTGCGAAAGCGTCGACGCCCCAGTACTTCGCAAATACGTCCAGGTATTTATATCCTGAACCGGTATTGAAGAGCACCACGCGATCGCCGCTTGCGAGAAATCCACTCTGCAAAAGCTGCTTGTAGGCGGCCAGCGCGGCGCCGCCTTCAGGGCAGGCAAAAATGCCTTCGGACGAAGCGAGCTCCTTGACCCCGTCCATGATGTCGTCGTCACTAACGGCGATGGCGGTTCCGCCGCTTTTGCGAACGATGTCGAGAATGATGAAGTCGCCATAAGCTTTCGGCACACGCAAACCCGCCGCGAGCGTGTGCGCATTCGGCCACGTCTCCGAAGCAGTGTGACCTTCATGTAGAGCCTTAGGGATGGGTGCACAACCTTCTGATTGCACTGCAATCATCTTCGGCCACCTACCCTTGGCAATCCAGCCCAATTCTTCCATCTCGGCAAACGCCTTCCACATCCCGATTAGACCAACCCCGCCGCCCGTGGGATATAGAATCGCGTCCGGCAAACTCCATCCCAACTGCTCGGCGACTTCGTAGCCCATCGTCTTTTTGCCCTCGACGCGAAATGGTTCCTTGAGCGTCGAAACATCAAACCATCCCTCCTTCTCTTTGCGCTCGGCTACCATGCGACCGCAGTCGCTGATCAGGCCATCCACCAGAGTCAGGTGTGCGCCGCTGGCTTCCACCTCCAAGCGGTTGGCGATGGGCACATCTCTCGGCATAAAAACGTACGCCTCAATTCCCGCCGCTGCGGCATACGCGGCCAGTGCGCCTCCGGCGTTTCCCGCCGAGGGCGCTGCCAGCTTCTTCATGCCGTGATGTTGCAACATTGTGACGGCGGCACTCATCCCGCGGGCCTTGAACGAGCCGGTAGGGTTGAGCCCGTCATCCTTGATCAGCAGATTCGCATACTTCCGGCTCGGCAGCATGGGAGTAAATCCCTCGCCGAGTGTCACCGGTTTTGCATCGGGTAACACGGCTGAGTAGCGCCACATGCTCTTGGATCCAGAGTTGACCGAGTCGCGAGTCGTCCTGCGACGAATCTCGGCAAGATCGTAGCGCACGTAGAGCGGTCCACCGTCGTTCGGACAAATAGTCGGTGCCGCTTGGGGCGCTAACTGCTCGCCGCATTTGCTGCATTCGAAACCAACCATCCTGGCCATGAACGTGTTGCCTCTAAAAACCTCGCAGTGTAACACTCATTGCCGCCCTTGCGCCGCGGGCGCGGTTACTTCTGACTGTTATAATCCGCGCAGTTCCTGCAATGAATGAGCCGTCCACGCCACTGATGCGGCAATACGCCGCGGTCAAGAAAGAGCATCCCAACGCGCTCGTGTTTTTCCGGTTGGGCGATTTCTATGAACTCTTCTTCGAAGACGCCTTGGTCGCCTCGCGCGAGCTGCAGATCACGCTGACCTCGCGCAATAAGGAAAAAGGCATTGCCGTGCCCATGTGCGGTGTGCCGTACCACTCGGCCGAAAACTACATTGCCAAGCTCATCCGCAAGGGATTCAAGGTCGCGATCTGCGATCAAATGGAGGACGCACGTGTGGCCAAGAAGCTGGTCAAGCGCGAGGTCACACGAGTTCTCACACCGGGAACCGCGGTCGACGCACATCTCAGCTCGGAGGAAAACAACTTCCTGGGCTGCGTTGCGCGCGCGGGCAATGCCGTGGGTTTTGCGGCGCTCGATCTCTCGACCGGCGAATTTCGTGCCACTGAATTTCAGGGTGAGGACGCCGAACGCCGCGTCCGCGAAGAGCTGTTGGTGCTGCGTCCGCGGGAAGTGCTCTTCGCTTCGTCGCTACCGTTGTTCGATCAGCGACGCTCCAGCGCATCGGCGGCAGTGGCCGCTGCAGCGCCGCGCATCGCAACGCTGGAGAATGCAAGTTGGGCTGAGACCCCGCTCGATGATTGGGTTTTTTCTCCTGATTACGCCATCCCTCAGGTCGAAAACCACTTCGGCGTGCTCTCGCTGGAGGGCTTTGGCCTGGCCAATCGCGCGGCGGCGGCAACGGCCGCGGGCGCCATTCTGCATTACATTCGCACCACACAGCGCGGCTCGCTCGATCACGTGGATCGCATCGGCTTCTACGAGCGCCAGAACTGCCTGGTGCTGGACGCCGTCACCGTTCGCAACCTTGAGTTGATTGAGCCGCTGTTCTCCGGCGCGGGGGAGGGAGCTACCCTCTTTCGCTGCCTCGACTGCACGGTGACGCCAATGGGCAAGCGCTTGCTTCGCGCCTGGATGCTGCGCCCGTCGATCGACGCCGACGAAATCACGCAGCGGCTCGACGCCGTCGAGCGAATGGTACGCGACCTTGTGGGACGTGAAGAACTGCGCCGCTCCCTGGAAGGCATCCTCGACCTGGAACGCCTGCTGAGCCGCGTCACGCTGGAGACAGCGAACCCACGTGACCTGCTGGCGCTGGCCAGTTCGCTGGCCAAGCTACCAACTGTGCGGACGGCGATCGCCCACTTCCCTGCTGAGCGATTGCAGACGCTTCATGCGCAGTGCGACGAGCTTGGCGATCTGCACACGCGGATTGTTTCCTCACTGGAAGACGAACCACCGCTGACGCTCGCCGACGGCGGCGTGATTAGGACGGGAGTCGATCCGTCACTCGATGAGCTGCGCAACCTCAGCCGCAACAGCAAGCAGTACATCGCGCAAATCGAGCAGCGCGAGCGCCAGCGTACCGGCATCGGCTCGCTGAAGGTGAAGTTCAACAGTGTCTTCGGCTATTACCTCGAAATCTCGAAGGCCAACCTACACCTCGCGCCCGCTGACTATGAACGCAAGCAGACGCTAGTCAACGCCGAGCGATTCACCACTCCGGAGTTGAAGGAATACGAGGCCAAGGTCCTGGACGCGCAGGAGAAGATGGTCGAGATCGAGCGGCGGCTGTTTGCCGAGCTGCGCTCCGCCATTGCCGCCGAAGCGCGGCGCATTCGACAAACTGCGCTCGCGTTGGCGGAGGTTGACGTGCTCGCGGCATTTGCTGCGCTGGCGGCGAATCGCAGCTATTGCCGTCCGGCGCTGGATAACTGCAGTGACGTCGAGATCGTCGAAGGCCGGCATCCCGTGATCGAGCAGATGGAGATCACCGGCGGCTCCGACCGCTTCGTGCCCAACGATCTGTTTCTGAATGGCACCACGCACTCCATCCTGATCATCACTGGCCCGAACATGGGCGGTAAGTCCACCTATCTTCGGCAGGCGGCGCTTATTGTACTGATGGCGCAGATGGGTTCGTTCGTGCCTGCTCGCTCGGCGCGACTCGGGCTGGTTGACCGCATCTTCACCCGCATTGGCGCGGCCGACAATCTCGCGCGCGGCCGCTCGACTTTTATGGTCGAGATGACGGAGACGGCTACCATTCTGAACACGGCGACACCGCGCTCGCTCATCCTGCTCGATGAAGTCGGACGCGGCACCGCAACTTACGACGGCTTGGCCATCGCATGGGCGGCCATCGAATACATTCACGCCAACACCCGCGCCAAGACGCTCTTCGCCACGCATTACCACGAGCTGACAGAGCTGGCCGACCGGCTGAGCGGTGTGAAAAACTTCCATGTCAGCGTGAAAGAAAGCGGCGGAGGAATCGTCTTTCTGCGCAAAGTGGCAGAGGGTGCGGCCGACAAGAGCTACGGTATCGAAGTGGCGAAGCTGGCCGGGCTGCCTGCGGACGTGGTCACACGCGCGCGTGAGGTGCTGGCTGAGCATGAGAATGCGGAACGAAGCGCGGTCAGCCATTTGGCGCACGACGAGGCGCGCGAGGCCGAATCGATGCAGTTGACCATCTTTACTCCGTTGTCGCAGAAGATCGTGGACCGCATCAAGGAGACGGATCTTGATCGCCTCAGCCCGCTAGAGGCTCTGAACTTGCTGCACGAACTGAAGAAGCAGATGGAGTGATACTCTGGGTGCCCCGTGCGTTGACGCGAGAAGCGTGCACAGGAAAGAACTCCGACTTTTTCTTGGATAGACAGGCATTCTGCACTGATATATCTTCCAGTCAGGAGCCATTACGGAGGCGAGCAACGTGGCATTCCAAAACTTTGAGGAAGTGTGGGCAGCATTAGGGCGGCTATACAGCGACATTGTGAAGGTACAGGAATCGCAGCAACAGACCGCGGCACAACTTGCACGAGTAACGGAACGAATCGACCGGCTCGCAGAGGCCCAAGAGCGCGCAACGTCAATGGTGGCGACATTAGCTGGTACGATCACGCAGTTGGCGACTCTTGTTGAGTCGCACGAGCGGCGACTGGCCCGGCTGGAAGGGCAATAGTCCTGCAACAGGGGTGCCCCAATGCACCTGAATTCCCACCCCGCTCGCGATACACTCTTCTGTTCCCATGCCAACAAAATCCAGCCTCGAACTTCGCCAGCGGGTTGGCCAATTGCTCATCATGGGTTGCGATGGGACGACCCTCTCGTCGCGCCTGCGCCTGATGCTGGCGACGCTGTGCCCCAGCGGTGTCATTCTCTTCAAGCGCAACATAGAGGAGGCCGCTCAGACGCACGCGCTGCTTCGCGAAGTGAAGAGGACGGTTTCAACTCCCATGTTCCTTTGCGTGGACATGGAGGGTGGCACCGTTGATCGTCTGCGGGATGTAATCGCCCCTGCGCCGTCGGTCGCAGAAGTGGCTGCGACCGGTTCGAAGAAACTCTTTCGTAAGCACGGGCACATCATCGGCAAGGAAGTGCGCACGCTCGGATTCAACACCGATTTCGCGCCGGTGCTCGATCTTCAGTTCGAAGCGTCGAAGAACGTGCTGACGTCGCGAACTGTGTCGCCCGATCCTGAGAAAACGATCACATATGCGCACGAGTTCCTGCGCGGATTGGGAGATGCAAACGTTCTTGGCTCTGGGAAACATTTTCCCGGACTGGGTGAGGCCAATCTCGATTCGCACAACGAGCTACCGTCAATCGACAAACCCTGGAAGCGGCTGTGGGGTGAAGACCTGCTTCCCTATCGCCAGTTGCGACGCGAGCTTCCGTTCGTGATGGTTGCCCACGCAGCCTTTCCGGACGTGACGGGCGGCCGCACACCTGCGTCGCTCGCGAAGAAGTGGATGAGCGATATCCTGCGCAAGAAGATCGGCTATCGCGGCTTGATCATCACCGACGATCTCGACATGGGCGGCGTACTGGCCGCGGCTTCCATCGAAGATGCTGCGGTCGAGACGCTTCGTGCCGGCGCTGACATGTTTCTCGTTTGCCAAAAGGAAGAGAGCGTGTGGCGGGCCTTCGAAGCTGTGTACAAGTGCGCGGAAGGTGACAAGAAGTTTACCCGTCTCATTTCAGCGAAAGCCAGGCGCATTTTGGCCACGAAGAAATCACAGCCGCTGAAGGCCCGCATGGCGACAACTCCAACGCAAAAGACCGTGGACTTTTTGCGGCGAAATGTGTGGGAGTTCAGCGAAGAAGTGCGGGCGCATTCCCTCAGCTTTGAAGGGGCACAGCTTTAGCTGTGCCATATGTGCAAACAACTATCGGGCTTTAGCCCCTGAGGGGGACGCTTATGCGTTGGATATTTAGAATCCGGTGTTTGCTGCTCGTTGAAAAGGGTATTCCCTCAGCGGCTAAAGCCGGTGCTCTTTCTGATTTGTACGGCACGCCTGAAGGCGTGCCCCTTCAAGACGATTACGAGGCGTCCGCGTGATCGTCGCCGGCGTAATGAGCGGCACCTCGGTCGATGGGATCAACGTCGCGCTGACCCGCATTCAAGGACGCGGCGTCCGTTCCCGGCTCGAGCTGCTGGCGCATTATCAGTTTCCCTTCCCTGCCAATGTGCGCCGCGCCGTTCTCGCGATGATGAACGCCAGCTCCGCCAGCGTAGCCGATCTTTCGCGCCTGAATTTCCTGCTCGGCGAACTCTATGCGGACGCAGTCCGGGCCGCACAACGCCGTGCACGGTTGGAGTGCGAACTTGTCGGCTGTCACGGGCAGACGTTGTACCATCAGGGCGATTCCCGCCTCTTTCTCGGCCGCCGGATCGCGTGCACTTGGCAGACGGGCGAGGCGGCAATCATCGCGGCTAAGCTTGGTGTGCCTGTGGTCTCGGATTTCCGTCCCGCTGACATGGCCCATGGCGGGAAGGGCGCGCCGTTGGTTCCCTTCCTCGATTACGCGCTGTACCGGCACCGTCGGTACGGGCGCATCGTGCAGAACCTCGGGGGCATTGGAAACCTCACGGCCATTCGGCCGCGCGCAAATCCCGAAGACGTCGTTGCCTTCGACACCGGCCCTGGCAATATGGTGATTGATGCCGTGACTGAGCACATGCTCGACCGCCCCTATGATCGTAATGGGCGGCTCGCCGCGCGGGGCGAGCCAATCGAGCGAGTGCTGCAACAACTTCTGCGGCATCCGTTCTTTCGGCAGAAACCTCCCAAGACTGCCGGCCGAGAACAATTTGGTCGCGAATTCGCGCGCGAGTTTCTGCGGCTTTGCCGCCGTGCCGACGAGAATGACATCATCGCCACGGCAACCGCGCTCACCGCGAAATCCATCGGTATCGCTGTCCGGAGGTTTGTGCTGCCGCTGGTGAAGCCTCCAGCGCGATTTCGCGAGTTCGTGGTCTCCGGCGGAGGAACAAAGAATGGAACGTTGATGCGGCTGATCCGTGAGGAGCTCGCTCCTCTAAAGATGCGCGTACGTACAACCGACGAGTTTGGCCTTCCCTCCGAGGCGAAGGAAGCCGCGGCTTTCGCGCTGCTGGCCTATCAGACTTGGCGCCGGATGCCGTCGAACGTTCCGTCGGCGACCGGCGCGGAGCGATCGGCGATCCTGGGCAAAGTTAGCTATGCGTAAGCCATTGTTCACCACAGAGGCACAGAGACACAGAGAAGTCGGGATTCACAACTTCAAGTCAGGAAACATCTACGCGACGTGGCTCTTTTCCTTTCGTTGTTCTCTGTGCCTCTGTGTCTCTGTGGTGTTTCTTCTCCCCGCCTGCTCGCGCAAGCCAGATCCCAACACGCTGGTGATGATTATCGAGAGCAGCCCGACCAATCTCGACCCTCGGGTTGGGGTTGATGCACAATCGGAGCGCATCGACGAGTTGCTGTTCGATTCACTCGTCCGCCGGGATGAGCATTTCAACCTGAAGCCATGGCTCGCTGACAGATGGGAGATTCCCGACCCACAGACCTACATCTTTCGTCTGCACCACGGAGTGCGCTTTCAGAACGGACAGCCGTTGACCGCGCGCGATGTGAAATGGACATTCGACTCGCTCATCGGCGGAAAGCTCCGCAGCGCAAAGACCAGCACCTACGCTCCAGTTGAGCGGGTTGACGCACCGGACGAATACACAGTCATCTTCTATCTAAAGGAGCCGTTTGCGCCGCTGCTGTGGAACCTTTCGGAGGGCGCAATCGGCATCGTGCCCTACGGCAGCGGTGAGGACTTCAATCGCCATCCCGTGGGCTCTGGACCATTTCGCTTTGTCAGCGCGCAGCAGGACAAGGAGGTCGTGATCGAGCGCAATCCCGACTATTGGGCCACGTCCGCCAGGTTGGAACGCATCCGTTTCAAGGTGATTCCGGATGCCACTACGCGTGCCTTGGAGTTGCGCAAACAAAGCGCCGACGTCGCCATTAACGCGCTGACGGCAGACACCGTCGTAACCCTCCGGCGCGACCGCGATCTCACCGTGATGGAGTCGCCGGGAACCATCTACGCGTACCTGGCGATGAATTTGCGCGATCCTGTCCTCAAGGATGTTCGTGTGCGGCGCGCCATCGCTTACGCCATCAACGTGCAGCCCATCATCCACTATCTGTTGCGCGACCAGGCGCAACCTGCGTACAGCGTATTGCCACCGCAGCACTGGGCTTACGATGCAGACGTAACAAAATATCCCCACGATCCGGATCGCGCGCAAAGGATCCTCGATGAGGCTGGCTATCGCCCGGTTAACGGCATCCGCTTCCACATCACGATGAAAACGTCGACGGAGGAATCAACCCGCTTGCTGGCGGCGGTGCTGCAACAGCAACTGCACGAGGTGGGCATTGCGCTCGATATTCGCACTTTTGAGTTCGCCACCTTTTTCGCCGATATCACGAAAGGCGCATACCAGTTCCATTCGCTGCGCTGGATTGGCGGCAACCTCGACCCCGACATCTTCGAGCACATCTTCGGCTCCAACAGCTTCGCCCCCAAGCGTGCCAACCGCACCTTCTACTCCAATGCGCGGGTGGACGAGTTAATCCGTGAAGGCCGCAGCACCGTCGACCAGCAGAAGCGCAAAGCCATCTACGATCAGATCCAGCAGATCGTCGCCGAGGACCTGCCGTACATCAATCTTTGGTACCTCGACAATGTGCTGATTCACACCCACCGTGTGCAAGGAATCGAGATCGGTCCGTCGGGAAACTACGATTTCCTGCGCACAGCAGAGCTCGCGCGCTGATCGCAGCCACCCCCGGACTGCGTGTTACTATCGAAAATCAGCATCGATCAAGGACCACGAGCACTTGCGCATACTCTTCGTAGGAGACATCTTTGGGCGGCCGGGACGCACCATCGTGCAGGAACGTCTGCCTGAGCTGCAAAAGCAGCACGCCGTTGAACTCACCATCGCCAACGGTGAGAATGCCGCCGGCGGTTTCGGCATCACGCCGCAAATCGCTGAAGAACTGTTCGAGCTCGGGATCGATGTCATCACCACCGGGAACCATATATGGGACAAGCGCGAAATCGTTGAGTACATGAATTCGGCGAACGGTAACGAAGCGTCCCTAGCGCGGCGCCTGCTGCGGCCCGCAAATTATCCAGCAGGCTCGCCGGGCTTCGGCTGGTATCAGGGGCGTACGCGTGGCGGTGTGGATTATGGAGTCATCAATCTGCAGGGACGAGTTTTCATGGCCAGCAACGATGACCCCTTTCGCGTGGCGGACCAACTGCTAAAGCAGATCACGGCCAAAGTGATCCTGGTGGACATGCACGCCGAGGCCACGTCGGAAAAACTTTCGCTCGGCTGGTATTTGGAAGGACGCGTGACCGCGGTGCTGGGCACGCACACGCACGTTCCCACAGCGGACGAGCAGGTCCTTCGTGGCGGCACGGCAGTGCAAACCGATGTCGGCATGACCGGTCCCTACGAAGGCGTAATCGGTGTGCAAAAGGAAATGATTCTGCAACGTTTTCTCACCAATATGCCCATGCGCTTTGAGGCGGCAACCGGCGACGTGCGCCTGTGCGCCACGCTGATTGATTGCGATGCCGAAACCGGCCGTGCGACGGCGGTGCAAAGGATCATGCTGAGGCAGGAGTAGCAATTAGCAACTAGCAATTAGCATTTGGCACTTAGTATCAGTGATTAAAGCCAAAGGCTAAGGCTGGGTAACGATCAGTTGCTAAGTGCTAATTGCTAGTTGCTATTGACCATGTCCCTCTCCGACGAACTTTGGATGGAAGAAGCTCTGCGTGAGGCACAGCGTGCGCTCGCGCTGGGCGAGGTGCCAGTCGGTGCGGTTGTCGTGTCGGACGGGCGTGTCGTTGGCCGCGGATGCAATCGCGCGCTCAGCGCTAACGATCCCACAGCGCATGCGGAGATCCTGGCGCTTCGAGAAGCTGGGCAGACCATTGGCAACTATCGGCTGCTCGACTGCGATCTTTACGTGACCGTAGAGCCTTGCGCGATGTGCTCCGGCGCCATAACGCACGCACGAGTCCGGCGGCTTATCTACGGTGCTGAGGACCCAAAGGCCGGCGCCGTTCACTCCATGTTGCAAGTGCTCAACCATCCTAAGCTCAATCACAAAGTGGAGATCAGCTCGGGAGTGCTGGCGGCGCGCTGCATGGACCTGGTGCAGACTTTCTTTCGGGAGAAACGCAAGGCCGAAACCTCCGCATAGAATTATCGTTGGGGACTAATTGGGCTTAGCAAAGTGCTACGAAGAGGTCTGCTATCATACATCTGACCACGTTGTATCGCGCGGAGAGGTGCGTGAGTGGTTGAAACGAGCCGCCTCGAAAGCGGCCATACCTTGACGGGTATCGGGGGTTCGAATCCCCCCCTCTCCGCCAGCTCTTTTGTTTTTAATAACTTGACAGGCTGTGATACCTTCGGTGATACCGAAAACCGAAGGTTGCCGTCAAGTGAACAAAGAAGTCAATCTCACCAAGCGCATCAAGACTCTCCAGGGTCTGCGATTCTGTCCGGTCGTCATATCGGCTAACGGCCGGGTCAAACCCGATTACGTCCTCATAGGCGGCAAAGAACAGCGCCATCCCGAGGGTGCTTATTACCTGGAATGGCGTGAGGGCGGCAAACGCGTTCGGCAGTCCGTTGGACGGGACGCCAGCGCCGCCGCAGCAAGACGCCACCGCCAGCAACAGATTCTGGGCAGCAAGGCCGCAGGCATTAAGCTGGTAGATGGGGACCAGGACGACGGTCTGTCGTTGGCCGCGGCTGTTGCCGACTACCTCGAAGATGTCAGGATCAGCAAGAAGCCGAAGACGTATGCTGCCTACAAGAAGGCCCTTGAGTACTTTCTCGAATCCTGCAACAAAACTCGGGTAACGCAGATTGAGCGGCAAGATCTGCTCCGTTTTTCAGCCTTTCTGCGTGACGTGAAAAAGCTTCAGCCACGCACCGTCTACAACGAGTTCGAAAATGTAATGTCCTTTCTCAAGGCCAATCGCATTGGCGGCCTGGCCAGCAAGAATGACTGGTCCCGTTACGTTGAGGACGAACCTAAAATCTACGAGCGCGAAGACCTCGACAAATTCTTGGCTGTTTGCGATGAGGACGAGCGCCTGTGATTTGAGTTCTTTCTGATGACCGGCATGCGGGAGCAGGAAGTGATGCACACCACGTGGCCCGATCTTAACCTCACCCGTGGAGTCGTAACTGTCCGATATAAACACGAGTACGGCTTCTCGCCAAAAGAACAAAGGCCGCGAGATTCCCATCCCGAACAAGCTTGTAAGGCATTGAAGAAATGGAAACACAACGTCGAGCACGAAATCGACATCCTTGGTCGCACGCGCGCGATCCACCATAAGCTTCATTGCCTGCGCGCCAGCGACTACAAACTCGTCGGCGGCTGGCCCCAGCGCCTGCAGGAGTTCCAGTACGTAGGTTTTCTGTGGCTCTGGGATCACGCGGCTCTCCATTTCGACTGAATTAAGTTGTCCAGCAAGTATTCAGCCTGCTTTAGGTCACGTCCGCCGCGCGCGTGGAGATCGAGATATGCTTGGATCGGCGAGAACACCGGTGCCGATCCGATCGGGGATGGTGGAAACCCCTCGACTTCCAGTCGAGGGTTGTTCAGTTGGTACAGGGCAGGATTCTGGATACCAAACCTCTGGCGACCATCCGGGATAGTCAACCGCAGTCCTTGTCCGATCTGGCCGAAATGACCGGAAGGAAGAAGTCGAACCTGTCGCGCACCTTGAAGACGATGGAGCGGTACGGAATTGTGAAACTCGAACGGAAGGCGAAGGGAAGGGTTGTGCCTCGTGTTCCCTACGCCGGCGTGACGCTTGATATGGCGCTGGAAGGATCTGCTGTGAGGTGACTGCGGCGGAGGACCGGTCTGTATTCCGCAATCTCCTCAAACCAGCGGGCGGCTGGATCAGTACCAGCCGCCGGGCTTTGGTTGTGCGAGTCCCGATGAGGGCATTCACAGGCCTCGATGCGACCGTGATTG
>Ga0074046_10004214_pt1 | contig 11798 bp, 6 predicted proteins | sample BogForMeECP23OM3_FD_94441 | JGI IMG/M metagenome (GOLD analysis project Ga0074046, IMG submission 94441) | Bog forest soil microbial communities from Calvert Island, British Columbia, Canada - Bog Forest MetaG ECP23OM3 | ecosystem: Environmental > Terrestrial > Soil > Wetlands ...
TACAGGAAAGCCACGAACCCTCCGGTGGTCTGCGCGTGGTGCATGATCTCCGTGCGGGCATAAAGAAGAAGACCGGCGACGGTGATGGCGCCCAGGACTTCCATGATCGGGGAGGTCGCGGCCTGGGCCCGCACCCAGCGCAGACTGACGCGCAGCAGCCGCCGCGTGGCCGCCTTGAACTTCTCCACCTCGAACAATTCCATCCCAAAGGCCTTAACAATGCGGATGCCTGAGAACGTCTCCTGAAGGACGCTGTTCAACTCTGCCATCTTGTCCTGGCTGGAACGGCTCGAAATGCGAATGTAGCGCCCGATGTTGTGGGAGGGCAACACTACCAAGGGCACCAGGATCAGCGAGCCTAATGCCAGCCGCCAGTCGACATAAAACAGAACACCGAGCAGCGCCGCCAGTGTGAAACTTTGCTTCAGGAAGTCTGCGGCAGTCTGCGAGATCGCATACTGAATTCTCTCAATATCGCTGGTGACCGCTGACATCAGGCGCCCCGTGGAAGTCCTCGTAAAAAAAGCCATCGACTGCTGGATAATCCTCGAATAGAGAAGATTCCGAAGGTCCCTTACCACGGAATGGCCGATGAAGTTGATGAAGTAGGTTGCCAGAAACTCAGCAACCCCTTTGATCAGGGTCACCGAAACAATCGAAATCGCTACAATGGTCCATGCATTGTGGATCCAGGCCGGGAAAAAAGATTGCAGGTATATCGGCTGCCCTCCGAAGGGCCATTGGAACAAGACAATTTTGCCTGCGTCGGTGCCTGGAGCAAGAACACGGTCAAAGATCGGCTTGATGAGTAGCGCCGTCAGCGCCTCGCAAGCCCCCACCAAGGCCATCAAGATGAATGAGACCAGGAATCGGAAGGAGTACGGCTTTAGAAAAGCTAGTAATCGTTGGACTTGGGTCATCACGCAAAGGCCCTCGGCTGACCAAGCCCGGAGGGTGCCCAGAATCCACAAGTCTAGCCCCTCCGGCTGAGCAAGTCAAGCAAAAGCCGAAACGTGTGCTGTCCTAATTTCGGGTGTAGCGCCGGCTTCCGGCCGGCAAAGAGCCGCCAAGATGGCGGCGCTACGTTCAAATCAGGACAGCACGCCGAAACGGCTGCAGAGGCCACCCGGATTTGAGTTTGAATCGAGAGGGCACAGGCGTATGCTGTCGGGTTCGCGTCTAATGGGGAGGAGGCACGTCGATGCAACTCACTGAATTCAGGAATGAACCGCTTTGCGACTTCAAGGGCAACCCGGAGCACGCGAGGCGGATGAGAGAGGCACTGGACGAAGTCCGGCAGGAGTTGGGCCGGGAATACGACCTTGTGGTCAACGGCGAGAGGATCAAGACTCAGGCTGAGTTTTGCTCGTACAATCCTGGCCAGAAAGATCAGGTGGTCGGCGTTTTTTCCAAAGCCGATGCAGAACTGGCGGACCGCGCCATCCGCGCGGCAGACGAGGCCTTCAAAACCTGGAGCCACACGCCGGCTGAACAGCGCGCCGAACTAGCGCTCGAAACCGCCAGGATCATACGGGAGCGCAAGTTCCATTTCGCGGCGTGGATGTGTTACGAAGTGGGCAAGACGTGGGCGGAGGCCGATGCGGACGTGGCGGAGGCCATCGACTTCGCGGAGTTTTACGGGCGCGAAATGCTCCGGCTTGACCAGCCGCAGCCCCTCACTCCAGTCCACGGCGAGAGGAATTCTCTGCGTTATCTCGCTCTTGGGGTGGGGGTTGTAATCCCGCCCTGGAACTTCCCCCTCGCTATCCTCACGGGGATGACCCTGGCGTCCGTGGTGGCCGGTAACACCGTGGTCCTGAAGCCTTCCAGCGATTCCCCCGCGATCGGGTACAAGCTGTTCGAAGCGTTGGAGGAGGCGGGAATGCCTCCTGGGGTGGTGAACTTCCTCCCTGGCCCGGGTGGTTCGGTCGGAGACGTCCTGGTGGGACATCCGCGGACACGCTTTGTGGCTTTCACGGGCTCGAAGGAAGTGGGATTGCACGTCAACCTGGTAGCGGCGAAGACGGCGCCGGGGCAGATCTGGGTGAAGCGTGTCATTGCGGAAATGGGCGGCAAGAACTCCATCGTAGTGGATAGTGAGGCGGATTTGGAGGCGGCGGTGGAAGGCGTCACCGTCTCCGCCTTCGGCTACCAGGGTCAGAAATGTTCGGCGTGCTCGCGCGCCATCGTGGTGGAGCTGGTTTATGAAGCCTTCCTCGAAAAGCTACAGAGCCGGGTGGAGCAAATCAAGGTCGGGCCTGCGACGCACCCTGACAACCACATGGGTCCTGTGATTAACGCCCGGGCAAAGCAGTCCATCCTGGAATACATTGAGATTGGCAAGAAGGAGGGCCGCCTCATTACGGGCGGCAAGGAAGCTCCCGGACCGGGACACTTCATCCAACCCACGGTGATTGCGGGCGTCGCTCCCCAGGCCCGCATCGCGCAGGAAGAGATCTTCGGCCCTGTGCTGGCGGTCCTCAAGACCCGGAACTTTGATGAAGCGCTGGAGATCGCCAACAACACGGAATATGGCCTGACAGGGGCCGTGTACACAAAGAACCGCTCGAAGATGGATAAGGCTGCTGAGGACTTCTTTGTGGGCAACCTCTATTTCAACCGGAAATGTACCGGCGCCCTAGTGGGCGGTCACCCCTTTGGCGGCTTCAACATGTCAGGCACGGACTCGAAAGCCGGCGGCCGCGACTACCTTTTGCTCTTCACGCAGGCCAAAGTGGTTTCTGAGAAGCTGGCCCCGTAGGGCCGAGTGGCTGAGCACAGGTTTTTTGGCTTGCAGCCTCCCCTTGCCATATTGACAGTGGAGTGTCGCACCACAGCGTCAGAGCCGATTCCAGGTCTAGAACTCCACGCTGACGCCTACGCTGGGCAAGATTTCCATGATGGTTCCGCGCCCGGCGGCGATGTACCCGTAGCTGACGTAGTCGGGCACAAATCCCCAATACAGATAGTTGGAATGATCTGTCAGGTTGATGACTTCGCCATACAGTGTGATCTTGGTGTGCTTTCGATAGAAGGCCTTGTTGACTCGCGTGTCGAGGCGGAAGTATGCCGGGTTCCGCGTATCATTGCGCACGCTGACGATCGGGAAGTAGGCCTTTCCCCCGTACATGATCGGCTGGCCAAGGTAGCCTATCACGGGAAAACCGCTACCGTACCTTGCGTTGCCGCTCACATTGATAGTCTGGCTCAAGCGGTAGCTTCCAAACATGTTCACCGTATGGCGCTGGTCAAAATCACCCCAGAAATGCGCGTTGGTAGTCTTGTCCACGAAGCGCGAGTATCCGAGCGTATAGGAAACCCAGCCGCTCAGCCGGTTGGCGCTGCGCCGCTGGAGAGTGAACTCGAATCCGCGCGAGTAGCCGCGCAGCGAGTTGGCGAGGATGGGGCCGAGTCCCGGGTACAGAACCGGCCCGTTAGGATAGGCGGCGCGGAACTCGCTTTCGGCGGAGAAGACTCCGTCCGTAATCTGGCGGTCATACGCCTCAACGCGCACGCGAAACTTGTCGGCCAGCATTTGCTCCAGGGCGAGGGAAAAGTGGGTGGCGCGCTCGGGCCGCAGCGCAGGCGTGCCGAACTCGCCGTACAAGTCCTCGAAATCGGGAAAACGCGAGTACTGGCCGCCGGCCAAGGTTAGCTTGGTGCGGGCGAACGGCGACACGGACAGGCTGGCCCTGGGCAGGAAGGTGTCCTCGCTGCTCTGACTGAAATGGTCCCACCGCCCGCCTAAGACCATTGTCAGGCGCTTGCCGGCCGCGGAAATCGAGTCCTGGACGTACGCCCCTGGCTGGGAGAGGGTGCGGGAGAACGATGCTGACTGAATCAGGGTATTCGAGAACTCCTCCGTGGCATAGTCCCAAGGCTCGAATTTCAGAAAGTTGCGATCGAGCAGCCGGTAGATTACCCCCGCCCGGAATTTGTTCCAGGTTCCCGTCTCGCGCGTCACATCCTCGCGGAAACCAATCTCATTGCCGCGCGAATGCTCCAGCAGGGCCTCGGAGAGATCGGTGGCGCGCCCGGAATCGAATGAACCGTAGACCTGAGCTTGCGAAAGGGTTGCGGCACCCGACCACGTCCATCGGAGACTGGCCCATTCGCTGCCACCGGCGCCGTTCTTTAGCTCCTCGACGCCAAACACACTCGGAGTATCCTTGGAAACTGCCGTGTGGCCGGAGATGGCGCTGAAGGAGATGCGGTTGTGGGATGTGGGATTGTAAGTCAGGTCTCCACACATGTCGTAGAAGCTGAGCCCCAGGCCGCCGGTGCCCACTACTGCACTGATGTAGTCCTTGCGGGCTGAAACAAGCCAAGTGGCCTTTTTCGAAGCGCCCAGCGGCCCCTCGGCGCTGGCTGTGGCCGCCACCATGCTTATGTCGGCGCGATAGGTGACACGATCGGCATCTCCCTCGCGGGTCTGCACGTCCAGAATGGAGCCGGTGAAATCACCGTACTGCGCCGGGAAATTCCCGCTGAGCAGCGCCATCGAGCCAACGAAACCGTTTTCCAGGAGGCCGGTTGAGAAGGTGTTGCCCCGGTCGTCAAGAATGCCGTGTAACGGGGCGGTTATCAGCGCGCCATCCACGAACACTCCGATATCCTGCGGTCCGGCGCCACGAACGGCAAACTGAGCGTAGGCGTCGTTGTTGGCAGCCACTCCGGGCATAGACTGAATGGCACGAAACGGATCATCCAGCGCTGCCAACGAAAGATTCTTCAGCTCCGTGCCGGTAATCGAGTGCTCCACGGGAGCATCCGGCTGGACCGGCGCAAACGGTCCGGCAGTTACGGTCACCCGCTCGGTGCGCTTTAAGGCCTCCTGGCCGAGCAGAAGCTCCACATTGTTTTCGACGCCAGCCTGAACCTCAATCGTTTGCTTGAGCAACCCATACCCCACGGTGCTGACGTACAGATCTACTCTTCCGGGCAGCACGTTCTGCACCTCAAACTTGCCATCTTCATCCGTTATCGCTTGCAGTTGTTGGCTGCGAATGGCCACCAGTGCTTTGGCAATCGCTTCGCCGGTCTTGAAATCGATTACCTTGCCCCGAAGGCTGGTGGGCGGCGGGAAGCGGACCGGCACCCGCAAGTTCACGCCGGCATTCAACCGCAATCCGCTGACTCGGAGCCGCGAGAACCCGGGGGCCTCCACCGTTAAGGTGTAAACTCCGGGAGGAAGACGCGGAAAGACAAAGTCACCTTTCGGATCCGAAGTAACCTGCCGCTCAAGCCCCGTACCTTCACCGCTGACCGTCACTTTGGCCTGCGGCACCGGGGAGTCCTTCGCGTCGGCGACGACGCCCGACAAGTCTGCCGCCCCTCCCTGGGCAAAGGTCAAACCCAGGTCACTCACCAAGACGCAGCCCAAGACCGCGCATAAAACCAGCAGCCTTTCACAATGCCCCAGAATGTGCTTTGCTTTGCTCATGCAATAGCCTCCGCTCGGAGGTTGTCATGTCCCGGGCTGAAATCGGCAGGGCCGAGCCCCGACCTTTGTGGATGAAGAACACGATCAGATATCTCCCCGCTTGCGTTCTTTATCTGCCATGGTCGTGCGCATAGAAAACGCTCACGGACCGACCTGGAAAGTCCCCGCGGTGGTAAGGGCGCTGGGGGCGGAAGAATCGCCCGCGTAAACGGTGTAGTCGCCGTCGGCCACGGTCCAGGCGTGCGACGCGACATCCCAGTAGGAGAGCGGATGCGATGAGTCCTGAGCGTCGACGCTGACGGTAACTTGCTGCTGCGCTCCCGGCTGAAGGGAGACCTTGCTCCAGCCCACCAGGCGTTTGGGCGGCTCGCCGACAGCAGCGGGCAAGGCCAGATAGACTTGCACGACTTCGGCGCCGGCGAGGGTTCCCGTGTTGGTCACGGTGGCGGCGACCTGAAACCCAGTCGATGGCGATGTGTTGGGAGTGAGTTGCACGCCCGAGACGGTAAAGGTGGTGTAGGAGAGGCCGAAGCCAAAGGGAAACAGGGGCGCGATGCCGCGCGCGTCGAACCACTTGTATCCGACGTTCAATCCCTCGATGGTGTAATCCACGTTGAACTGCGTGGTGGGATTGGGCCAGCCGGGAATGACCGGGCGGGGGAGATCGTTGACGCTGGCGGGAAACGTGATGGGCAGCTTGCCGGAGGGATTGACGCTGCCGAAGAGGATGTTGGCGATGGCATCGGCGCCTTTCTGTCCCGGATACCAGGCCTCCAGAACGGCATTAACGTTCGCCAGCCACGGCATGACCTGCGCGCCGCCATTTTCGAGAACGACGATGGTGTGAGGATTGGCCGCTGCCACGGCGGAGACGAGAGCATCCTGATCGATCGGCGTGCTGTGAATGACGTCCGTGAAGTTCAGACTCGGCAGGTCCATGCCTTCGCTCGCCCATTGACTGAGGAAGACGATGGCGACGCCGCAGGAAGCGGCGAGACTCGCGGCGGAAACGGCGTTGGTCCCGTTGTTGTACTGGACAGTAACGGCAGGAGCCTTGGCCCGGATGGCCTGGAGCGGCGAGGACGGGTCCCAGATGACCTCGGACCATCCGGGAGGACTGGGATACCCTTCGTTGAGCGCGGGACCACCCCAAGGATCGACCTGGGCGGAGCCGCCACCTGAGAGCACGCCGATGTCCGCGTGCGAACCGATGACGGCGATTGTGGCGCTGGTAGAAGGATTGAGGGGAAGCTGCCCGTTTGCGTTCTTCAGCAAGACGGCGCCTTGTTCTTCCATCTCCTGGGCGATGGCCTCGTTGGCCTGGACGGCGGGCGTGCCGGGAACAGCCGGATAATCAAAGAGACCGCTGACCAGCATGGCGCGCAAGATGCGGTGGACCATGTTGTCGAGGCGCGACTGGGGCATCTGGCCGTTTTGAATCGCCTGCCCGAGGCTGGCAAAGTACTGGGGATCGGGTTGTTCCTGATCCAGACCTGCATTTGCCGCGGCAAACGAGCTGTGAGTGGCCCACCAGTCGGACATGACAAACCCGGGAAAGGCCCAGTCGCCCTTGAGGATATCGTTCAGAAGGTGGGAGTTCTCGCAGGAGTAGGCGGGGGTGCCGTCGGTGCCCCATTGAACCAGGTTGTAGGAACACATGACGGACTGAACACCTGAGTCTTTGATTCCAATCTCGAAGGCGAGCAGATCGGTTTCGCGCGCGCTTCGTTCATCGATGATGGCATTGGCAATCTGGCGGCCGGTCTCCTGATCGTTCATGGCAAAGTGCTTGATGTCGGCCAGAATGTGTTGATCCTGAACACCGTGCAGGTGGGCCGCGGTGATCTTTCCGGCCAGAATCGGGTCCTCACCTTTGGTTTCGAAGGTGCGGCCATCGCGCGGCTCGCGGCCAATCAGGTTCACGTTTCCGCCCGTGTTGACGTTGACGCCGTAGGCGCGCAGATCGCTGCCGATTACGGTGCCGTATTTGTAGGCCTCACCCGTGTCCCAACTGGCGGCGCTGGCAATGGAAGAAGGCAGGGCGGTGCCCTGTCCGACGTTGTTAGCCAGGCCCACACTGCCGTCGGTGAAATACAGATCGGGAACGCCCAGGCGCGGGATGCCAGGAACGTATCCGCCAGCTCCGCGCGGAAAACTGTTGGTGTAACTTCCGGGAGTGCCGGACCCGGCGACAAGCTGTAGCTTCTCGCTTTGCGTCATCTGCTGAATCAGATAGTCAGCATGCTGGTCGGGGTCGGTGGGAGGGGGCCCAATGACGGTCTGGGATGTTGAGCTGCTTCCGCCACCGCATCCGGCCGCGACGACGGCCAGTGCAAGCGCGCCGATCAAGAGGAGATGTTTCACCAGGTTTTCCATTTTAGTTCTCCGGCACCGCAAAATTGTACCCATTCGAGTCGTGCATACGATCACTTATTCCGACTTCATGATGCAAACGTGGGATGAGACATTGCCCTCTACCCTCGCTTTTCCATGCACGCCGGCTCCGCCGAGAAGCCCCGGTCAGCCGGCCGTCACGGGTTCACCTTGCTGTCCACCACCTCGGAATTACAGCCGCCACCTCCGGTGGCGCTTTGAATCCAACATGCAAGTTCTTCTGCTTCGATTAGCGAAGCGTGGAATTCCGGGGTGTTAATCGAGGCGGACAACTTGCTTCCAAACGTGACGCTAAAGGTGGACTGGATTGCTTTATCAGTCCGCAAGACAGCATTGAACAACCGGTCCACGGCCTGGGCCGGAGTCGCCGGGTTCTCCGCGGCAGAGGGGTGCCCTGGAAAAGCTACCCCTGGGAAGAAAACCGGTTCCAGACGCAATCTCAGCTTTCTAGTGTGCTGACCCACTTGCTGTGCGTGTTCAGCAATCATGGAAAGATACTGACGGTGCGCTGCTCCGCTCAGTCCATCAATCTCGGCGGCTGGGAGCACATCCGCCAGCCACTTCAGGACCCAGGCGTGACGCATAGCTTCATTCGAATCACCCACCACCTGCTCAGAGAACTGCCGGACTCGTTCGCGTAGATCGAATTGCTGTCCGGGCGCTGCCTGACTTGCTAGATACTCGCTCAGCTCGGCCTCGGCGGGAACGGTTGCGCTTTCTGTGGCAAGTGTGCCTGGGCTTGCATTAGTGCGGGACGAGCTGGGGCGGGCACGCCGCAGCACCTCGGCATAGCTCATGACCTTTACGCTCACCGCAGGGTTGGAGCGAACTGGTGCAAGGGCGTGCAGGATCTCGGTCTTGCGTCCCTCGGTTTCAACTATCCCTTCCACGTGCAGCTTGTGATCAGCACCGATCACCACTGTGATCTGTTGTCCGAGTGTCGCTCCGATTTGATCCAGCAGATAGGTCGTCTCGATTTGTAGGTCGGGTGTAGCATGGGGCGATTCTGCAAGTTCAGGAGCGACCAGTTCAGGATCGGGCTCAAATACCTGGGATTTAGCCCTCGCCACAGGCTCTTCTTCAAAACTCTCTTCGACGATCGAATAGAGCTGAGACGCAGCCTGCACCGATGCTGCTGGCGGATGCGGATCTGCCGCACTCGCAATAAGTAAATCAACCCCCACCGCTCGAAGATCATCCTTGCGGACGGTAAGCACCGCCTCCAGTAAACTGCCGGTGTCGTGGTCAGGCACAAAACTCACGACGTAGTAGGCGCCCTGCCGTTTCACTCGCGCTTGGGCCGTATTCTTTATCAATTCCCTGAAGGTGCTGGCCGAAAGATCGAATCGCCACAACTCCTCGGGAGTATTGAGCAGCGCCAGAACCGTTGCAGCGTGTTTTTCTGTTCGAGGACGCAAACCGCGCTGGTAAATTTCCGAGGACCCATCGCGCTGGCTCCACTCGCCCGCCACCAGGTGGCCGGCATCATCGTAGACCCGGCGGGCAGTGATCCCGCTTTTACCGCCGCGCCACACATCGATGTGCCGGCGATCAAGCACCTTGTTGTCGTTGCTTCTGCGCTTTTCCAGCACCAACGCGCGATGGAGCACTAAGGAAACATCGTTTCGCTTCACTTGTTCAGCAGCGCTGGAATTAGCCAGCAGCTCTCCTGCGCTCACACTCGATGGCCAGAAAAATCTAAGCCCGATGGCGATGATCAGGGCCGCAACGATGACCGCGCTGGAAACAAGCGGCGCCCGAAAACTGCGGGTACTGAAGAGTCGCTGCACTTCCAGAATCACCGTCCAGAAGGAGCGTCTGGCCTGTTGTTGCCTTGCGAGCTCGTGCAACCTGTTGTGAAAGACTGAGCCAGCTGAAAGCACTGGCAGTTTTGCAGACAGTCGATTGCGATAATCCATAAATGCGGAGATCGTCGCTTCGACTTTTTCCGCCTTTACACGACAGGCCCAACATGCATTGAGGTGCGAGCGGAGAAGCGCCGCTTTTCGGGACGGCAGCTCGCCGTCCAAGTACAGCAGGAGGTCACCTTCGCCCGGATGCCACTCCGGATTTTGATCAGCCGCTTCAAATATCCTGTGCATTTTTGTCTCGCATAAGCTTTCTAAGGGCACGCCGCAAAAACTCGGCGACACTCGATCGCGTGATGCCCAGAATCTCTGCAATCTCACGGTAACGAAAACCTTCCGCCCGCAAATGAAGACAATGGCGTTCTTGCTTCGACAAAAGTGCAAGTCCGTTTCGAACGGAATTGAATCGTTCCTGGTCGAGTAGTGTTTCCTCAGGACTCCGTCCACTATCAGGCAATTGGAGCATGGCCGAAAGGTGCGCTTCAGAATCGAGCTCGTGAACGAACTTGGAATTTCTTTTCCGGTCAATAGCCAGGTTATGTGCTACCCGAAAAACCCATGACCGCAAGCGATCGTCGGCAAGGGTTCTGCCGTTGGACCAGTAAACATAAAGCCGCAGAAACGTCTCTTGGGTTATGTCTTCAGCCTCGGCCGCGTCACCAAAAGCGCCCGCCAAATACTGGTAGACCGGAGCCCGTAACGATTCATAGACTCGGACAACCTTTTCTTCTAGCTCCATTGGTTGCTCAGTGAGGAGCAGAACAGAGGAGCGTGGGACGACGCTCGCTTCTGCCGGGACTTCGGTCTTCCGCTGCATAGTATTTCGGAGCCTCTACAACACATCCGCCCAGCGCTAGGAGGCCCATTGAGAGCTTCACTTAGAAGACGGATACGACCAGCATTTGTGTGACAGCATGAATTGTGCTACACAAAACCTCTTCTGAAAGCATATTTTTGGTTCCAGGATGATGCCAAGGGAGTGTTTTCGGCGATCCCTTGCGCGCATAATGAGACCATGCCCGACGCAATAGTGCCGCTGCCACCGGATGTCCTGCGACGCATTCTTCGCATTCAGGCATTCACGCTTATCTGGATGTTTCTGGAAGCGGCGGTGTCCCTGATTGCTGCCTGGCGGGCTCACAGTCCGGCCTTGCTGGCCTTCGGTGGCGATAGCGCCATCGAGCTGGTTTCTGCTCTGGTGGTTTACTGGCGGTTCCGCTACTACTCCACGGCAATGAACGCCGAGGAGTCAGCGACTCGAGTCGCCGGCGGCCTGCTCTTTGCCTTGGCGGCATACGTGCTCCTCGGTTCAGGGGCGGCGCTACTCGGGAAGCGGGAAGTCCACCCCAGCCTTGCAGGAATAGTTCTCCTACTTGTTGCTGCTGTGGTGATGCCCTGGCTGGCCGGTCAAAAGCGGAAGCTATCAGCTACTGCTTCAAGCGGAGCGTTGAGCGCCGATGCGGCGGAATCTGCGGTCTGCGGCTACATGGCTTGGATTGCCCTGGCCGGACTCTCAGTCAACGCCGTCTGGGGAGTGAAGTGGGCAGACCCCGTCGCCGCTTTGTCCCTCACTCCTTTCATCCTGCGCGAAGGGTGGGAAGCGGTAAGGGGAAAGGCCTGTGAAAGCCACTGACCCTTCAGCGTTCGCTGACGAGAAGTTGAGGGGCGCAACTGGAGTTGCCGATTTCGCCGCCGCTGCGGGCCGATTGCTCCCGCTCAGCGGGGCTGATGGACATTGGAAGGAGTTCCCCTCGTCGCGTGTAGTTCTGCGTTTCCGATAACACCCTTTCTTTTCAATAACATTCCGGGCTCGATGGGCTAAGTACATCTGTTTTCATAGACATTCCCGCCTCTGCCCCAGTTTTCCACAGCGGCCCTTTGTTTTCAGTGACATCCCCGCATTGCTCGTTCAATTTTAGCTCTTCAACCGTTCCCACACTCTGCGGGCTACCGGCCGAAATGTCGCTTTCGACCATCTCCTCTGTGTTCTCCATCCTCACACCATCATCCTGATCCTGGCTGGCAGGGGCGACCGGGCGGTCGGCGGCATCCTTCCGCAGCCTCAGCAGTATCCGCACTTTGCGGTCGATGGA
>Ga0074046_10004215_pt1 | contig 11797 bp, 12 predicted proteins | sample BogForMeECP23OM3_FD_94441 | JGI IMG/M metagenome (GOLD analysis project Ga0074046, IMG submission 94441) | Bog forest soil microbial communities from Calvert Island, British Columbia, Canada - Bog Forest MetaG ECP23OM3 | ecosystem: Environmental > Terrestrial > Soil > Wetlands ...
ATGGACAATCTCTGCGAACTGAAGTTAAGCATCATTTCCCTGATCCACCGGATAATCGATCGGGCGCTCTACCCGGAACAGGCGATTGATGGTCTGCTCAGGATCCTTTCGCAGGCTGTTCCCGAATCGACGGCGGCCGTCATCATCAGCAGCAGCGCCGAAGTCCGATTTTTCTTTACCCCGTCCCGGGATGATTCGAGCACCGGTACTGAACAAAGGATCCGAAGTCTTTATAAAACGGGGTTCGACCCGGTTTTCCGCATTCCCCAGCCCTTTGTTGTTCTGCAGGATAGTCCAAGGCCCCTGTTTCTCGACCGCAAAGCGCTTCATTCCATCCAAAAGGAACAGGTCCGCCTGTTCTGCTCCCCCGTTATTCTCGTTGATGAGGTAGTGGGGGCGATTATGGTCGACCGCTTTTTCGGCGATGAGGTCCCGCTGGTCGAGGAGGTGCAGTTCCTATCGATTTTGGCTTCTTTTATTGCCCAGGTATTGGGCCTGGAATCTCAGGTAAAACGGCGCGAGGAGGCACTGGTCAGAGAGAATCTGGCTCTTCGGGCAAAGGTTTCCGAAGAGCACCTTGGGTTGGTGTGTCTGGGCAAAAGCGAGGCAGCCCGAAAGCTCGGGGCAGAAATCAGGAAGGCAGCGCCCACCGAAGCCTCTGTTCTGATCTGGGGTGAACCTGGGACAGGAAAGAGCTCCATAGCGCAGATATTTCATGAGTTGAGCGGCAGGGCGCCCTTCCCTTTTGTAAAAGTTCACTGTTCTCTTCCGGAAGATTTGCTGGAGAAGGAATTATTCGGAAGTGGGAAAGATTTCCTCAACGGCGGCATCGACGAGCTCCACGCCCCTCGAAGTGCTTTCGATAAGGCGGCCGGCGGCACACTGCTGCTCGATGAGGCAGGCGACCTTTCGACGGCTCACCAGGTAAAGTTGTTGGATATTCTAGACAGGTTGCAGGCCGGGAGTTTTGGAGTCGCAAGGCCCAAGGGGCCCGATGTCAGGCTTGTCACCGTTTCGAGCGTTAACCTTTTCGAGGCTGCGGCAACCGGATCGTTCAGAAAGGACCTTCTGAACAGGCTCAGCACCTTGCTGATTCATGTGCCTTCGGTAAGGGAGAGAAAAGACGATATACCCTTTTTGATCGGACATTTTCTCGAGCATGCAAGCAGTGAACAGGGCAGGAAGGCTCACTTGAGCGCACAGGTATTGAAAAAGCTGTGCGAATACGACTGGCCCGGGAATATAGCCGAGATAAAAAATACTGTAATTCGCCTGGTAAGCATGGCTGACAGCGCGGAGATCGAGGCTGAGGACCTTGCGTCGATACTTGACCCGAAGCCCGCGACAGGTTCTGGAGCAGCAAGCCTGGAGGCACTTTCCGCGTGGTCTCGCCTGGATGAAATCGAGCGCAAGGAAGTTTCGGCGGCCCTCGAGCGCAACAGGTGGATCAGGAGAAGGGCCGCCGATGACCTGGGCCTTACATTCCGGCAAATGAACTATCGAGTCAAAAAATTCGGCCTGGACGCGCTTATAAGGGAGCATCGGACCAGGACCCGCCATACGGGATCCCAGGTATGAGCGCCGAAACGGCGAAGGACTATAGAATCTTCAAAGGGGCGGGCCGGCTCCACGGTAAGCGTTCACCGCAGAGACACAGAGAACGCAGAAAAAATCATAATCTTTTTAGACAGGATTAACAGGATTTACAGGATTGAAAATAACGTCGCAGAGAGTCGAGAGCTGTCTTGCCTTTGTACAAAGGGAGAATTATCCATCTGTACAAGTTGTTTCCCTCTTAATCCTGTTAATCCTGTCCAAAAGCTTTTTCTCTGCTTGACCGGACTATGCCCCGCCCTCTCCTTGCCCGGACTATGTCCCATAATCTGGTCAATCCACTTACCGGCTTTAGCCGGAAGCTCAGCGATGAACGCTTACGCTCCACGAGTGGCGCGCAAAGCGGGCGGCGTATTTGCCGGCGCCCGGCTAAAGAATTGACGCCCTGCCGGATCGCGCGCGGACCATCCCACGAGCAAACTTCCACCACCTCGACCAGAGACGCCGTTATTTCGTTAAGAATTGGGCGAATCCGCCCGACTGCAGACCGCGTCCTACTTCTCCCGCCTTCGCGGGAGTCACCGGACCGGTAGTCTCGGCCATCGGGCAACGTCCGCTTTCGCGCTCAGAGTTGACGCGCTGCGAGGGCGCGGCGCGGCTTTGTTTGCGCCATGCAGGGGCGCAACCGCAACGCGCCAAAAAGCGCGCTCGGGTCGCTCCCCAGCGTTGCCCTATCCTCCGGGCGGGCAAAAGTAATTCTAGCACAGAAAGATTCGGATCAGATATACTGATCGCAAAGAAAAGATCAAAGGGTCTGCCGAGATGGAAAATCAGATAGATACAAAGAAGCCAATAGCCAAGAGCAGAATCGCACTAACACACTATCATCACTAGAAAAACGCGCCGCCATTACGTACAGTGTTGTAAATTGTCCATATTGCGAAATCGGCCTTGAGGCGTGGTGCGGCTTTGCGCCCTGTTAAAAACCCTGAAAACTGGACAAAAAATGACGAACGAGCGAAAACATATCACCGTGCGCGAGGTTGAAAAGCTTATGGCCGCCACCAAGGGCAGCCGCTTTGAAGCCCGCGACCGTTGTTTATTGCTGATGATGTTCCGGCAGGGCGTGCGCGTTTCAGAGGCTTGCGCCTTGCAGCTTGAGCAGGTGGACACCGAAAGCCGCGTGATGCACGTGGCGCGGCTTAAAAAAGGACTGTCCACCACGCACCCGCTACGCGGCGACGAGCTACGCGTTATCAAGGCGTGGCTGGCCGACCGCGCCGCCATGAAGCCGACCGGCAGGGCTTTTTTTGTAAGCCGGCACTGCAAGCCCCTTAACCGGCGCACCGCATGGCTTACCATTCGCAAATATGGCCACCTGGCAGGGCTGGAATTGGCCACGTGCTGGCACCAGCTACGCCACCTTTGCGGCGTCGCCCCGACCAATGAGGGTGCTACGGAATCCTGAAGGTCAAACAAAACGGTTAAGCCGGAAAAAACTGGCCTTCCGGCCGCCTGGATTATATAATAACAGAGAATAGCAAACTCTGTTATCATAGTTGGTGCCAATGAGAGGAGCCGACGTCATGAACGTTTCACTCACACCACAGCTCGAAGAATTGATCAAAAAGAAAGTGGACAGCGGTCTTTACGGCTCTGCAAGCGAAGTCATGCGCGAAGCTTTGCGCCTTCTTGAGGAGCGCGACCGTATTCATGCACTACGCATCGAGGAGTTGAGGGCGGAAATCCGTAAGGGTCTTGAGAGCGGCGAGGCGACGCCCTTGAATATTGGGGATATCAAGGCGCGGGGCCGCAGACGGCTTGACGCCGAACAGGAGGGGGCAACCCTCTGATGCCGCAGGTCCTTAAGCGTCCCCAAGCAGAAACTGACCTTGATGAAATCTGGTGGTACATAGCCCAAGACAACCCGGACATTGCGGACCGGTTCCTGGATAAGATCGAAGAACGATGTCAGGCGCTTGCACAATTCCCACACATGGGCACAAGCCGAAAGGAGCTTCTGCCCGCATTGCGAAGCCTCCCGGTTGGCAATTATCTGATTTTCTACCTGCCGATTGAGGATGGCATTGAGGTTATAAGGGTTTTGCCAGGAATGCGGGATATTGAGACCATCTTTTGATCGAGAGCGCTCCCGCAAGCAGTAACGGAAATGATGGATGACCGGAGACACCTTGCAGCTAATGAAGTCGATAAACTCTTTTCTGCCACAGAGGTGTGCGGGATGAGGCCCGCGACCGCTGCTTAGACATCCGGCGCACCGTCCTTTATGCGGCGACAAAAATATCTTCCCACCGGCGCCATCACCCGATTTTTATTGTGCCCGCCAGCGATTAACTTTAAACAATAACTTCTGATTTGATACGCGTTCAGGTGCATGAGCCTGCCCCGGGCCTGCCGAAGGGAGGGCAGGCTCGCGAGAGGCGTGGAGACATAAAAATGGACGATGCGATGAAAGAAAAGGGCGTTGAGCTTTTGCGAAAACTGAGCCAGGCACACGGCGCACCCGGGCAAGAGAGCGAGGTGCGCCGGATTTTCCGAGGTGAACTTGGAGAAGGTGTGTTCACCGACAGGGCCGGAAACATATTTTTCGAGCGAAAAGGCAGTTCCGGCCATCCCCGGATACTTATTGCCGCGCACATGGATGAGGTCGGCCTCATCGTGCAGACCATAATGGATGATGGCCTCATAAGGTTTCATGTGCTGGGCGGCTGGTGGGCGCACACGCTTCTTGCCAAACGAGTACGAATCCGCACCAGGGAAGGAGTCGAAATCCCGGGGGTAATCGGCGCAAAGCCTCCTCATTTCCTCTCTGAGGCCGAGCGCGAAAAGGTGATGAAGATAGAAGACATGTTCATTGATGTGGGCGCCCGTGATGCCGGCGAGGTGCAGGCCTTCGGCATTCGGCTTGGGGACCCCGTCGCGCCGGACAGCCCTTTTGTGCGGATGCGCAACCCGGACCTGCTGCTCTCCAAAGCTTTCGATGACCGCGCCGGACTTTCGCTGATAGTCCACGCGGCGTTGGAAACCGGTAAGATGTCCCATCCGAATACGATAATCTTTGCCGGTACCGTCCAGGAGGAGGTGGGAACGCGGGGGGCCAAGGCTGCCGCGTCATCGGCCGATCCTGACCTGGCCATTGTGACTGAAGGCGCTCCAGCCGACGATCTGCCCGGTACCGGCAAACAGGAGCGGCAAGCAGCCATCGGCTCGGGCCCTCAGATCCGGTTTATGGATTCATCTGCGATAATGAATCGCGAATTCACCGAATTCGTGATCGGGACGGCTGAAAAAAACGGCATTCCCTACCAGCTCGCCGTCAGGAGAAGAGGGGGGACCGATGCCGCACCTATCCACCTGCATGCTTCCGGGGTGCCCACTGTGGTTGTCGCTGTCCCGTCGCGCTACGTCCATACCCACAATACGATAATCGACATCTCGGACTACTTGAACACCCTGAAACTCATCCTGAAGCTGATCGAAACCATTGACGAGGACACGGCAGGCAGGATCGGCTCTTTTTACGATTGATCCGGCCAATTCAGGCAAACAAACCCATGCTTCTTTTTTATTACAGCTATCGCAATCTGCTCGTTCGGCGGCTCACCACCCTTTTAACGGCGGGCGGCATGGGGCTGGTCATTTTCGTTTTCGCAACCGTTCTGATGCTTGCCGAAGGCTTTCAGCAAACCCTTATCACTTCGGGCAGCCCCCAAAACGCCGTTTTCATCCGCAGATCGGCCGAAACAGAGGTCCAGAGCATCATCGAGCGCAAGGATGCCGCAATCATCGAGTCGTTCGCCCAGGTTGCCGTGGACAAGGAGTGGCGGCGACTCGCAGCGCGCGAAGCGGTCTTCCTGATAAGCCTTCCCAAAAAGGAGACCGGCTCGCCCTCAAATGTCCAGGTGCGGGGGGTAACGCACGGGATATCTCTCGAACTGCGGCCCCAGATCAAAATAGTCGCCGGGCGCGAGTGCAATGCAGGTTCCTCTGAAATCCTGATCGGCCGAAATATCGCCAAAAAGTTCAGTATAGCGGGCCTTGGCGGGACCATCAATTTCGTAGGGCGGACCTGGACGGTTGCGGGCATTATGGAAGCAGGCGGTACGGCTTTCGACTCGGAAATCTGGGGAGACGTCGATACCCTGATGGGCGCTTTTAGACGATCGGTATATTCCTCCATCCTCATTCGGATGAGAGACCCTTCGGGTCTGCCGGAACTGAAGGAAACAGTGCTCAAAGACCCGCGCCTCGTCGAGGACGCCAGGCGCGAAGACCAATACTATGAGGCTCAATCCGAACTGATGGCCAGGTTTATCCGAATCCTGGGAATAAGCCTCACGCTCATTTTCAGCCTGGGGGCGATGACCGGGTCCATGATCACCATGTACGCGGCGGTCGCCGCGCGCACATCGGAGATCGGGACCCTTAGGGCGCTGGGGTTTCGCCGGGTCTTCATCCTGCTTGCCTTTCTTGCCGAAGCGGTATTTTTGAGCCTGCTCGGCGCCGGGATCGGCCTCGTGGCCGCCACGTTCATGAACAAACTCACGATCTCCACGATGAACTGGACCACCTTCTCCGAACTGACCTTCAGCTTTCTTCTAAACCGCAGCATAATTGCCAGCTCGGTCATATTTGCCATTGTGATGGGAACAGTGGGAGGTCTGCTGCCGTCCATCAGGGCCGCCCGCATGAATATCGTTTCGGCGCTGCGGGTGAGATAGTGTATCATCCGGACACACCGGATGGAAACCGGCCGGCCTGTTGACCCGCTGGCCGTTACTCTCATAAACTTATCCGCTTGTGATAGGGTTTTGGAGCTATCAGAGCGTCCAGGGACAGCCTGCCTCCTCCGGTAATCATAAGCGCGAGCGCCATGCCTATGACCAGCAGGTGATATTCGAACCCCTCTCCATGCTGATTGCCAAACCAGTTCATGAAAAAACCGTGGGGCCAGTGAACAAGGTAAACAGCCCCGATCATGTCGCAAAAAATCCCAAACGCGCACAACCTGGTCGCAAAACCGGCAATCAGACCCAGCGCGCCGAGTGATTCGGCCGCGATGACGAGCAGCGCCAAAAACGCGGGAATGTGATAGAGATGAGAGAAGGCCTCCAGGGTACGCGAAACGCCAATGCCTCCGAACCATCCGAAAAGCTTCATTGCCCCGTGCGGGAACATGACCGCCCCGAGGGTAACCCGAATAATCAGGTTCTGCCACGTGTTTTCAGTCCTGAAGAACCAATCCATTTCACCCCTCCATGGTTGCCGTATCACTCCCTCTCCATCGCGCCCGGGATCATTTCCCGTTGCGTATCGGGTCTCCATCCGGGAAAATATCGACCATCTTAATCCAAGCGGGCGGGTGTGTCTCTATCCAAGAGCGCACATTAGCCTGATAAGTCGAAAAAAGTCATTGTGTTCCGAAATCCAATATCCTATCGGGTATTTTTATGGGAAGAGAAGAGATCACACAGGCGGCCGATATTGCGGAGGCCGTGAGATCTTTTCGAAAAATAATCAGAGGCGATACCAATTTGCGTTCAAGTGAGTACCAAAAGAAGCTGAAAAGCTCGGGGAGCTTTGCCCCCCGAACCCTCACTACGTTCGGGTTCGCGCTTACACATTGGACCGGTGCTCGACGCTGGACCCTCACTTCGCTCAGGTCCGGGCTTGGCATTCTAACCACCGGTTGATGCTTCCAGTCCGGGCACGACCTTTTTGTGAGTGCCCAGTTCGCGCCCGATCTTTTGAGAGGGCGCACCCCCTCGCAGCTTCGCTGCTCTATATGGCGCTGCGGCGGTGGCCCAGCAAGTGCTGGGCAGCCGCCGCCGGCGCCGAGCGCTTGGTCGCGCGCGGACGCGCGCGGCCAAATCCTGCGGGGTGCGGGGAAGTCACTTCCCCGCTCTTTTCGATTACTTCAATCTTGAACGCAACTTCGTATAAGGGATCGCCTGGTCCGGTCAATGTGGAAATCGTGGATTACCATTGAGGTGAATGATGGGACGCAGTGCCATACATCCAGGCGAACATCTCGCCGAACAGCTTGAAGAACTGCACATGAGCGCGGCCGAACTGGCCCGTCAGCTCAAAGTGCCGACAAACCGCATCACGGAAATCCTCAAAGGGCAGCGCGCCGTAACGGGCGACACGGCCTTGCGCCTTGGTCATTTCTTCGGGACGAGCGCGGAATTTTGGATGAACCTGCAGAAGCTCTACGAGCTCCGCCTGGCCGAGGAAAAATCCGGAGAAACGATCAGGAACCTGCCTACTCTTGCCAAACCGATGAAAAAGCATGGCGGGCAATTGCAACCGCAGCCAAGGTGACAAGGCGGTTGGGGCAGATGGTTGACATGAAAGGACTTCTATGACGGATCAGTGCCCGCCCCGGTCTGTAGCCTTATGTATGATAACGTCCTTTATCATACATAAAAAAGAGGGTCTATTTAAACGCGAAACAAGATTCTCTCCCTCGTAGATCGTGAATCTGGCGAAACTCGAAGCGTCGTCATAGATGATGTATCCGCAAAAACCATTGTCCCGATTTTGAAGGAAAATATCGCCAAGGAAGCGCGGGTTATGACCGACCATGCAGGGCAGTATTACTATCTCTATGAGGATTTTGCGGATCATGGTGTCGTGCGCCACAGCCAGGGCGAGTATGTTTCTCTCGATGACCCTTCAATTCACACAAACACCGTTGAGGGCTATTTGTCGATCTTCAAGCGCGGCATGAAGGGAGTCTACCAGCATTGCGCGAAGAAACACATGCATCGCTACCTTGCAGAGTTCGATTTCCGCTATACCAACCGGATTGCGGAAGGAGTTGACGATACAAACAGGGCTGATAAATTATTGAAGGGTGTAGTTGGCAAGCGCCTTACCTACGCAACGACTCACACACGGGAATGCTCTATGAACAGGTGCTTCCTCAAAGCGAGGGGTATAGGCTGACTTTAACCACATTGGCGGACGATCCAGAAGAGATTGAGGAAGAGCAAGCGCTCGAAGAATCGTGGACTCCGCTATTTAAACGATAAGAGATACGCGCAAGCAGTCTAGGAAGCAGGGATGTCTGGTACCCCGTCATTTACACGTCGGGCAACCCGGCGCGGTTTGAACGATTCTGGCGACAGGGAGCCGCGTTCTTGATCCTCATGCGCTGCCTGTTGCTCCACCTTATTGCGAAGCTTGCCATCGCAATGGGACATAAATTCTTCCCAGTGGGCGAGTGCTTTAAGCTCGTAGAAGCGTTTTTCTGTGACGTTGTACACAACAGCTTTTTTCTGTTGTTTCAGAAGCCTGAAGACATTGAGGACAGTTCCCTTGCTCTTACCGTCCCATACCATGAAGCCAACCGTGGCGTCATCGGCCATGGTGCGATCTTTCGTGGCGTAAAAATCGAAAGTCTTGTTGGGCGCAGTTGATGATACTTTTCACTCTTTCCAACTTCCTATATTGTTCCGGCAAACGTGCCCGGAGCAAAAAACCTCCACGTTAAGGTAGTTTTTGCTGTTCAGGTACTGCTGGACGGCTTTATCGGCCCCATTTGCGTCTCCTATAATGACAGGTAATCCTTTTTCGATGATCCGATCCAACCGCATCCGGATCGGCTCACTTAGTCGGGAAACCCCCCGTGAACCCCCTATGAACACCTTTATCATCGGTGACTCCTCGTCCGTGTTATCGTCAAAGCGAAAACATCGGAGGCCTTGCCCTGGTCATAGAGCAGAGTCGTGATTGAGTTCATTGTTGCGCCTTTCAATCGAATAATCGAGGAACTAAATCACGGCAAACTGGTCACAGCCGCTCCAGAATGTCCAAAAAAGCAGGCGAATTGGAGTTGAGGGATTGAGGAATTGAGGAATTGAGAAATTAATTCCTGACTCCCTAAATTCGGAATTCCTCAATTCTTGCATCTTTTTGCCGCTTCTATTGCCGCTTCTGGTTGCCGTTTCTGGTTGCCGCTTCTGGTTGCCGTTTTGCAGGACCAAACCCCTACGTGGTATATTGTTAATAAGAATTGAGGGACTAAAAGATTCAGGGATTGAGCAATTTGGGAATTGAGGAATTTGAAAATTGAAGAACTCAATAAAATCAAGCTGTTGTCGGAATAGCCCCTGCATTTGCCCTGCATTTACAGGGGACAGACTCGTTCTGGCAAGGAGAGAGCTTGCCCTCCTTCGCGACAAGCTCAGGACAAGTTCGCCTGCCGAAGGGAGTGGGCTGCGCTGCCCATTATGGCTCTTTGAAAACTGAAGAAAATTAGCTCACCACAGAGGCGGGCCGTGGTCCGGGCATCAAGAGAAGACGGAGCGGAGAAAAGGTCATAGAATTTTCAGGATTTTCTTGTAACTCTTTGTTTTATCTATGTAATCATCGTAAAATTGCTTTTCGTATTTTGGTTCCGGCCCAAGGATGATTTCTGTTCTCTGTGCTCTCTGTGCCTCTGTGGTGAACCGAAAAATCTGAAAACCGTGCCAAATCGGACCATTTCGTTCCATTGGTAGGAATTAATGCCTGACCAAAATCTTAACGGCAAAAAGACCCGCGCCTTGGGAATTCTCCTTTCCAGCAAACCCGTTGTTCTCCTGTTAATCCTGTCAAAATCTTTGCGTCCTCTGCGGTGAAATCCTATGTGAAAAACCGGCATCGGAGATTTTCACCTTGATTTTTCCGGCCGCCGCTTTATATTAATTAGCACTCAGTCAAAAAGAGTGCTAGTATGTGCTTTCGATCGGGTCCCTGGTAAATCCACCAAAGAATCAAGGAGTGCAGAAGAATGGCGTACAGACCGCTTCACGACAAAATCATCGTTCAACGTATTGAGGAACAGGAAAAGAGTGCAGGAGGCATCATCATCCCTGATACGGCCAAAGAAAAACCCCAACAGGGTAAGGTGATCGCCGTCGGGACCGGAATCCTTACCAAAGACGGCAAAATCATCCCGTTGCAGGTAAAGCCGGGCGACCGCGTGCTCTTCAGCAAGTACGGCGGTACGGAAGTCAAGTTCGGAGATGAAGATTACCTGGTGATGCGTGAAGACGACATCCTTGGTATTCTCGAATAATGGGCGCAAAGGCAAAGGAGGATCGAAAAGATGCCAGCCAAAGAAATCAAATACGACACTAAGGCAAGAGAAAAGTTGTTGAAGGGCGTTGACATTCTGGCCAACGCGGTCAAAATCACCCTCGGTCCGAGGGGGCGCAACGTGGTGCTGGAAAAATCCTGGGGTTCGCCCACTATCACCAAGGACGGCGTAACGGTCGCAAAGGAAATCGAACTGGAGGACAGGTTCGAGAACATGGGCGCCCAGATGGTCAAGGAAGTGGCGAGCAAGACCTCGGACGTCGCCGGCGACGGGACAACTACCGCCACGATCCTCGCGCAGTCCATCTTGCGCGAAGGCACAAAACTGGTTGCAGCGGGGCACAACCCGATGGCCCTCAAACGCGGAATCGAAAAATCGGTCTCGGCGGTCGTCGATGAACTGAAAAAGCTCAGCAAACCCATCAAGGACCAGAAAGAGATTGCCCAGGTGGGTAAGATAAGCGCCAACAACGACGCCACGATCGGGGATATTATTGCCGAAGCCATGAACAAGGTGGGTAAGGAAGGCGTGATAACGGTCGAAGAAGCCAAGAGCATGGAAACCACCCTCGACGTCGTGGAAGGCATGCGGTTCGACCGCGGATATATTTCTCCCTATTTCGTGACCGATCCCGAGCGGATGGAAGCGGTGCTCGAGGACCCCGTGATCCTGATCAACGAGAAGAAGATCAGCAATATGAAAGACCTGCTGCCCATCCTGGAGCAGATCGCCAAGATGGGCCGTCCGCTTCTGATCGTATCTGAAGACGTGGAAGGCGAAGCGCTGGCGACCCTGGTTGTAAACAAGCTGCGGGGTACACTGAAAGTGTGCGCCGTCAAAGCCCCCGGCTTCGGCGACAGGCGCAAGGCGATGCTCGAAGATATCGCTGTCCTTACCGGCGGCCAGGTAGTCAGCGAAGACATCGGCGTTAAACTTGAAAACGTTGCAGTCAAAGACCTGGGGACCGCCAAGCGCATTAATATCGACAAGGACAACACGACGATAGTTGACGGAGCGGGTTCGCGTGACACTATCGAAGCCCGTGTGAAGCAAATTCGTGCCCAGATTGAGGAGACAACCTCCGACTACGACCGTGAAAAACTCCAGGAAAGGCTTGCCAAGCTGGTCGGAGGG
>Ga0074046_10004216_pt1 | contig 11796 bp, 9 predicted proteins | sample BogForMeECP23OM3_FD_94441 | JGI IMG/M metagenome (GOLD analysis project Ga0074046, IMG submission 94441) | Bog forest soil microbial communities from Calvert Island, British Columbia, Canada - Bog Forest MetaG ECP23OM3 | ecosystem: Environmental > Terrestrial > Soil > Wetlands ...
CGCCCGGCGCGGCCGGCGACTTGCGTGAGGAGTTGGAAGGTGCGCTCGGCGGCGCGGAAGTCCGGCAGGCCGAGCGCGACGTCGGCGCCGACCACACCCACCAGCGTCACGCCGTGAATATCGTGGCCCTTGGCGATCATCTGCGTGCCCACGAGGAGGTCGAGTTGCCCTTCATTCAAGGCGTTCAGGGCGCGCTCGAAGTCTTCGTGGCTGCGGACGGTGTCGCGATCGAGGCGGGCAATGCGCGCCTGGGGGAACATGCCGTGCAGCAACTCTTCGAGCTTTTCCGAGCCCGTCCCGAGGAAATAAACGTACTCGCTGCCGCAGTGGACGCACGCCTTGGGCACAGGCGCGATGTAGCCGCAATAATGGCAGACCATTTTGTGTTCGCGTTTGTGATGGGTGAGCGCGATGGCGCAGTTCTGGCATTCGAGCTTCTTGCCGCAGGTGCGGCAGAGGACGACGGGGGAATATCCGCGGCGGTTGAGCAGGATCATCACCTGCTCTTTACGGTCGAGGCGCTCTTTGATCTCGGCGACCAGCTTGCGCGAGATGACTTGCTCGTGGCCAGTCTCCTGGTACTCCTGCCGCATGTCAATGATTTCGACTTCGGGGAGCGGGCGTTGCTCGACGCGGTCGGGCAACTCAACCAGCGCGTACTTGTTCTTTTTCGTGTTGAAATAAGATTCCAGCGACGGCGTCGCCGAGCCCAGCACGACGACGGCGTTCGCCATCCGCGCGCGCACCACTGCTATGTCACGGGCGTGGTAGCGCGGCGTCTCTTCCTGCTTGTAGGACGCGTCGTGTTCTTCGTCGACGATGATCAGTGCGAGATTGGCAACCGGGGCGAAGACCGCCGAGCGCGTGCCGACGACCATGCGCGCTTCGCCGCGCTTGATGCGATGCCATTGCTCGGCGCGTTCCCGGTCGGAGAGCGCGGAGTGCAGGATGGCAACTTCTTCGCCGAAAATCTGATGCAGGTCGGCAGCCACGGCCGGAGTCAGACCGATCTCAGGGACGAGCAGGATGGCGGAGCGGCCGGCTTCAAGCACGGAACGCATAGCTGCGAGATATACCGCGGTCTTGCCTGATCCGGTAACGCCATGCAGCAACATGCCGGAATACTTGCGCGCCGCAACGTCCTCGCGCACTCGCGAAAGCGCAGATTGCTGGGCTGCATTCAAATCGAAATCGAACAGAGAGGGCCGCGGCTTGAAGCTTGAAACAGAAAACGCCGCGGGCTCATCGAGAATTTCGACCAGTCCGCGCCGAACCAGCGTGGCCAGCGTGGTCCGTGGTACGTCCAGCGATTGCAGAGTGGTCACCGGAACTTTCGCTCCTGAAGCTGTCAGCGTATCGACCAGCTTCCGCTGGTTGTCGTTCAGTTTTCCTTCAGCGGATTTCAGCAACGCGATCTTGACGGTGCGCGTGGCGTCGCGAGCCGCGGAGATATCTTCGCGCGCCAGCCATTTCTTACGAACCATCCCAGCAAGGACGGGCCGGGACACGCGAGTGGCGGAACGGAGCGTCTCTTCGCGAACAAGATCCGACCCATCCGGCGCGGAGTCGGATCCCGCCAGATAATCGAGCACGCAGAATTCGGCGGCTTGCTCCTCTGGAGAGCGCTTGGAACGGGCGGACGATCCGGACATGCCGGCGAGATGCAGCGCCATCTGGCCTTCCTCGGTGAGGCGGTAGCCGATGGCGCGCTTGAATTCGGCGCTCAGCGGAAGCATGGTGCGGAGGACTTCGCCGAGCGGGGCGAGATAGTAGTCGGCGATCCAGCGGCCCAGTTGCAGCAACTGAGCATCCAGCACCGGAGTTGTGTCGAGCACGGCGAGAATGCTTTTCGTTGTGACGGAAGGTTTGCGGTCGTGCAGTTCGACGACGATGCCCGTCATGCGCTGCTGGCGAAATGGCACCAGCACGCGCCCACCGACGACGGGCGCGGCGTCCGCGGCCATACGGTAGGTGAAGACCATGTCCAGCGGCACGGGCACGGCAACGTCACAGAATTCGGGCATTGTCTGGAAGGATAAACTACTCTCGGCGCATCAGATCCCGCACATCAGGCAAACATTCTCTCCCGGGCAGGGATGCCTCGACTCCGTCGATCATTCGCTTCGCGAAACCGACTCCGCTCAGCATGACAACGCAACGGGTTCATTCACTTTTCTTGGGAGGCTCCAGTCCTAGGAACTTCATGACCATCTGCAGATCTTTCCAGGCTTCGCCTTTCTGGCGCGGATCGCGAAGAAGAAACGCGGGATGGTAGGTGACTGCGAGTTTTGTACCTTGCCACGATGGATCGTTGCTGCGCGCGCCGGTGGGCAGGAAGTCATAGAAACGGCCGCGCAGTTCCGACATGGAGGCATTCATGGCTAGCAGATTTTTCGCCGCGACGGCGCCGAGCGCGACCACGACCTTGGGTTTTATCACGCCGATCTGCCGCATCAGAAATGGCGAGCAGGTTTCGCACTCGTCGCGCTCGGGCGTGCGATTGCCTGGTGGACGGCACTTCACCACGTTCGCGATGTAGACATCCTCGCGGCGAATACCCATCGCCTTGATCATGTTGTTGAGCAACTGACCGGCTCGGCCGACAAAGGGCTCGCCCTGCGCGTCTTCGTCGGCACCGGGACCTTCGCCCACGAACATCAATTCGGCTCGCGGATTGCCCACGCCAAAAACAATCTGCTTCCGGCCCTGCTTATGCAACTTGCAGCGGGTGCAATCGCCGAGGTCTTCGCGAATCAGCCTGAGAGCGGCGATTGGATCGGCTACGCCCTGTTCTGGCTTTGGCGTGAGCACTTCGAGAATGTTTTCGTCGGCGACTTTCGCGACTGCGGCGGACTTTTTTGCGGCCATTTCCTCTCGCTGTTCGTGGGATGTGGAAGATAAAGCTGGATCGTCAACTTCAGCAGCCACTGCGGCAGATTCCGAGACTCGCGCTTCGCGGCGGTAGAAATCGTAGATGCCCATCTCGTGGCAGTAACGAACTTGTTCGGAGAGCGCTCGGCGCAGGTCAGGGTCAAGAGTGGATGGCATCGGCGTTTGGATTGTAATGCAGTGGCAAACGGACGTGTTCGTGATAGCGGCGAAGAACAGCAGGTTCCTCGCCGCTGCGCTCCTCGGAATGACAAAGAGTTTGTGAGTCAGAAATCAGGCCTTCCGAAGTCAGGCTTTCACGGGCGATTTACGGTGCTGCCGGAGGCGAACTACCTGGTCGAGGACGCGCTGGGCCACTTCCCATTTCGTGGTTTCGGGAACTTCGACCACCTCATCGCGGCTGATAATGGTGACGGCGTTGCGGTCGGAATCGAAACCGACGCCATCGCGCGAAACGTCGTTGACGACGATAGCATCGAGATTCTTCGAGACCAGTTTCTGGCGCGCATTTTCCAGAACGTTTTCCGTTTCGGCGGCGAAGCCGACAATGATCTGGTTCCCCTTGTGGAGCGAGAGTTCCTTCAGGATGTCGGGAGTGGCTTCGAGTTCGAGGCTCATGGGGCCCTTGCGCTTGATTTTCTGGCCTGCCGCGTTTTTTGGGCGATAGTCGGAAACGGCGGCGGTCTTGATTACGATGGTCGCTTGAGGTAGCAGTTTCAGAACCGCGTCGCGCATTTCTTCGGCGGACTCGACTCGCGTGACCTCGGCGGCCCCGGGCGGTGTGAGCGACGTTGGGCCGCTGACCAGAAGAACGCGCGCGCCGCGACGCAAGGCGGCCTCAGCGAGAGCGTATCCCATGCGCCCGCTGGAACGGTTGGTGAGATAGCGGACGGGATCGATTTTTTCCCGCGTGGGGCCGGCCGTGATCAACAAAGTCTCGCCACTCAGGTCCTGCGATGCGCCGAGCGCTTCCATCACGGCGGCAACAATGGTTTCATTTTCGGCGAGGCGCCCCTGGCCGGTCATCCCACAAGCCAGGTAGCCCGCGCCAGGCTCAACAATTTTCACTCCGCGCTGGCGGAGCACCTGCAGATTGGCCTGCGTAGCCGGATGATTCCACATGTTGACGTTCATGGCGGGCGCGACCACCACCGGCGCCGTGGTGGCGAGGTAAAGCGTGGTCAGGAAGTCGCTGGCGATGCCTTGCGCGAAGTGGGCGATAACGTCGGCCGTGGCGGGCGCAACCAGGAGCGCATCGATGGATTGTGCGACGGCGATGTGTTCGATGGCGGAGTCGATGTTGGGTTCGTGTTCTTCCCCCAGCCCAAACATACCGGTAATGACTTTTTCTCCGGAGAGCGCGGCGAAGGTGAGGGGACGTACGAACTCCTGGGCGGCGCGTGTCATGACGACTTGCACGCGGATGCCGCGATCTTTCTCCTGCAACAGGCGGACGATTTCCGCCGCTTTGTAGGCCGCGATTCCGCCGGTGACGCCGAGGGCGATCTTCATACAATTTTGATTGTTGATTTTTGATTGTTGATTCAAAACCGCCGAGACCTGCGGTTTCGCAGTCAACAATCAGCAATCACGAAATCAACAGTTTCCTTCAGTCCTGACCCAGCGCCTTGTCGAGAGCGTCTTCCGCCTGCTCGGCAGCGGTGCGGGTTTCAGGAATCTCCCACTTCACCTTGCCGGCGCGGATTTCGTCCTGCGCGATGCGGCAGGGTTTGCGGGAATTGGTGTCGACCACCGGAGGCGCGCCGGACTGGAGTTGCCGCGCGCGCCGCGCTGCCACCAAAATGTACCGGTAGTTGCTGTCAAAGCCTTCGATCAACTTCATTGGGACTCTCCCTCAAGAAATCAGGTTTGAAGTCTATCAGTGCCGAACATTGAGTTCTGCGTTCGACCGAACACGACTAACTCTCAGGCTTATCACGCTCGTAAGCTCATGAGCGGCTTTCGACACCCATTCCGGCGTCCCTAAAATGATACCGCGAAATCTAAGAGCGTGCCGAAGGCGGGAGTGCACGAAAGGACGCGAGGATCGGGGCCACCCGGACACGCATATTGGCCAGCCGGTGACGGTCCGCCAGTGCCACGATCTTCTCGTCCTCGGCGGACCGCGGCGATTGGGAACGCGACAGCCGCTCCGACAGAACGATCGCCTCGAGGCTGTCGATCGATTCCTCGAGATCGGCGTTGATCAGAATGTAGTCGTACTTGTCGTAGTTCTCAATCTCACGACGGGCCGCGTCCAACCGGCGATTGATCACTTCATCCGAATCCTCACCGCGCTTGCGCAGGCGCCATTCCAGAGTCTTGCGGTCAGGTGGCAGCACGAAGATGCTGATCGCCTCGGGCAGTTTCTGCTTGATCTGCGCGGCTCCCTGCACATCGATGTCGAGCAGCAGATCGTTGCCTTTCTGCTTCGCCTCACGCAAGTACTGCCGTGCTGTGCCGTAATAATCTGTTCCGTACAGATTGGCATGTTCCAGGAACTCATCGTCGCGCATCATCTGCTCAAATTCTTCGCGCGTAACGAAGTGGTACTCCTTGCCGTTTTGTTCGCTGCCCCGCGCGGCACGCGTGGTGTAGGAAATAGAGAAATCGAGATTTGGAACCAGCTTCAGCAGTTCGCTGACCAGGGTCGATTTCCCCGAGCCGGACGGCGCCGAGATGATGTAGATGAGAGGCCTGTAGGTCGAGCTCATTCCAGGTTTTGCACTCATTCTAAGTTTTGCACCTGCTCGCGCGACTTTTCGATTTCCGACTTCATCGCCAGTCCGGCCTCCGTAATCTTCAAGGCCTCACCGGCGAGGCCAGAAGTTTTCGAGAGCAGCGTGTTGGCCTCGCGATTCATTTCCTGCAGCAGGAAGTCCAGCTTCTTTCCGATCTCACCGCCGGCTTCGAGCAGTCCCAGGAAGTGTTGCACGTGAGTTTCGAGCCGGACGATTTCTTCCTGAATGTCGCTGCGGTCGACCAGCAGTGCGGCCTCTTGGAGCACGCGATCCTTGTCGATGGTTGCACTCAGCAGTTCCTGCAGGCGCGACTGTAGCCGCTCGCTGTAGTTCTGCAGCACGGCGCGGCGATGTTGCTGCACGCTCTTGCCCGCCTCGACCAGATGGGCCATGCGCTCGCGCAGTTCGCGGGCAATGCCGCGGCCTTCTTCCTCGCGCATCTGGTTGAGACGGTCGAGAGCTTCGCCGACCCTGGCCATGACAGCGGTTTCAATTTCGCCGTCGGCACTATCGTTGGCGGAGTCGAGCGCGCCCGGAATGCGGAGAACGGCGTTGAGGTCGGGCTCGGAGGCGAGAGAAAACTCGGCGGCGGCGGCGCGGAACGCAGCAATGTAGCCGCCGACAATCTCGCGGTTGAGCGAGAACGCTTCGCAGGTGGTGCGCTCCAGGCTCAGTGAAACTTCGACGTGGCCGCGTCCCATCTTCTCTTTCAGAAGGCGGCGGAGTTGCATCTCCAGCGAATCGGTTCCGGAGGGAAGCCGGAAATGGAGATCCAGGAAACGATGGTTCACCGACTTCAGCGAGAGAGCGAAAGCGAGCCGGCCATTGGAATTGGACGAGCCGGCGGGGACCGCAGCGCTGCCGTCGTCATGCGAGCGCTGGATTTCACCTCTGACCTGCGCAAAGCCTGTCATCGAGCGTATGGGCATAGGGGCCGTGTTCTCAAGTTTCCGCGACGGTTCGAGTCGAATCCGCGTTGGCGAATTGCAGCTCGTAGAGCCGCCGGTATGTACCTAACTTCATCATCAACTCTTCGTGGCGGCCGATGTCGGCGATGGTACCGTTTTCGATTACTACAATGCGATCGGCTCGGCGCACTGTCGAAAGACGATGCGCGATCACGAAGACAGTGCGGCCGCTCATCAGATTGTGCAGCGCGGATTGCACCAGAGCTTCCGATTCGCTGTCGAGCGCCGACGTCGCTTCGTCCAGAATCAGCACAGGCGCGTTCTTCAGCAGCGCCCGCGCGATCGCCAGCCGCTGGCGTTCGCCTCCGGAAAGCCGCACCCCGCGCTCTCCGATCACAGTATCGTACCCCGCGGGAAGGGCCACAATAAAATCGTGCGCCAGCGCAGCCCGGGCCGCGGCCTCGACTTCCTTCTGCGGAACCTGCGGCTGGCCGTAGGCGATATTGTTGCGGACGGTATCGTTGAACAGGATCGTGTCCTGGGTGACGATGCCAATCTGAGAACGCAGGGACGCGAGGGTTACGTCGCGCACATCGTGGCCGTCGATCAGGATGCGCCCGCCGGTCACATCGAAGAAGCGCGGGATCAGGTGAACCAGGGTGCTCTTGCCCGCGCCGCTGGAACCCACGACCGCGAGAATCTCGCCGCGCCGGACTTCCAGGTCGATGCCTCGGAGGATCTCGCGGGAGTCGTCGCCATCTGCCTGGTAGGAAAAACACACACCTTCCAATCGGATGCTTTGCGAAAACTTTGGAAGAGCCTTGGCACCGGGCTTTTCGAGGACGACGTCTGCGGCATCCATGAACTTGAAGAGCTGCGAGGATGCGCCCAGTGCCTGCTGAAAACTGTTATTGAACACAGCAAACTTGCGCACCGGATTATAGAGCGCGAGGACGGCGGCGACGAAGGTAACGAAAGCGCCCAACGTGAATTCGTCGTGAGCGATGCGGCTGCGGCCCAACAGCAGTAGCAGCGCAATGGCGATCGCCCCAAATGTGTCCATGAGGGGAGAGCTGATAGCGGCCGCCGCCACCGAACGCAGGTTGGCGCGAAACAATCGCTGCGCCGCAGTGCGGAAGCGCGCGACTTCCCACGACTCCATGCCGAAGGCTTTGACGATGCGGTTGCCGGTGATGGTTTCGTGAAGAATGTTTTGCACGTCGGCGAGCTGATCCTGGCCGCGCCGCGTGGTGGAGCGCACGCGCCGGCCGATGCGGACCGCCGAAAAAATAATGAAGGGAACGAACAGGAGCAGCACCCAAGCCAGCTGCCGGCCCAGAATTATTACGACCACGGCGGTAAAGAGGAAAGTGAACAACTGCTGCAGGAACTCGGCCAGCACGCTCGACATGGCGAACTGCACGCGTTCAATGTCGTTGATGATGGTTGAGATCAGGGTCCCGGTGGCGTGCTTTTGAAAGAACGCGACGGAGCGCCGCAGGACCGAGTTGTAAAGGTCGTTGCGCAAGTTGGTGATCATGCCGAACCCGGCGTGGTTCACCAGGTAAGTACCCGCGTAGTCAAAGATGCCCTTGAGCACGGTCGAAGCAACCAGCGCAAAGGCAACGATGGTCCAGGCGTTGTGAAAATGCGAGGGAACAAAACGCTGCAGGTAAATGGGTTGGTTGATATTAGGAATGGTGAAGAGGACGATGTTTTCCGAACCCGACGCGGGGTTCAGCACGCGATCCAAGATCGGCTTCAGCAGGACAAGGCGAAACGCCTCGAGGAACCCGACGGCCGCGAGCAGCAGCACTCCGGGCACCAACTGCACCAGGAACGGGAGAACGTAGCGGACGAGCCGCGTCAGTTGCCGCATGGGACTCCCGCGCAGCGTAGACCGCCAGCGCTTTCCGCCGCTCGAATGGGCATGAGATGCAATCCCCATTCTACTTGAGCCGCGCGCCGAGGGAATGCCGTTTCAGATTACCGGGCGTTCCGATAAGGCCCGACCCCGCCGCCTTGGAACTGCCACTGCGGCGGCTCTCGATTACTTCGGGCTGTCCCGGTGCACGACCTTCACGTGGTATCCGGCGTGGCGAAGGTGTTTGCCGACGTCCTCGGCGATCATGACAGAACGGTGCTGTCCGCCGGTGCATCCGAACGCGATCGTCAGATAGCTCTTGCCTTCATGAATGTAATGCGGCAGCAGGTAGACCAGCAGGTCCGAGATGCGCGAGATGAACTCCTTCGTCTGCGGAAAGGAGCGGATGTATTTCGCGACTCGCGGATCGCGCCCGGTCAGCGGGCGGAATTCGGGAACGAAATGGGGATTGGGCAGGAAGCGCACGTCGAAGACCAGGTCGGAGTCCTCGGGAACGCCCTGCCGGAATCCGAAGCTCACGCAAGAGACCAGAATAGTTTTTTCCGAAGATTGTGCCTGAAAGCGTTCGGTGATGTGGGCGCGCAGCTCGTGCACATTGAACTTGGAAGTGTCGATGACGAGATCGGCAACCTTCCGAATAGCGCCCAGGTGGCGGCGTTCCTCTTTAAGCGCCGATTTTACGGGTGCGTCTGTGCCTAACGGATGCGGCCGGCGCGTCTCACTGAAACGACGCATCAGAACCGAGTCAGAAGCTTCGAGGAAGACGACCTTGGTCGGAATCATGCGCCCGACCGACTTCAAGATCTTCGGAAGCTCTTCCAGCTTGGAGCCTTCGCGCACGTCCACGACCAGCGCCGTGCGGCGAATCTCGCTCGACTGAACGGCCAGGTCGGCGAATTGCGGGATGAGCTGAACCGGAAGGTTGTCGACGCAGTAGTAGCCCAGGTCTTCGAACGCCTTCAAGACCGAGGCTTTCCCCGATCCGCTCATGCCGGTGATGATGACCAGTTCCGGCGAGGGCTGCGCGGCGTGGGACGGCTTTTTTCCTCCGCTGTCCGAATTCTTCCGGAGCTGGCCGGCAGACCTGCGGGGCTTCATGAACTGGATAGTAGCATCCAAGGCCGGGCCGTTGCTTCGCGTTCCGGATTGCCGACTGAGGTACTGGGTTCTTGCGGCCCAGGTGGAATCCTGACGGTCGATGGCCGAAATCAAAAATCCAGATTTGTCTCCGCCCCTCAAGGGCAGGTAAGCTATGGCGTCATGAAAAGGTTCGAGGAATTGACTGAGCGCGAAGTGCTGGCCCTGGCCATTGCCCTGGAAGAAGAAGACGAGCGAGTGTATGCCGACTTTGCCGAAGGCTTGCGGCAGGACTATCCGGGGACGGCCTCGATGTTTGAGGGCATGCGGGAAGAAGAATCGGGCCACCGGAGGCGCTTGCTCGAACTCTTTCAGAAGAAATTCGGCGAACACATCCCGCTGATCCGGCGGCAGGACGTGCGCGGGTTCGTGGACCGTCCGGCGCTGTGGCTGGTGCGGCCTTTGCGTATTGAAGCCGTGCGCAAAGAGGCGTCGACGATGGAGGTGGAAACGCGGCGGTTCTATGAAAAGGCGGCTGCGCGCACCCAGGACGCGAGCATCCGGCAGTTGCTGGATGACCTGGCAAACGAGGAACGCGAGCACGAAGAACGCGCTCAGGAACTCGACAAGCAGAAGCTGCCGGATAACGTGAAGGCCGACGAAGAAGTGGCGCAGCGGCGGTTGTTTGTGCTGCAGATCGTGCAGCCCGGGCTGGCTGGACTGATGGACGGGTCGGTATCGACGCTGGCTCCGGTGTTTGCCGCGGCCTTTGCTACGCAGAAAAGCTGGGATGCATTCCTGGTGGGGCTGGCGGCTTCAGCGGGCGCGGGCATCAGCATGGGTTTTGCGGAGGCGCTTTCGGATGACGGCAGCCTTACGGGGCGCGGGCATCCGTGGGTGCGCGGTGTGATCTGCGGGGCGATGACGGCTTTGGGCGGCATCGGCCACACGCTGCCATTTCTAATTCACGACTTCCGGATGGCGCTTTGGGCCGCGGGAATTGTAGTGCTGGCGGAGCTGGGCGTGATCACCTGGGTGCGCAAGCGCTATATGGATACGCCCTGGATCTCTGCCGCCCTGCAGGTAGGCTTGGGCGGCGTGCTGGTGTTCATCACCGGCATGCTGATCGGGAAATACGGGGGCTAATCAAACACATTGTTGATTGCTGCTTGAGGATTGAAAAGCAATTCAAATCTCTGCCGAAGGCTGTTGGTTTTCAATCAACAATCAAAAATCAGCAATCAACAATTTCTGCCTACGGCTGTGTGTCCAGCGGGTGCGCGCTCTTTTCGTAGAATTCGTCTTGCAGTTTGAGGCTGACGTCGTCGGCTTTCACTTCGCGGATAGCCTTTACCACCGAATCAATCCACCACTTCATTTGATATTCGCCCAGCTCGTGGGTCGCAGCCGAGCCATCGCCGGAATAATGGTTGGGAAAACGCGTGTACCACCAGATGCCGGTGTAGACGTCTTCCGGAATTTTCTGGCGAGCCTGGTCGGCGCCTGATTCGCTTGCAGCGCGGTCCTGGTGCACCAGATCGGGGTGAGAGATCATCATCTTCGAGGTTTCACTTTCGCCGGCATGCATGTCGATCTTCGTCTTCTTCGCCGGCCCGCCATGCTGAGGTGTGCGCTCGTCGAAGACGTAGACCACATAGTCGTGGGGCTTATCCAGTTGCGTCTGCGCGAAGTAGGGGAGCAGGCTGTCGTTGCCGCCGTGACCATTGACGATCACGACTTTCTTGCAGCCGTTGCGCGCCATCTCGTCGGTGGTCTCCTGAAGCAGGGCAAGTTGCAGGTTGCGGCTGTAGGCCATGGTTCCGGGCTCGTGGCGCGCTTCGGCGATCTGGCCGAAATAATATTCAGGGAAGACGACCGCGTATTCTTGTTCGGCGGCGTGCAGCGCGGCGTAGCGGACATCGAGCAGATCGGTGCCTAGCGGCAGATGCGGACCGTGTTTTTCCAGGATTCCGAACGGAAGCAGACAGGTCCCTTGCGAACGGTGAATGCCCTCGCGAAAGTCGGCAGCGGTGAGTTCTTCCCAGTGCACGGAAAGCTTGGCCGCTGGCGGAGCAGCTTGCGCGCGGAGGAAGGGTGAGGCGCAACCGACGCACAGAATGAGAATCGTCAGGACGGAAGAACGCCTGCGGCTAATGTGAGTCATATCGGGAACTCCTGGCCGCGAATTCTAGCACGTCGAATGGCCTGCATTGAAACGTATCAATACGAACATTTTTCGCGACGAACCGCACGAGCCCGGCGGTTGGTGGGGAAGGGATCCTTCGACTGCGCTCAG
>Ga0074046_10004217_pt1 | contig 11795 bp, 7 predicted proteins | sample BogForMeECP23OM3_FD_94441 | JGI IMG/M metagenome (GOLD analysis project Ga0074046, IMG submission 94441) | Bog forest soil microbial communities from Calvert Island, British Columbia, Canada - Bog Forest MetaG ECP23OM3 | ecosystem: Environmental > Terrestrial > Soil > Wetlands ...
AGAGCAGATCGCGGTGCGCGAAGCGCGCAAGCTGGGCATTCCCGTGGTCGCGGTGGTTGACACGAACTGCGACCCCAGCGAAGTGGATTACGTGATCCCGGGCAACGACGACGCACTACGGGCGATCCGGCTGTTCACCTCGAAGATCTCGGAGTCGATTGCCGAGGGCGTCCACGCCCGGGACGACAAGCGGATGGCGGACATTGAGGCGGCGGCAGAGCCGGAACCGGCGGCCGCAGTTGCAGCTCCGCTTACTGAGGAGTTGGTTGCCGACGTCGTCGCCGCCGAAGGCGGAGTTGCCACTGCCGCTGCGGGCCCGGACGGCGAAGAGATCCGTATGGAAGACGTGCTGGGGAAGGGCACGCGCAAGCGTCCCTCAGCCGCTACCGAAGACGTCGACGAGCTCCAGGCGGAAACGCGGCGGTTCTGACACCAGTCATTGGCTCGTGGCTACGGGCCACTGACGAATACCGAAGAATCTGACCCGCGCGGTCGGTCGATGCGCGGGTCAAGTTTTGTAGAAGCAAAGGAACTCAAAAATCATGGCTAGCACAGTAAGTCCTGGACCTGACGACAACAAAGGCCCGAACATTTCCGCCGCAAAGGTCAAAGAACTCCGCGAAAAAACCGGCGCACCGATGATGGACTGCAAGCACGCCCTGACCGAAGCCAAGGGCGATCTGGAGCAGGCGATTATTCTGTTGCGCAAGAGGGGGATGTCCGTGGCGGCGAGGAAAGCGGCGCGCGTCACCAGCGAGGGTTCGGTGGCCCACTACATTCACGCCGGCGGCAAGATCGGCGTGCTGGTCGAGGTCAACTGCGAAAGTGATTTTGTGGCCCGAACCGACGACTTCAAGGAACTCATCCACGACATCGCCATGCACATTGCGGCGAGCGACCCGAAGTTCGTCCGGAAAGAAGACGTCACGCCGGACGCCTTCGAGCGCGAGAAGGACATTTATCGCGCTCAGGCCGCTGCCACCGGCAAGCCCGCCCCCATAATCGAAAAGATGGTGGCCGGGAAGATGGAAAAGTTCTATGAAGAGGTTTGCCTGCTGGAGCAGCCCTTCATCAAGGACCAGACCATCAGCATCGCGCAGCTGATCGCCGCCAAGGTGGGAAAGCTCGGGGAGAACATCGCTGTCCGACGTTTTGCCCGCTTCAAAGTCGGCGACGCCGGGGAGACCATTGCCATCACCAAGCCCGCTGAACCGAAGGCGGGGTAAACAAAGAACTTAGGAGTTGCCGCCAAGAAGTCACTTGGCGGCAGTGATCCCACGGTGGGATCGTATGGATATCATCCCAGCGGTTATGACAATGTCATGCCGCTGGCCCCAGCATCCCAGTGGAGCTGGGTTTTGTTTTTTGTGAGGACGTTCAGGTTTTAGGGCGAATCCAGAGTTGCTGTAACCACCGGCAGGGTGCCGAGCTACGCTCGGCTGGACAGCCGAGGGCGGCTGTCCCTACGCGAACGGACAAGGGCGTTGGCCACTGGGCGAAGTGCTACACTCAAGTTTTATGTCCACTCCCATCTTCAAACGCATCCTGCTGAAAATTTCGGGCGAAGCCCTTGCCGCCACGCAAGGCTTTGGCGTTGACACCCTCCGCATTCATGAAATCGCGGCTGAACTTGCCGATGTGCACACTCTCGGCATCCAGATGGCCATCGTTGTAGGAGGGGGCAATTTTTTCAGGGGGGTTGCCGACCAGGCCAAGGACATGGATCGCGTCTCCGCCGATCACATGGGTATGCTGGCCACCGTCATCAACTCGCTAGCACTGCAGGACGCTCTCGAAAAGCAGAACGTCTTCACCCGCGTGCAGACGGCCATTGAGATGAACCAGGTTGCCGAGCCCTTCATCCGGCGCCGCGCCATCCGGCATCTGGAAAAAGGACGCGTCGTCATCTTCGCCGGCGGCACCGGCAACCCGTATTTCTCGACCGACACGGCCGCCTCGCTGCGCGCCATGGAAATCAAAGCCGATGCCATCCTCAAAGCCACCAAAGTGGACGGCATCTACGACGCCGACCCGATGAAAGTGAAGGATGCCAAGAAGTTTTCGCAGCTTACCTACATGGACGTTCTGAAGCTGGGTCTTAAGGTGATGGACTCGACCGCCATCTCCTTGTGCAAGGACAACAATCTGCCCATCATCGTTTTCAACCTGAACCAGCGCGGCAATATCCGCCGCGTCGTGCTCGGCGAAAGAATCGGTTCGCTGGTCAGCGCGTAGAAAAGGTCAGAGGTTAGAGGTCAGATTGCAGAGGTAGAACCATGACGTATCCCTTGGGTTCTTACCTCTGCAATCTGACCTCTAACCTCCGACCTCAGTCTTGGGTTTATAATTTACGGTTTTGATTTCAATGCATACTTAGGAGCCCCGAGCTATGGCTCATCCTGCCCTGAAGGAAGTCTTCGCACAACTCAAGACGCGCATGGAGAAAGCGGTGGAAGACTTCCGCCGGGAAATGGCCGCCACGCGCACCGGGCGAGCGAACGTGCACATGCTCGACACGGTTTCGGTGGACTACTACGGGTCGCAGATGCCGCTCAACCAGATCGCGCAGATTCACGCGCCCGAGCCGCAAATGATCACGGTGCAGCCGTTCGATCCGTCTCAGCTAGGGGCGATCGAAAAGTCCATCCGCAGCGCCGACCTCGGGCTCAATCCAATGAACGACGGCAAACTTGTGCGCGTGCCCGTGCCCGCGCTCACTGAAGAGCGCCGCAAGGAGATGGTCAAGCACCTGCACCGGATTCTCGAAGAGCACCGCACTGCGGTGCGCAACATCCGCCGCGACGGCAACGACGCCACCAAGAAGACGCTGAAAGACAAGAAAATTACCGAGGACGACGAGAAGCGCGCGCTCGACGAAATCCAGAAGCTCACTGACGACGAAATCAGGAAGATGGAAGAGATGAGCAAAGCCAAAGAAAAAGAAGTGCTGGAGTTCAAGTAGTTTCCGTACTTCCTGTAGAGACGCGGCTTGGCGCGTCTCCTTTCGCGGCGGGAGACGGGGCAAGCCCCGTCTCTACACGACCTCGTCCATACGGGGCGATTCCGCCAAAACCAGCCCCCAGGGCCGGATTCCGCTGGTAACCGTTACCAAAGATTCTGCAACTCTGTCCTGAGTTCCGGGTTATTGCTTGCGTACCGAGCAGAAAGCCCATCCCCAACAATCGCCGGTACCACGGAGTTTGTCACCATGAAACGCTTTGCGACACTTCTGGTTTTACTTGCCCCGCTGTTCGTGCTGATGGCCTGCGGTGGCGGGGCAACGAATAGTCAGAACAATACCCAGCCGGGCGCGGTTTTTGTGGTTGGCGAAGACGCTCCGGTATCGTCGGTGGTGGGCTTTAATATCACCATCAACAAGATCACCCTCAACAATAGTTCGACCAGCGTGCAGGCGCTTTCCACGCCGACGGCGGTGGATTTTGGGCGGCTCATGGGACTCCGCTCGCTGCTGGCTTTCAACACGATTACGCCGGGCACTTACAACAGCGCGACTTTCACCTTTGAGAACGCCAGCCCCGCGCCGGTGATCGATTACGTCGACCTGAGCACCAATCCGCCTTCGGTGAATACGTTGACTGGCTCTTTGACCGAAACTACCGTGACGGTTCCGTTCCCTGCGGGCAAACCACTGGTGGTGGGGAGCAACGAACTGGCGGGTTTGCACATCGACTTCGACCTGCGCGATTCGCTGGTCGTCAACGGCAGCAATCAGATGACTGGGGCCATCACGCCGGTGATCGGCGTGCAAGCGGTCTCCGCTTCAGACGATCTGGGCCAGGTCACCGAATTCACCGGCAACCTCGTTTCCGTAAACACGAATGCGAATTCGTTCGTGATGCAGGGGCCGTACGGCTTCCAGGAAACCATCGATGTGAACTCGAGCACGCTCTACAACGGCAGCAATAGCCTGAGCACGCTGGTCGTGAACGGAATTGTCTGTGTGACCGGAACCGTGCAGGCGGATGGCAGCATTCTAGCCAGCGGCGTGGAATTGATCGGCACGAACCAGGCGTTTATCTCAGGGCGCGTTCTCGCGGTGAATCCGGCCTCGGGTCCGGTGCAGACCGTGACCATGTGGGTGGGAGAAGAATTGGGAACGTCGGGAATCATTCCGGTCGACACGGTGCAAACCATCAACCTGAGCGCGGTTTCCACATACGACGTCTGCTTCTTCGACAATCTCCTGACGCAGCAGGTATTCAACGATTCGTCGCTGGTGGTGGGACAGCGCATCTTCATCGGTGGTTCCACCGCCGGGGGCGTCTTCACTCCGCAGATGGTTTCGTTGCGGCGCCAGGGCGTTGTCGGCGCGCTAGTTCAGGGCAGCGTGACCATCACTGGAGGCACGGGCAGCAATCTGGGCTACTTCCAGATGCAGAACGACGCCCTCATGAGCTATGCCGCGGGTGGGCCGTTCCTGGTGCTGACGAGCGATCAGACTTTCTTCGTGAACATCGACGGCCTGGCTGGGTTGCAGCAAGCCGGCACGCCGAACCTGATCGCACGCGGGCTGGTCTTCAAGAATCCCGCAGACGGCAAGCCGGTGGTGGTGGCTGGCCGGGTGCGGGTACTGCCGGCTGGACAATAACGGGCAGACTTGAAGTTACGCCAAACACGAGGCGGCCGAACCTGGCCGCCTCTTTTTCGCGGCGGGAGACGGGGCGAGCCCCGTCTCTACTATAATTCGCGGATGAAGCGCGTGGTCCATGCCGCCTGCCCGCACGATTGTCCTGACGCCTGCGGCGTCCTGATCACGATCGAAGACGGCCGCGCCACCAGAATTCAGGGCGATCCCGAGCACCCCGTTACCCGCGGATTTCTTTGCGCCAAAGTAGCCAAGTATCTGGACCGCGTGTACTCGCCGGAGCGGGTGTTGTATCCGATGCGAAGGGTGGGAGCGAAGGGAGCGGCGGCGAACGCGGGCGAGGGCGCCCGCGCTACACACGGGCGGAGCTTCGCTCCGCATGGACGGCCGGGGGCGGCCGTCCCCACGCAAGCGGTCCCCACGCAAGCGGTCCCCATGCAAGCCGTGCCTCCACCGATCTGGGAGCGCATCTCGTGGGACGAGGCTCTTGACGAAATTACGCATCGCTTGCGCCGGATCGTTGCCGAATACGGTTGCGAATCCATCCTGCCGTATTCTTACGGAGGCACGCTCGGCGCCCTCAACGGCGCTTCCATGGACCGCCGTTTCTTCCACCGCCTGGGCGCTTCGCAACTGGAGCGCAGCATCTGCTCCACCGCTGGCGAAGAAGGCCTGAAATCGGTGATTGGCATCAAGCTCGGTACAGAGCCGGAACAGTTTGCGCATTCGCGCTACATCATCGCCTGGGGCTCGAACATTCACGGCAACAACGTTCATCTCTGGCCCTTCATCGAAGAAGCTCGCCGCAAAGGCGCGAAGCTGGTCGTCATCGATCCCTACCGCACGCGCACCGCGAAGTGCGCCGACTGGTACCTGCCGATCAATCCCGGCACCGATGCCGCGCTCGCTCTCGGCCTGATGCACGTCATCATTAAGGACAATCTTTTCGACGTCGATTACGTTTCGCGCCACACCATCGGCTTCGAACATCTGAAGGCTCGCGCGGAACAGTATTCGCCTGAAAGAGTTGCCCACTGGACCGGCATATCCTCCGACGACATTTGCAAGCTCGCCCGCGAGTACGCCACTGAGCGCCCGTCCGTGATCCGCGTCAACTACGGCATCCAGCGCTCCGAGCGCGGCGGCATGTCGATGCGCGCCGTCGCCATGCTGCCGTGTTTGATCGGGTCGTGGAAAGAACTCGGCGGCGGACTTCAGCTTTCGCTCAGCGGTGCTTACGGTTTGAATCGCGAAGCGCTCGAAATGCCCGAGTTGATGCACAAAGCCCTGGGACGCCCCGCCCGAATCGTCAACATGGTGCAACTGGGCAGCGTGCTGAACACGCTGACCGCGCCGCCTATCCAGGCGCTGTTCGTTTACAACTCGAATCCGGCAGCGGTTTGCCCCAACCACAACGAGGTTGTCCGCGGATTAAGGCGCCCCGACCTTTTCACCGTGGTCCACGAGCAGTTCTTTACCGACACTACCGACTACGCCGACATCGTGCTGCCCGCCACCACTTTTTTTGAGCACAAAGACCTGCAGACCGCTTACGGACACTACTACCTCCAGGTTTCCCATCAGGCGATGGATGCGGTGGGCGAATGCCGGTCCAATGTCGAGATGTTCCGCGCGCTCGCCGAGCGCATGGGTTTTGACGACGAATGTTTCCGCGAAACGGTGGATTCCATGATCGACCGCGCCCTTGCGGCGCCCAATCCGCGGCTCACAGGGATCACGCGGGAGCGGTTGGAACGGGAGCATCGGATACGCCTGAACTTTGAGGAACCCTCAGCGGCTAAAGCCGTCGTTGAAAACAAGTCAGCTATCGCAGCGGTGAACCGCTGCGCCACCCAAAAGCAGAACCAAGTGCCCTTTCTTCCGTTCGCTGAAGGCAACTTTCCTACGCCCAGCGGCAAAGCTGAGTTTTACAGCGAAACTCTGAAGCGCCAGGGGCTCGATCCGGTCGTCGCCTTCGCTCCGCCCGAGGAATCGAGAAATGGATCTGGATCGAAAGCCGCCGGCTTCCCGCTTGAACTTCTTGCCCGCAAGCCCGACAACCATCTCAACTCGTCCTTCGCCAACCTCCCATCCGTGCGCGAGATGGAACCATGGATCGGGGATCTCGAGATGCATCCGGCCGATGCCGAGGCGCGCGGCATCCGCGATGGCGACCGCATTCGCGCCTTCAACCATCGCGGTGAGATCGTCCTCCAGGCCCGAGTCGTCGGTTCGCGCGTCGATGGTTCTCGAATCGATGGTTCTCAAATCGACGGTTCGGTGCCTTCCGGAGTGGTGGCCGCGCGGCTCGATTGGGCTCGATTCAGCCCCGGCGGACACAATATCAATGTGCTGACCTCAGAAAAACTTACTGACATGGGCAACGCGGCTACGTTTTATTCCGTCTCTGTTGAGGTGGAACTCTTTCGAGCGTGACTCCAGGGACGAAATTCGTCCCTGCCTTGGACGGTTCTCACTCTCTACCGTATAATTACGGTTTTCCTAACTCTAGTTTTTCGAGGTAGTTGCGATTCATCGCCGTCATCATCCTATCCCTGTGTGCGCCCCGCGACTCGGCCACGACATGGGCCCGCAGGGAGACCCGTCTGGGTCTCTATTTTCTCCCACCACAAGAATTTGGAAGCACAGTTCTATCTGGAATCGCCTCCTCTGTCTGTGGGCGCTTCTGCTCCTGGCTGCCCCCGTTCTGGCCCAGCAGGACCTCATCGTCGGCATCGTTCCCCACGGCAACCGCCGCATCCCTGCGGACACGATCAGGGCTCGCATCTTCAGCAAGGTCGGCGACGTCTACGACCCCGCCGCCATCGAACGCGACTTCAACGCCCTCTGGAACACGGGCTACTACGAGGACATCCGTTTTGAGCGCGAACAGACCGCCAAAGGCTGGATCCTTCACATTTACCTCAAAGAGCGGCCCACCATCCGCGAGATCAACTACACCGGCCTGAATGCGGTTTCCACCAGCGACGTGCTCGACCGCTTCAAGGAGCGCAAAGTCGGGCTCGCGGTTGAGAACCAGTACGATCCCACGAAGATCAAGAAGGCCGAAGTTACCCTGAAACAACTGCTCGCCGAGCACGGGCGCCAGTTCGCCACCATCCGCACGGAAGTCCGCCCGATACCGCCCGCCGCCGTGGGCATTACTTTCGTCGTCAAGGAGGGGCCCAAAGTCAAGGTGGGACACATCCGCTTCCGGGGCAACAAACACGTCAATGACCGCACGCTGCGCGGGGCCATGAAGAACCTCAAACCCATCGGCATCCCGCACTCCATCTTCCTGGAGAACATCTTCGCCAAGACCTACGACGCCACCAAACTCGAAGAAGATACCGAACGCGTCCGCGCCGAGTTTCAGAACCGCGGCTACTTCAAGGTGCTGGTTGACGAGCCCAAAACCGAGATCCACGATACCGGACACACGGGCTTCCACGTTCCGGGGCTGCAGCCCGGGCTGGGGAAATCCGTCGATATCACCATGCCCATCGAGGAGGGCGAGCGCTACCGCCTCGGCACCATCACCTTCAAGCACAACAAAGCCATCTCGAACGCTGCTGCCCTGCGCGGCCTTTTCCCCATGAAGGACGGCGACATCTTCAGCCGCGAAAAAGTGGCCAAGGGTCTCGAAAACCTGCGCAAGGCCTACGGCGAGGCCGGCTACATTAACTTCACTTCCGTCCCCGACACCAAGTTCGACGACGAAAAGAAGACCGTGAATCTGGAAATCGACGTGGACGAAGGCAAGCAGTTCTACGTGCGCCGCATCGAGTTCCAGGGCAACACCACCACCCGCGACAAAGTGATTCGCCGCGAAATTGCGCTGGAAGAAGGCCAGATATACAACTCGCGTTACTGGGAACTGAGCCTGATGCGCCTGAACCAGCTCGGCTATTTCGACCAGCTCAAGCCCGACGATCCCAATACCACCGAACGCCACCTTGATGAAAAGGCCGGCACCGTCGATCTCACGCTGAAAGTGCACGAAAAAGGGAAGAACAGCATCGGATTGCAAGGCGGCGTCAGCGGTTTGGCCGGCGCTTTTGTGGGCATCAATTACGCCACCAACAACTTTCTTGGATTGGGCGAGACGCTTTCCGTGCAGGCCAGCATCGGCGCCTACCAGCGCGACATAGTGCTCGGATTCACCGAGCCCTACTTGTTTGACCGGCCCATCCAGGCCGGCTTCAACGTCTACCTGCGGAAGACCAACTTTAACCAAGCCCGGCAGTATGCCATTGCCACCGGACAGAATCTGAACCTGCCCTCGGCCTACCTGCAGAACCTGCAGGACTACTCGCAGTCCAGTACCGGCTTCAGCCTGAGTTTAAGCTATCCGTTGCGCCGTTCCTTCAAGCGCCTGGGCATCAGCTACTCCTTCGACCGCTCTTCATTGATAGCCGTCAGCAACGCCTCCAAGCTGTTGTTCGAGAATCTCAACTTTAGCGGTATCAGCGGCCCCAACGCGCTCAACGGCATCGTCACCAGCAAGATCACCCCCAGCTTCACCATGAACACTCTCGATGCGGCCTACGCGCCGCACAAGGGCAAGAGCCTGTTCATCGGGGGGGAGTTCGCGGGCATCGGCGGCACGGTTCACACCATCCGGCCCATCGTCCAGTTCAAACAGTTTTTCCCGATGCAAAAGCGCCGCAATGCGCTCGGCTACAACCTTCAGGCTTCGTTTATTTCGGGGTATGGCGGCATCGTTGCGCCCCCATTTGAACGAGCCTACCTCGGCGGCGAAAACGATCTGCGCGGTTTCGACATCCGCATGGTTTCTCCCATCGCCTACCTGCCGAGCGCCCAGAGCGTAGCCCTGCGGAACCCCGATTCAACTTTCGTTCCCGCCAACCCGCGGTTTCCAGTGTTGACCAGCTCCACGGGAGCATGCGTCAGTAACTGCTGGAATATCCCGGTTCCTTACTCGCAACTGGTAACTCCCGGCGGCGACCTCAGTCTGGTCGGCAACCTGGAATACCGCATCACCATCGTCGGCCCCGTAGCCATCGCGCCCTTTGTCGATATGGGTGTAGATCCAATCCTGCGTACCTCACAGTTGCAGATCAACCCGGTCCAGTTCAGTAACCTGCAGAACACTCTGTTCGGCTGTCCGGTTTTGAGCACGGCCTACAGCTGCTTGGGCGGGCAGAAACTTGGTACCAACGGCCTCCCCGGCATCTCGCCATATCTCATTGCGGTTCCTGGCACGAACTGGGTTCCGCGTATGTCCACCGGAATCGAATTGCAGACCATGCTTCCGGTCGTCAATGCGCCCTTCCGTATTTATTATGCGTACAACGCCTTGCGCCTCGACGGAAGCGCAACGCCGATCGTGCCCATTACCCGCGACATGTTCCCGGACAACGCCGCCGGCCTCTACACCTACCACACCACGCTCTCGACCCTTGGCTCCAGGTACACTCTGCGGGAACCAAGAAAAACCTTCCGCTTCACCGTGGCCACAACGTTCTAAGGCAGCTATCAGCTATCAGCTATCAGCTATCAGTTCTCAGCTATCAGTTCGTGATTGCTACCATCATCGATGCGCTTGTTAGTGGAGAGCCGGGCGTCCCCGCCCGGCTGGACGGGCGAGACGCGTCGCGAGCATGAGCAGGTTTTTCAGGGAAGTCTTTACTGAGAGCTGAGAGCTAACCGCTACTCGATGTGCACCAGTCCGCTGGCAGGCTCGGACGCCGGCGCCGGCCGCTGGGGCGCGCGCCATGCATCGAGAACCGATACCTGGTGCACGCACGATACCGTGCAATGCGGCGCGCACGGCTTCTCCGTATGGAACTCGCGGCGCAAATCGGCAAACGTGTATTTCTCCAACGGAATGGCCGGATAGCCGCGCTGCTGCGAGCAGTAATGCACCAGGCCGTCCTCGCAAATATAGAGGTAGCGCGCCCCGGCGCGACAGCGCCACTGATTCGGGCGCCCCAGCGCGATGTTGTCCTGAAACGCATTCACGCGCGTGAAGCTGCGTTTCTCCAGTCCCTTCATCTCGTGGTATATGCGCCGCTCTTCGTCGTTCAGGGGCTGCACCTGCCCCGCGCCGTCGTGAATGATTCCCACGGTCGAGCTAAAGCCCAGCTCCAGCGCCCGCTTGCCGATAGTGAGCGCGTCCTGCGGATGGCTAATCCCGCCGCCCACCACGGAATTGATATTCACGTGAAATTCCGCGTGCTCGGCCAGCAGTTGCAGTTTCCGGTCGAGCACCTTAAGACTTTTCTTCGAAACTTCGTCGGGATTCACGTTATCAATCGAAATCTGGAGCCACTCCAGGCCGGAGCGGTTCAGCCGCTGGATGCGGTCCGCGGTCAGCAGATAACCGTTGGTGATCAGCCCCGACACGATCCTGCGTTTCCGCATGTGGTGAATAATGTCATCCAGTTGCGGATGCAGCATCGGCTCGCCGCCGCTGATGGTGATCACGGAAGTGCCCAGGTCTTTCAGTCGATCCACGCGTCGCAACATCTCGTCGGTGGGCACGGGCTTAGAAAAATTGTCGAACTCGTTGCAGTAGGTGCAGGCCAGATTGCAGCGCCGGATCGGGATCAGATGCGCCAGCAGAGGATGGTCGGTCGACACCACGGCCTTCAGGATTTGCCACAATCCATGAGCGTCCCGTTCGATCGCCTTGAGCTTGCGGCGCAATGCCGCTGACCTGGTTATCATCCGATTGACCCACTCCTATTTCACCACAGCAACCAGCCCAATGCCCAATTCACCGCAGTATTCGGCGGAAAAGCAGGGTCGAATGGCGATTCGGCCGTGCTCGCGCGTCAGCCATCTTCTTCGCCAACCTTTTCATGTCCCGCCGCTTCCAGTGCCCTCGCCGCACGCTCCAGGTCCTCGCGTTTGATCAGCACATAATCCGTATCAAATGTTGAAATCGCGAAGATCGGGACGTGCGCGGCGGCCAGCGGTTGCACAAACGACGCGAGCACGCCGGTCATCGAAAATGGAAACGGCCCTTCGAGCTGCAGCGCCAGCCATCCCCATTCACCGGACGCTCCGTCGGGCAATCGATCTGCCGAGCAGACATCTTCCGAGCAAACCGCTTCCGAGCAGACAACGGAAAGCTCATCGCGCGTGCGCACCACGCAGGAAAATCCGCCCTCCAGCGCCCAGGCAGGAATGCGGGCATCGGAGGCAAGACGGAACACCACCA